>BNJU01001481.1_pt1 | contig 101097 bp, 98 predicted proteins | sample 8539281 | NCBI WGS metagenome assembly BNJU01 (sample SAMD00202456, study PRJDB9452) | human saliva metagenome | isolation source: human saliva | place: Japan | reverse complement strand
CCGCACCCTGACAGTGCGTCCTGGAGCCCTGCTGTGCGAACGCGCGTCTGCATGCGGTGCCCCGGGGCGGCGTTCACTGCGTTAGCCTGAGAGCGGCGCGCTCGCGCCACACCCGGTAGCACGAACTGCACGGTCCGGAGGAAGTCCGGATGACGCCGTCGGGGCCGCAGACCCCGGATCCGCCCGCCGATCTTGGTGTGGGCGAGCAACAACCAGGCGTTCGTCACCTCGGGGAGGTCGGTCATCGGCCGCCACGGGGACTCCTGCTGCACCGGGTGCGATCACTCGCACCCGCAGGAGCCTCCATGCCGAACATGCCCGCCTCAGACAACCAGACCGGCGTCCCCGCCAGCGTCTCAGCCCAATTCACCCTCTTCTTCGACGGCCGCTTCTGGGTCGGTGTTCTGGAGCTCCACGAACGTCGTCGTGGGGCCGAGGCGAATGACCAAGGCAGCACCGTGCGGGCGGCGCGGCACGTCTTCGGGGCCGAGCCCAGCGACGTCGAGCTCTACGACTTCCTCCTGACTCACGGCGGGGCCCTCATCGACCGAGCCGCTGCTTGTCCTCCGGTGCCGGCGTCCCCGGTCGGCGGGCTCGTCGTCGTCTCGTCGCTCCAACCCCAAGCGCGCCGCCCGGCAGGCCGCCAGGAGGCTGCCCGGGCGCGTCCGTCCACTCGCTGCGCAGGCCGCCCTGGCCGCTGCCCGTGAGGAGACCGCGACCCGTGCCTCCCGTGACCGGAGCAGGCGCCGTCGCCAGAGGGCGGACGAGGACTGGGCTCGGCGTCGTCAGCGGGCCAAGCGCCGTCATCGCGGCCGGTGACGCAAGCCCGGTGTTCCGCAAATCGTGGCGGTGAGCGAGGCCCTCCTCGGGAGCGGGACGCCGGCCCGCGACCGCGCCGGGGCGGCCTTGGCGCGTCTCAGCGCGTCTCAGGGACAGGAAGCGAAGCGGCGCCCGGAGCCAACGAGGGCTACGCTATGGCAACACGGCGTCGTGAAGCGCTGGCCACCCCCTGAGGCCGGCTCCTTGCGACGCCGTTCCAGTCCGTCTGCCCGAGAAGGAATCGCTCATGCCGCAGTACCGCAGCGCCACCTCCACCCACGGCCGCAACATGGCGGGCGCCCGTGCACTGTGGCGCGCCACCGGCGTCAAGGACTCCGACTTCGGCAAACCGATCATCGCCATCGCGAACTCCTTCACCCAGTTCGTCCCCGGGCACGTGGGCCTGCGCGACGTCGGACGCCTCGTGGCCACCGAGATCGAGGCCGCCGGGGGCCTGGCCAAGGAGTTCAACACGATCGCCGTCGACGACGGCATCGCCATGGGCCACGACGGCATGCTCTACTCCCTGCCCAGTCGCGATCTCATCGCGGACTCTGTGGAGTACATGGTCAGCGCCCACTGCGCCGACGCCCTCGTGTGCATCTCCAACTGCGACAAGATCACCCCGGGCATGCTCATGGCCGCCCTGCGCCTCAACATCCCGGCCATCTTCATCTCCGGCGGCCCCATGGAGTCGGGCAAGATGACCGCCGCCGACGGCACCACCCGCAAGCTCGACCTCATCGACGCCATGATGGACGCCGCCGACCCCACCGTGGCCGACGAGACCATCAGCGCCATCGAGCGCCTGGCCTGCCCCACCTGCGGCTCCTGCTCGGGCATGTTCACCGCCAACTCCATGAACTGCCTCACCGAGGCCCTCGGCCTGGCCCTGCCCATGAACGGCACCCTGCTGGCCACCCACGCCGACCGCGGCGAGCTCTTCAAGCGCGTCGGCCACCAGATCGTCGAGATCACCCGGGCCTACTACGAGCACGACGACGCCTCCGTCCTGCCGCGCTCCATCGCCACCAAGGCGGCCTTCGAGAACGCCATGAGCCTGGACATCGCCATGGGCGGCTCCACCAACACCGTCCTGCACCTGCTGGCCGCCGCCCAGGAGGCCGAGGTCGACTTCACCATGGCCGACATCGACCGCCTCTCGCGCAAGGTCCCCCACCTGGCCAAGGTCGCGCCCTCGACGAACCTCTACCACATCGAGGACGTCCACCGCGCCGGCGGCATCATCGGCATCCTCGGCGAGCTCGACCGCGGCGGCCTGCTGGAGACCACCACCTCCAACGTCCTGGGCACCACCCTGGGCGACGAGCTCGCCGCCTACGACATCGCCCGCCCCGGCCCCGACGGCGTTCCGGCTCCCAGGTCAGCGAGGAGATCCGCACCGGCTACCTCGCCGCCCCCGCCGGCGTGCGCACCACCGAGATGTTCTCCCAGGCCTCCCGCTGGGAGTCCTCGACACCGACCGCGCCGCCGGCTGCATCCGCGACATCGAGCACGCCTACTCCGCCGATGGCGGCCTGGCCGTCCTCTTCGGCAACATCGCCGAGAAGGGCTGCATCGTCAAGACCGCCGGCGTGGACGAGTCGATCCTGACCTTCTCCGGGCCCGCCGTCGTCTTCGAGTCCCAGGAGGACGCCGTCGCCGGGATCCTCGGCAAGCAGGTGACCTCCGGCGACGTCGTCATCATCAGCCACGAGGGACCGCGCGGCGGCCCCGGCATGCAGGAGATGCTCTACCCGACCACCTACATCAAGTCCATGCACCTGGGCAAGGAGTGCGCCCTGCTCACCGACGGGCGCTTCTCCGGGGGCACCTCCGGGCTCAGCATCGGCCACGTCTCCCCGGAGGCCGCAGCCGGCGGACTCATCGGCCTGGTGCGCAGCGGCGACATCATCGACATCGACATCCCGGGCCGCTCCATCTCCGTGCGCCTGAGCGAGGAGGAGATCGAGCGCCGCCGCGCCGAGGAGGAGGCCCGCGGCGAGGACGCCTGGACCCCGCACGTGGACCGCCCCCGCAAGGTCTCCGCAGCGCTGCGCGCCTACGCCATGCTCGCCACCAGCGCCGACCTGGGCGCCGTGCGCGACCTCAAGCGCCTCGGGATCAAGTAGCCCGCAGGGGCCGTCAGGGGACGACCAGGGTTGACCAACTGCATATTTGAAAATCGTTGTCACTTGCACCTAGGGTTTGCGTGTGACAATCGTTCTCAGATCGCTGGTGGTGCGATCCGGCAGCACGACGCTGGTCAACGGCGTCGCCCTCCGCCTGGCCCCCGCAAGCCGGACCGCCCTGGTCGGCGCCTCCGGGGCGGGCAAGTCCCTCACCTGCGCCGCGCTCGCGGGTACCCTCCCGGCCTCCCTGGAGGTCGCCGGCTCCCTGACCGTTGAGCCCGACGCCGCCGACGCAGGCAGCGACCCGCGCGCGAGCTCCGACCAGGCGGACAGGGCAAGTGGCGTCAACCTCCTGGGTCTGCCCGCCGCCCGGCGCCCCCGGGGCAGCCGCATCGCGCTGGTCCCGCAGGACCACTCCACCGCCCTGCACCCGCTCATCGCGGTCGGCCGCCAGATCGCCCTGGCCTCCCAGGCCGCCGGACATCCTCGGGGCGAGGCAGATGAGCGCGCCACCGACTACCTCTACGCCGTCGGGCTCGACGAGTCCTTCGCCGACCGCGTCCCCGGGCGCCTCTCCGGAGGCCAGCGCCAACGCGTCAGCCTGGCCCTGGCCCTGGCCGCCGAACCCGCCCTCATCATCGCCGACGAGCCCACCACCGCCCTCGACGTCGTCGCCCGCGCCGAGATCCTCGGGCTCCTGAGCTCCCTGACCAGCCTGCCCCAGGCCCCCGCCCTGCTCCTCATCACCCACGACCTGCCCGCCGCCGCCATCTGCGAGAACATCGCCGTCCTCCACGACGGCGCCATCATCGAGTCGGGGCAGACCCGCTCCGTCCTGACCCGCCCCGAGCACCCGGTCACGGCCGCCATGTGCGAGGCCGGCGCCGAGGAAACCATCGACGGGGCCCTGGCCGCAGCGGGAGCCGCCGCATGAGCGGACTTGAGACCCGTGGCCTCAGGCGCTCCCACCCGGGGGCGGGCGGCGAGCGGCGAGAGGTGCTGCGCGGCGTGGACCTGCGCCTGGAGCCGGGGGAGAACGTGGCCCTCATCGGACGCTCAGGATGCGGCAAGACGACGCTGCTGCGCGCCCTGCTGCTGCTCGACTCCCCGGGGTCGGAAGACGCCGGCGAGATCCTGCTCGACGGCGAACCCGTGCGCCGAGGCGGAGCCCGAGCGCTGCGGGCCTTCCGGCGGGCGGTGCAGTACGTGCCCCAGGACGCCGCCGCCACCCTCCACCCGCGCTCGCTCAGTGCTGGCGCAGGTGGCCACCCCGCTGCGCACCCTGGGGGTGGTGCGCGACCGCGAGGAGGCCACCAGTCGGGCCCGGCAGGGTGCTGGAGAGCCTCGAGATTCGCCGCGAGATATGGGAGAGCCGGCCCCACGAGATCTCCGGCGGCCAGGCGCAGCGAGTCTCCATCGCCCGGGCCCTGGCCCTGTCCCCGCGCTACCTCCTGCTCGACGAGCCGGTCTCCGGGACTCGACCCCGCCCCTGCGCCGCCAGACCCTCGACCTGCTCGCCGCCATCGAGGCCGACCCCGACGCCGCCACCAGCGATGAGCAGGAGCCCCCCGCCAAGTCCGGCGTGAGTGGCGAGCCGGAGCCCGCCCCGGCTGGTTCCGGCGCCGTGCCCGCCCCGGCTGGTTCCGGCGCCGTGCCCGCCCCAGCTGGTTCCGGCGCCGTGCCCGCCCCAGCCCCTGCTGGTGGTGTCGCACGACCTGGCCGCCGTCGCCCGCGTCTGCCAGCGCGCCCTGGTCATGGACGAGGGCTCCATCGTCGAGGACGCCCCCATGCGCCGCCTCCTCACTAAGCCCACGCACACGGCCACCCGCGCCCTGCGCGACGCCGTCCCCACCCCTGCCGACCGCCGCCACCGACTGACGACCTCCCGACCGATGACACCCCGACAGCTGACACCCCTGACCCAGGCCCGAAGGAGCACCCATGTCCCTGCCCGCCCCCGCCGTCACCCGCCGCCAGGTCCTCGCCGCCCTCGGCGTCGGAGCCGGAGCCGCCGCCATCGCCTCCTGCTCGCGCAGCTCCTCGGGCGACGGTCGCATCCGCCTGGCCATGTTCCATGCCCCCGAGGGCAAGCTCAACCCACTCACCGACGGCCTCAAGCTCACCCGGTGGTCCTGCGCCGAGAGCCTCACCACGCTCAACGCCGACGGCGATGCCCAGGAGCTGCTCGCCACCGCCTGGAAGCGCGAGAGCGAGACCACCTGGCGACTCACCCTGCGCGAGGGCGTCACCTTCCACGACGGCACCGCCCTGAGCGCCGAGAACGCGGCCGCCGCCCTCACCTTCGCCGCCACCGCCGCCAAGCCGCCGCGCGTCCTGGACGGAGTCAAGCTCACCGCGAAGGCCGACGGCAAGGACCTCCTCCTGACCACCGCGGCCCCCGACCCCCTCATGCCGCAGCGCCTGTCCAGTCCCCAGCTCGTCATCCTGTCCCCGGCCGCCTACCCCAGTTCCGCCGACGGCGCCATCGACCCCGTCGGCCACGGCACCGGCGCCTTCATCCTCAAGCAGGCCAACGGCTCCTCCGGTGCCACCCTGGAACGCAACGACAAGTACTGGGGCACGAAGGCCACCGCCCCCGGCATCGACGTCACCTACGTTCCCGACGGCGCCGCCCGCGCCAACGCCCTGCGCACCGACACCGCTGACATCGTCGAGGCCGTCCCCGTCGCCCAGGTCGGCAACATCGACAAGAACCTTCTCCACGAGGTGGCCACCCCGCGCACCTCCACCCTCTACCTCAACACCCGCTCCGGCCCCTTCGCCGACCCCTGCCCTGCGCGCCGCCGCCCGCAATGCCGTCGACCCCGCCGCCCCTCATCAAGACCGTCTTCGAGGGCCACGCCGACTCCCCCGTCGGGCTCCTGGGGCCGGCCGTGCCGTGGGCCGCCGAGCTGCGCGCCTGGAAGAAGGAGACCTACCCCGGAGCCTCGGGTGCGGCCGCCACCGGCAAGGTCCCGGCGCCACCGCCGCCGGGACCGTCCCCGCCGGCACCGCCATCACCCTGGCCTCCTACACCGACCGCCCCGAGCTCGGAGAGATGGTCCCGCTCCTGGCCCAGCAGCTCGAGGCCGCCGGCTTCAAGGTCACCCAGGACGTGCGCGAGTACAACCAGATCGAGTCCGAGGCCCTGGCCGGCAAGTTCCACGCCGTCCTCGTGTCGCGCTCCACCGTCCTGGACTCCGGCGACGCCGTCGCCTACATGACCGCCGACTTCTCCTCCTCCGGCTCCTACTCCATGAGCGGCCTGCACGACGAGAAGGTCGACGCCGCCATCTCCCAGGCCGCCGCCACGCAGCCCGGCGACGAGCGCCACAAGGCCATCATGGCCGCCGAGCAGGCCATCCTCGCCTCCGGCGCCGCCATCCCGCTGGCCCACGAGCGCGTCATCCAGGGCGAGGCCGCCGGGGTCACCGGCGCCCAGCGCGACCCGGGCGAGCGCGCCCTCATCACCTCGGCCACGACCGTGAAGAAGTGAGCGGCGTGCTCTCCCGGCTCGCCGGGCGCTTGCGCACGGGTGACCTTGTCACCGGCATCTCGCGCCTGCTCGCCCTGGCCTGCCTCGTGGGTCTGGTGGGCATGCTGCCATGGCTCTCGGGCAAGGACCCGGCCCTGACGATCCTGCGCGCCACCTCCTCCGACCGGGAGCCCACACCGGAGGTCCTGGCATCCATCCGCAAGAGCATCGGGATCGACGGCGGCCCCCTCCACGTCATCGGCCACTGGTTGGCCGGAGTGGCCCGCGGCGACCTGGGCCGCTCCTGGGTCTCGGGAGCCGACGTCGGCCCGGACGCCGTGGACGCCTTCGGAGTCTCCCTGAGCCTCATGGCCGCCGCGCTCGGCGTCGGGGTCGTCGTGGCCGCCGCCCTGGTCCTGCCCGCCCTGCGCGACGGGCTGCGAGGGCGCCCCCGGCCTCGCGGCGGCGCCGCCTCCGCGGTCCTCATCTCCCTGCCCGAGTATCTCCTCGCCCCGATCCTCATGCTCGTCCTGGCCGTCTACCTCAGGATCCTGCCGCCCTTCGGGTGGGGCAGCCCCGAGAAGGTCATCATGCCGGCCCTCAGCCTGGGCCTGCCCACCGGCGGCTACCTCGGTGGACTCGTCTCCGACGCCGTCACCGCCACCTTCTCCGAACGCTGGGTGGCCACCTGGTCCACCGCCGGCATCCGCGGCCGGACCCTGGCCGGAGCCGTCCTGCGGCGGGCCCTGGCGCCACTGACCGGGCAGGTGGCGCTCGTCGTCGTCGCCCTGACCGGCGGCGCGGTCGCCGTGGAGAAGATCTTCGCCATCCCCGGGCTGGGGCGCGAGCTCCTGGACGCCGCCTCCGCCCAGGACGTGCCGGCCCTCCAGGCCCAGATCCTGCTGCTGCTCGCCCTGGCGCTGACCACCGGCGTCATCGCCGGAGCGGTCCGACGCCTCCTCATGGGGCGGGCCGCTGGGGCGGGCGGACTGACGGCACCGCCCCCGGTGGAGCACCCGGGGCGGGCTGCCCGCGTCATCGCCGTCAGCGGTGCCGCCCTGCTGGCCCCTCATGGTGGCCGTCGGGATCCGGCGCGACCCCTACGCCGTCGTCGCGGACAAGCTCGCACAGCCCAGCGCCGCCCTCCCACTGGGCGCCGACTCGCTCGGGCGCGACGTGCTGGCACGGGTGGCTCACGGGGCCGTGTCCACCGTGAGCGGCGCCGTCATCGTCACGGTGGTCTGCTTCGTCATCGCCATCCTGGTGGGGCTGGCGCCGCGGGCGGCCACGGGGTTCATCGAGGTCGCCAACGCCGCCCCGCCGATCCTGGCCGGCCTCATCGTCGCCGGCGTCTCCGGGCCCAGCGCCACGGGCGCCGCCATCGCCGTGGCCGGCGTCGGCTGGGCGCCCCTGGCCTCCCACGCCGCCGGACTCGTCGCCGAGAACCGGCAGCGCCCCGACGTCCTCCTCGCCCCGGTCCTGGGGGAGGGGCGGTTGCGGATCACCCTGACCCGGGTCCTGCCCGCCGTCGTCGGCCCCCTGGCGCGCCACGCTGCCCTGAGGCTGCCCGGCAAGGCCCTGGCCCTGGCCGCCCTGGGATTCCTCGGCCTAGGTGCCCAGAGCCCCGCACCGGAGTGGGGGCTGGTCCTGTCCGACGCACTGCCCTACATCGAACGGGCCCCCTGGGCCGTGGCCACGCCCGCCGCCGCCCTCGTGGTCCTGTCGATCACATCGGTCGCCGCCTCCCGCAGCATGCGGCGCTGAGACCGCGGGGACCGCTGGAGCCGTTGAGCCCGCTGAGGCCCGGTGGCAGCGGCCCGGCTCCGGCCCGGGCCGGGCGCAAGGGCTGCGCCGTCGGGCACAGATAACGAGGCGGGCGCCAACCGCGCGATGGGTTGGCGCCCGCCTCATCAGCGGACCGGAAGCTCAGCCCTCCAGGGCGTGGAGGCGGTCGATCGGGGTGGAGACGGCCTCGCGGGCGCGCACCACGGCCTCCTCATCGGGGGCGTCGTAGAAGCACAGGCACTTGACCGTGTCCTCACGCACGTAGGTGCGCAGGAAGCTCACCTCCGGCACCTGGGCGTACTTGGGGGAGTTGGCCTTCTTGCGCGCCAGGTAGGTCTCCATGGAGATCTCCTCGGGGATGTCCCACTCCACGAGGTAGTCGGCCTTGCGGGCCAGGGCTCGCACGTCCTCCAGCTCGGCGCCCACGAGGCGGACCTCGTCGGGGCCGGTGACCTCGGCGTCGGCCGCAGCGGACCGGACGGCCTCGGTCAGGCCGGTGACGTCGTCGGAGTCGAGCTCGACGATGGTGAAGATGCGTTCGTGACTGGCGGTGACCTGCGACTCCAGGACGGAGGCGCCGGCGGCCTCAACGGCCTGGGAGACCTGCGCGATGAGGGCCTCGGCGGCCTCGCGTGACGGGGTGGTGGGGACGAGCTCGAAGAGCTGGAGCGACATGGCGGCTCCTTTCCGTAGGGTGTGCGTACCAACCTTGCGGTCCAGCCGAATTATTCCCGCCGGCTCCGGTGAACTGAGGACGTGCTCGCTCTGCGGACACGTCGTACGGCGCAGTATCGTGAGACCCGATGAGGAGGTGGGGGCATGACGTGTATTAGGCGGCGACGTGAATCCCGAGAGTTCCGCCGAGAGCGTGAGCGATACGTGCGAGCATGACGCCACCGGGTGCTTGAGCGCCGTTTTCAATCGCTGAGATGACGGACTGACGTGTTCCTGCGCGTCGGGCCAGTTCTGTCTGGGAGATTCCTGCGGCCGCACGCGCGTTGTAAACCAGCTCGGCAAGTTGGAGGCGGGCCTCGGTCTCGATAGCAGCCTGGTTGTACTCGGCTCGCTCGGCCTCGGTCATGGCGGCCAGCGACTCCTGCCTGAGCTGCTCCCACGAGGTGGTGACGGTGGAGCTGTTCGCGGCGGTGCTCATGATCTTCTCCCGTTCTTCTCTTCAGCGTGCCGACTGGCCTCGTGGGCGGCTTGCGCTCGTCTGGCGCGCAGGACCTCGGTTCGCTCGTTCTGACGTTGCTTGCGGAACGTTGTGAGAGTGACGACTCGGCGGTCCGGGTCGAACACGTACGTGATGCGGCGGTTGACGTTCTCGCAGGGGAACCGCAGTTCATGTAGCCCGTCACCGAGTGGTCGGGAGTGTGGCATGCAGAGCATATTGCCCTGCAGGGCAAGCCGTTCGAGGATTCGGTCTGTCGAGGCCTTGCCGGCGGGAGTCAGTCCCGCATACCAGGTGCGCACCTCCTCGGAGAACTCAATCGACCACCTCACACTCACGCCATGACTATATCATCAGGGAGGATATCCGCTCTAGAGGATGTCTGTTCTGGTGGTGACACCTACCTCGGAGGTGGCAGGGCGTCGCAATCAGCGGGCGCCACCGCCGGCTTGAGCCGGGCGGCGCCTGGCCCGTTACGCTGTCACTCGTGAATGAGCTCGACAGCGTCAGCAGCAACGGAACTCCGGCCTGGGACAGCGCCCGCTACCTGCGGGAGATCCTCAAGGCCCCCGTCTACGAGGCGGCCGAGCACACGCCCCTGCAGGAGATGCCGGCCCTGTCGGCCCGCCTGGGCAACACCGTCGAGGTCAAGCGCGAGGACCTCCAGACCGTCCACTCCTTCAAGATTCGCGGCGCCTACAACGCCATGCGCTCCCTGAGCCCGGCCGAGCGCGAGCGCGGCGTCGTCACCGCCTCGGCCGGCAACCACGCCCAGGGTGTGGCTCGCTCCGCCGCCCTGCTGGGGATGAGCGCCATCATCGTCATGCCCACTGTCACCCCTCAGATCAAGGTTGACGCCGTTCGCGCCCTGGGTGGCGAGGTCCGCCTCCACGGGGACAACTTCGACGCGGCCAAGGCTGAGGCCACCCGCCTGGCCGAGGCCGAGGGCCTGTCCTACATCGCCCCCTTCGACGACCCCCGTGTCATTGCCGGCCAAGGCACCATCGGTCTGGAGCTCATCCAGCAGGACGCCCATCTCGACCGCGTCTTCGTGCCCGTGGGCGGCGGCGGGCTGGCGGCCGGTGTCGCCGTCCTCATCAAGCAGCTCATGCCCGGGATCAAGGTCATCGGCGTCGAGCACGAGGAGTCGGCCTGCCTCAAGGCCGCCCTCCTGGGCGGGGAGCCCATCACCCTGCACCACGTGGGCCTGTTCGCCGAAGGGGTGGCCGTGCGCCGCATCGGCGAGGAGACCTTCCGCATGTGCCGGGCCCTGCTCGACGACGTCGTCACCGTCTCCTCCGACGAGACCTCCGCCGCCGTGCGTGACATCTTCGACGACGTGCGCGCCATCTCCGAGCCCTCCGGCGCCCTGGCCCTGGCGGGGCTCAAGCGCTACGTCGCCGAGCACCACCTGTCCGGCGAGCGCCTCGCCTTCATCCTGTCCGGCGCCAACCTCAACTTCCACCAGCTGCGCTACATCTCCGAGCGCAGCGAGATCGGTGAGCAGCGCGAGGCCATCCTCGGGGTCACCATCCCCGAGGAGCAGGGCTCCTTCCTGCGCTTCGCCTCGGTCCTGGGGGCCCGCTCGGTCACCGAGTTCAACTACCGCCTCTCCGCGGCCCGCACCGAGACCGACCCCGCCCGCATCTTCGTGGGCGTGCGTATCGCCCGGCGCCAGGAGCGCGCCGAGATCGTGGCGGACCTGGAGGAGGCCGGCTACGACGTCATCGACCTCACTGACGACGAGCTCGCCAAGGTCCACGTGCGCTCCATGATCGGCGGGCGCGCCACCCCGGGAGTGCCCGAGCGCCTCTTCTCCTTCCTCTTCCCCGAGTCGCCCGGGGCGCTGGCCCACTTCCTTGAGGTCCTGGGGACCCGCTGGAACATCACCCTGTTCCACTACCGCACCGACGGCGCCGACTACGGCCGCATCCTGTGCGCCTTCGCGGCCGGGCCCGACGACGTCGAGCTGACCGAGCACATGGACCGCCTCGGCTACTCCTACAACGAGGAGACCGCCGACCCCGCCTTCCGTTTCTTCTTGGCCCGATAATCCGTGATAAATCTGCGGCTCCCGGCGTTCTAACCGGAAAGGCGGGGGCGAGTGTGCGTGCGTTGTGGCAGGCATCATGCAATAAGGGGTCGCTCTTTCTGTTGGAACTCCCATAAGGTTATTGCTAAATCAATTGTCGCGGCCGGGTGCGCCAAAGGAGTCTTCGCCTGACGCCGAACCCGACCCGGCTCATCCCGACCAGGAGAAAAAGCATGACCCGTCTTGCCGTCGTCGTCGGTTCCGTTCGCCCCAACCGCGTGGGTGGCTCCATCGCTCAGTGGGTGGTCGACCAGGCCAACAAGATCGAGGGCGTTGAGGCTGAGATCGTCGACATCGCCTCCTTCAACCTGCCCCTGTTCGCCGAGGAGATCCCCCCGCGCATGGCCGTCCCCAGCGACCCGGCCGGCGCCGCCTTCGATGAGGCTCTCAAGTCCTTCGACGCGCTGATCTTCGTCACCCCCGAGTACAACTTCTCCATCCCCGGCGCGCTGAAGAACGCCATCGACTTCCTCCAGCCCGGCGCCGTGGCCAACAAGGGCGTGGGCGTGGTCGGCTACTCCTACAGCGTCGGCATCCGCGCCGTCAGCCACCTCCAGCAGATTCTCCAGGGCATGGGCGCCACCGTTGTGGCCTCCAACGTGTTCCTGTCGCTCAACACCGACTTCGCCGACGGCGCCTTCTCGCCGGCCGCCTTCCACGACGCCGAGGTGCCGGCCATGGTGCGCGACGTCGTCGCCCACTCCGACGCCCTGGCCTCCCTGCGCTGAGGACGTCGAGCTCGGTCGTTCGGCTGAGCCGGAGGACGCCAGTCCATCACGTCGCCGTCGGCGGCACCTGCGGGTGCTCCGGCGGCGACGTCGTTCGTGCCGGGGCTGGTGGGAGCGGTATGGCGGGTGGGTAGGGTTTCCCCATGACTGAGCGCAGCGAGCGAGGCGGTTCCCGCCGGGACGACAGGGGCGGATACGGCGACCGCGGTGACCGGGGAGGCTCCGGCGGCGGAGGCGGCCGCGGTGGTGACCGCGGCTACCGGGGCGGCTCGGGCTACCGAGGAGGCTCGGGAGGCGGTCGTGGAGGAGACCGGGGTTACCGGGGCGGCTCCGGCGGTGATCGCGGAGGAGACCGCGGCTACCGGGATGGCGAGCGCGGCCGCTCGCGCCGCGTCTATGACGACGAGCCCCGCGACGGCCTCCTGGCCGACCTCGTCGGCCACCTCCACGCCCTCGACGGACGCTCCTACGCCGCCTACAAGGCGATCGTCGGACGCTACCGGGCGCCCGCCGGCTGGTTCCTGCACATTGACCGCGTCCAGTCCGACCCCTACGCCCCGCCCACGCGCATCCACGTGGACGTGCCCACCGACCTGCACGGCCTGGAGCTGCTCGACGAGGCCGACCTGCTGGCCGATGCAGACCGGCGCCTGGCCGTGGGCGACTTCCTCACCCGCGAGCTGCACGCGGGCTTCCGCGGCACGGCGCTGTCCATCGCCTCCCCGGGCCAGGAGATCCTGCAGCGCTCCAGCGTCATCCTGCGCCCCGAGGAGAAGAAGGAGGGGACCGGCTGGGTGCTGGAGGTCCGCGCCCGCCTGGCCCTGCCCGCCCAGGGTCGCTCCATCCAGGGCCACGAGGCCTCCCGGATCGTGGGGTCGCGACCTCGTGCGCGAGCTGGAGGAGGCCATGGACCTCACCGGCGAGCGGGGCGACCGGCTCGTGCGCCACGTCGCCACCCTTGAGGACCACCGGGCCCTGACCGCGACGGTGGCCCGCAACGGCTGGGTGGCCTTCCTCGCCGACGGCTCCGTCCTGCCGCGCCGTTCCGGGGTGAGCGACGATCCCCTGGACGGCGGTGTTCCCCTCCAGGCCCCCGAGTCCATGGCCGCCACGGTAGAGCTCCCGCACGCCGGGACAGTGCGCGGCACCGTCGTCGAGGCGGGCGTCAACGTCATCGTCGGAGGCGGCTACCACGGCAAGTCCACGCTGCTGAGCGCCATCGAGCGCGGCGTCTACCCGCACGTGCCCGGGGACGGGCGCGAGCTCGTCGCCACGGTCCCGGACACGGTCAAGGTGCGGGCCGCCGACGGGCGCGCCGTGACCGGCGTCGACCTGACCCCCTTCATCTCCCACCTGCCGGCCGGGCGCGACACCGCCTCCTTCACCACTCGCAACGCCTCGGGATCCACCTCCCAGGCCGCCTCCATCATCGAGGCCGTCGAGGCCGGCGCCACGACGCTGCTGCTGGACGAGGACACCTCCGCCACGAACCTGCTCATCCGCGACTCGCGCATGCGCGAGCTGGTGGCCGCTGAGCGCGAGCCCATCACGCCCCTGGTGGATCGCATCACCGCGTTGTTCCGCCGTCGGGGCGTCTCCACGGTCATGGTCATGGGCGGCTCCGGGGACTACCTGGACGTGGCCGACCGGGTCCTGCTCATGGACGCCTACCACCTGCGCGACGTCACCGAGCAGGCCCGCCGTGTCGTGGCTGACCAGCCCCGGCCCCTGACCGGGCTGGAGGACTTCGCCGAGCCCCGGCAGCGCGTCCCCGAGCCCGCCCGCCGCGCACCCGCCGGGGGCCGGTGCGCACCCGCGCCCACGGCACCTCCACCCTCATCCTGGACCGGGAGGACATCGACATCTCCGACGTCGGCGGCGTCACCGACCCGGGGCAGGCCGAGGCCATCGCCTACGCGCTGCGCGCCCTGCTGGAGCAGCGCTTCGACGGGGTCTCCCCGCTGCGCGAGTGCCTGGACGACCTCGAGGCCCTGCTCGACGACGAGGGCCTGGACGCCCTCACCGACGAGCGCGAGCGGCCCGCCTTCCTCGTGCGCCCCCGCATGGTCGACGTCGCCGCGGCCGTCAGCCGCTACCGCAAGCTCGAGCTCGCCGGCCGGGCAAGCGAGGACTGACGAGGCGTGCTCGCAAGGCCGACCTCCCACCCACACGTTCGGCCTCCCCCCCCGACACACTTCGACCGAATCTTCAAAAACGACGCGGCTCCGGGTCGATTCTGAAGATTCGGTCGAAGTGATCGGCGATCCCGGTGTCCACAACGGCGCCGTCGGCCCGCTGTTTCCTCCGGGCGGTGGGCGCGCCGAGTGAGGGCCGGGGCGTTGCGGGCAGCATGGGGGCATGACCACCGCGATCTCCTCCCCGCCCCTGTCCGACGGCGAGGCCCTGCACCCGCTGATGTGGAACGAGACCGGTCTCGACGGCGTCGCGTGCGCGCGCCCGGACCTCAGCCACGACTGGCTGCGGGTCGCCGCCGGCGTCTACGCGCCCCGCGCGGCCTGGCAGGAGGCTGCGTGGATGGAGCGCTACGAGCTGCTGCTCGAGGCGGCGCACCGGAAGTACGGCGAGGACCTGGTGCTGGCGGGCGCCTCCGCCGTCGCCGCCTACGGGCTGCCACTGGTGGGGACGGTCCTGCGCCGGGTGGAGGTCGTGGACGGGCACCCTGGCCGGGTACGGACCTCCTTGCTGAGGCGCCACGTGCGGCGCCGTGGCACTGAGGTCATCAGAATGGGCGAGCATCTCGCCGTCGCGCTGCCGGACGCGCTCATTGACCTGGCTCGGTGGAACGGCCTTATGGCGGGAGTCGCCGCCATGGACGCGGCCCTGCATAACGGGGTGTGCTCTGCGGAGGGACTGCAAGAGGCGCTGGAGCGTCTGCCCGAGACGGCAGGTGGCGGCCCTCGTGCGCGGCAGGCTGTGTGCCTGGCCGACGGGCGCTCCGAGTCGCCGGGCGAGTCGATGTCCCGCGTGCGCATGTGGGAGCACCGGCTTCCCAAGCCGGAGCTGCAGGTGAGCGTGCGGGTCGGGTCGGAGCTCTACATCCTGGATTTCTACTGGCCGGATCATGGGGTGGCCGGGGAGTTCGACGGTCGGGTCAAGTACCGGTCGGCCTCCTTCGGGCAGGACCCGGAGGATGTCGTGTGGCGTGAGAAGCTCCGGGAGGACGCGCTGCGGGCCTCGGGCCTGACGGTGGCCCGCTGGACATGGGCGCAGGCCTGGGGAGACGCCGGAGCGCAGATGCTGCGACGACTGGCCGCTGCCGGGGTCAGGCCCACTGGCCGACGTTGGTGAGCCTCCTCCTCACTTCGACACTTTGACAAATCTTCAGAAATCGACCCGGAGCCGCGTCGATTCTGAAGATTCGGTCGAAGTGAGTGGGTCAGTGGGGGCTGGCGGGGGCTGCGCGGCTCGCGCTAAGCGGCTGAGCCGGCCCGGTACTCGGCGCGGTACTCGCTGGTGCGGGTGTGGATGAGGCGGGGGATGGAGATGGTCTTGTCGAAGCTGCCGTCGCGGTAGCCGGCCTGGAGGTTGAACAGCACCATGAGCCGCAGCGCCATGGGGTTGCTCGTGCGAGCCACGCGCCGCAGCGTCGAGACGGGCATCTTGCGCAGGATGCCCGCGATCTTGCCGGCGTCACGCCAGTTGGCACGCACCGCTGGAACGTTGAGACGGTTGAGGGCCTCGACCTCGCGCAGGAAGAAGTCGGCGCCCTCCCTCTCTGCCGCGCGCCACCAGCCGGCGCGGTAGGTGGCCTCGAGCTGCTTAACGGCGTCACACAGGGCGTCGTAGTCGACGCCGACGACCTCGGTGCGCAGCTCCTCGGCCCGGATCCGCTCCAGGGCGGCGTGCGCCAGCGGCAGGATGGCGCGGGCGACGGCGTCGACGGCGTTGTTGCGGGTGAGGCGGTCCGTTTCCGGCAGGGGCTTGCCGTCGCGGGGCAGGTGCGCGTCGACCTCCTCCAGGTGCGCGATGGAGGTGCGCAGGTCGCTGGTGAGGCGGGCGGTGGAGCGCGGAACCCCCATGGCGATGAGCAGCTCGGTTGCGGCGCGCCACTGGAAGTCTGTGTCCTCAGACCAGTGGGGCTGCGATGCCTCCCCCGCTGGAGACCGGTCCAACGGGGTGCTCGTCTGCTGGCTGCTCATCGGGGTTGAGCCTCCTGTCGTGCGCAGGGAAACAGGTCTGGGCGTCGCGGGCGCTCACAGCTGGGAGTGCTGGCCGGCGACCAAGGGACAGCATCTCAAGACAACGTGTGAGAACGCTGGTGATTGACCCGTCAATGGCTGGGGTGGTGTCCTCAGGCCGGGGCGTCGTCGGGGGCCAGGATGTCGGTCTGTGCGGGAAGGTCCGTGAGGCCGACCGGGCAGGTCACCCCGTTGGGGCCGTGGTTGCAGTAGCCGCCGGGGTTCTTGTGCAGGTAGGCCTGGTGGTAGTCCTCGGCCAGGTAGTAGGGGCCGCCGAACTGAGCCGGCGCGTCCGCGGCCTCCTCGATGGTGGTGACGCAGGTTCCCAGGCCCAGGCGGGTCAGTTCGCCCTGGAAGGCCTCGCGGATCCGTGCGGCCGCCTCGCGCTGGGCGGGTGTCGTCGTCCACACCGCCGAGCGGTACTGGGTGCCGACGTCGTTGCCATGGCGGTTCAGGTGCGTGGAGTCGTGGTTCTCCCAGAAAGTCTTGAGCAGGGTCTCCCCGCCCTCGCCGCAGACGGCCGGGTCGTAGACGACGCGCACCGTCTCGGCGTGACCGGTCGCCCCGGTGCACACCTCCTGGTACGTGGGGTTGGGCGTCTGGCCGCCCATGTAGCCCACCGACGTCGAGACGACGCCGTCCTGGCGCCACAGGATCCGCTCCACCCCCCAGAAGCAGCCGGCCGCCAGGTAGATGACCCGGCTGCCCTCGGGCCACGGCCCGTCCAGGGGAGTCCCCAGCACCGGGTGGTCTCCGGGGGCGGGCAGGACCGGCGTCTCGCGGCCGGCTGGCGCCGATCCGCTGAGCGAGTGACGAAGGGCGTTGAACATGAGGACACCGTACTGCGCGAGGTCCCTATTCCCGCCCGCGCTTCACTGACCGCGAGGAGCGGCCGTGGCGGGGACGTCGAGTCGGGCATTTCTCGCGGCGCCCAACGGAAAGTCGGTAGGGCTGCGCGAAAAATGCCCGGCTCGGTGGAAGGGGAGTGGAAAAGAGGCTCAGACCCGCTCGACCTTGACGATCTCGGCCTGGATCTTCCGGCCGTTGGGCGCCTCGTAGGAGACGGTGTCGCCCGCGCGGTGCCCCATGAGAGCCTGCCCCAGCGGGGCGTCGGGGGAGAAGACCTTGACGCCGTCGGGCACGTCCTCGGTGATCTCCTGGCCGCCCAGGGCGAAGACCTGCTCCTTGCCGGCCACCTTCGCGGTGACGATGGTGCCGGCCGAGACTGAGCCGTCGTCGGCGGCCTCGCCGATCTGGGCGTTTTCCAGGGTCTCCTCGAGCTGGATGATGCGCGCCTCGTTGAGCCCCGCCTCCTCGCGGGCGGCGTGGTAGCCGGCGTTCTCTCGCAGGTCACCCTCCTGGCGGGCCGCCTCCACGCGCTGGGCGATCTCCTTGCGCTCGGTCGTCTTGCGGTGCTCGAGCTCGGCGGCCAGCCGGTCGTAGGCCTCCTGGGTGAGCCAGGTGCCCTGTGACTGCTCGGACATGGGTCCTCCTTGGATGACTGGTGATGGTCGCTCGGCAGCCGGTCGGTCACCTTGCGACGACGACACCCGGCGGCTCCTCGTGGGGCCGACCGGGGTTGAAGCGCGAGTCTACGCCGCAGCCTGAGGGAATGCTGTGCGGTTGGCGAAAGGTGCTGGAATACTCCGGGGCTGGGGTCGGGCGGCGAGGCGGGCGAATCCGTGCTGGCCCGCCTGATCGACGTCGTCGCAGGGGTTGGGGGAGGGAGGCGGACAAAGCAGCCGGCTCGACGGCGTGGCGGGCCGCCCGCCGGGTCCAGCAGCCTCCGTGGCCGCCTCTCGGCCAGCTTGGCCCGCCGTCCCCGCTAGCGCAGAACCGCCAGGAAGCAGGCCACGCACTGGCAGGCCCACGCGGCCACGGTGCACACGTGGAAGATCTCGTGGAAGCCGAACCAGTGCGGCAAGGGGTCGGGAGTCTTGCGGGCGTAGACGATGGCGCCCAGCGTGTAGGTCACGCCGCCGGCCACCAGCAGCCACACGATCGCGGGGCCGCCCGCCTGCCAGAACTGAGGCAGGAACCAGACTGCCACCCAGCCCAGAATGATGTAGAGGGCGGTGGTGAACCAGCGCGGGGCGTGCATCCACAGCAGGTTCGTGGCCGTGCCGATCGCCGCCCCCGCCCACACGATCCCCAGGACCAGGGTGGCCGTGCGCGTCGGCAGCAGCGCCGCCGACAGGGGCGTGTAGGTGCCGGCGATGAGCAGATAGATGTTCGCGTGGTCGATCCGCCGCAGGGTGGCCGCGACCTTCGCCGGCCAGTGCCCGGTGCCGATGTGGTAGACGCCGGAGTTGGCGAACAGCAGCAGCGAGCAGGTCAGGTAGACGGCGCAGGCCCACTTTCAGGCCCGCTCCCGGTGCCAGCACCGTCAACACGATGCAGGCCGCCAGGGCCAGCGGCGCGGTACCGGCGTGGATCCATCCGCGCAGCCTGGGCTTGACGGAGGCGATGACGCCCTTGGCGCTCGTGGACGCGGAGCGGCGCGCGGCCGGCGACGTCGAGGGCGATGTCGGTGACATGGGCGTGAGTGTCCTTCTGGGTGGTGTGGGGTGGGAACGGGTCGATGCTGAACCTTACGACTCCGTAGGTTACGTGAGCGTAGGTTGCGGTGGTAGCCATCCCTGCGGCGATGTGACGCGGCAGGCATGGTGGTCTGCGGCGGCAGGTTCCGCGGTCGCCGTCGCCAGAGCCGGTGCGGCCCGGCCGCCTGGCATGCCTCCGTTGTGCCCCGGCAACCCTGGGTGAACCTGATGGGCGGATTTGGCTCGGCTGTGAGCCGGCTCGTCCAGCGCGGGAGGGGTCTCGCGCGATAGCGTTGGAGGTGGCCCCGCGCCGTCGGGCCCCGTCCCCCAACAACCCCACCGAGGAGCCTCGAGGAACACGGCATGGCAGGCGACAACCTCCTCTACGACATCTACGAGCGTCGGCTGGCTGCGCGCATCGACCCGGCCACGGTGCCCCACCACGTGGGTGTCATCCTCGACGGCAACCGCCGCTGGGCCAAGTCCATGGGCTTCGGGGCCGCTCAGGGCCACAAGCGCGGCGCGGACAAGATCGAGGAGTTCCTCGGGTGGGCCGAGCAGATGGGGGTCCAGGTCGTCACCTTGTGGCTGCTGAGCACCGACAACCTCTCCCGCGACCCGGCCGAGCTCTCGCCCCTGCTGGACATCATCGCCCACGCCGTCGACGAGCTCGCCGAGACCGGCCGCTGGAGCCTGCGCCTCGTGGGCGCCGTCGACCTCCTGCCCGAGCCGCTGGCCGAGCGCCTGCGCGCCGCCGTCGTCCGCTCCCGGCCGTCGAGCGCAGAGGCCTCTGGGGTAGGCGGGTCGGCGGACGAGGCTGTTGAGACCGCTGAGGCCGAGGACCGGCGCATGCAGGTCAACATCGCCGTCGGCTACGGGGGCCGTCAGGAGATCGCCGATGCTGTGCGCGAGCTGCTGCGCGAGCGGGCCGCCGCCGGGGCGAGCCTGGAGGAGGTGGCCGCCTCACTCAGCGAGGAGGACATCACCGAGCACCTCTACACCAAGGGGCAGCCCGACCCCGACCTGGTCATCCGCACCTCGGGCGAGCAGCGGCTCTCCGGGTTCCTGCTGTGGCAGTCGGTGCACTCCGAGTACTACTTCTGCGAGGTCAACTGGCCGGCCTTCCGGCGTGTGGACTTCCTGCGGGCGCTGCGCGACTTCGCCAGCCGGGAGCGCCGCCTGGGTAGGTAGTTCGCCTCATCACGTGACTGAATGACGTGGCCGTCGGGGGCGGTCCTGGGGCCTTAAGTGTCACGAATGGCGACTTTTCCTTCGGTTCTGCGGCCGCTGTTTCTCGGGCGTGCCGTAAAACCGCTGGTCATAGCGTTTCGCGGGTCGCCGCATCGAATGCCTGCACAGTGAATAGTCGCCAGGAGTGACACATTGCGGGATCTCAGGCAGGATGGCTCCCTGGTCCGGGCGCCGCCCGACCTGGCTGGTGCCTCGGCCCCGGCGCGCGTCGACTTACCTGACGCCCCGCGCCGTTGAGCCGCGTACGCCGGCACCTCACGCACCGACGCGCACGCTGCCAGCGACACGCGCCGGCGTGCCCGCGGTCCCAAACGACAGGATCCTCGTGGCCCGCACACCGCACCTCCGCCTCACACCGCTTCGCCTCCGGGAAGACCCCGGCCGCGGGTGAGACCACCTTCGCCGACCTCGGCGTGGACTCAGACCTCGCCGCCGACCTCGACGCCCGCGGCTTCACCGCACCCTTCCCCATCCAGGCCGCCACCCTGCCCGACACCCTCGCCGGGCGCGACGTGCTCGGCCGCGGCCGCACCGGCTCGGGCAAGACCCTGGCCTTCAGCCTGCCGCTGGTCCAGCGCCTGGCGCAGCAGGACAAGGCCCGCCCCGGCCACCCCATCGGCCTGGTCCTGGCCCCCACCCGTGAGCTCGCCCTGCAGATCGCCGAGGTCATCGAGCCCCTGGCTCGCGTGGTCGACATGGACGTGACCACCATCTTCGGCGGGGTCTCCGCCAAACCCCAGGAGAAGGCCCTCAAGGCGGGGGTCGACGTCGTCGTCGCCTGCCCCGGCCGGCTCCTGGACCTCATGGGGCAGGGACTCGTCAGCCTCGACGAGGTCGAGATCACCGTCCTGGACGAGGCCGACCACATGGCCGACCTCGGCTTCCTGCCCAATGTCCGCCGCATCCTGCGCGCCACCCCGCAGCGCGGCCAGCGCCTGCTGTTCTCCGCCACCCTGGACAACGGCGTGGACACCCTGGTCAAGGAGTTCCTCCACGACCCGCTGCAGCACTCCGTGGACCCCTCGACCTCGCCCGTGGACGCCATGACCCACCGCGTGTGGATGGTCGCGGACAAGACCGCCAAGGACGGCATCGTGCGGCGCCTGGCCTCGGGGCAGGGGCAGCGCATCCTGTTCACCCGCACCAAGCACCTCGCCCGGCGCCTGGCCCGCAAAGCTCGTCCAGGCCGGGATTCCCGGCCGTCGAGCTGCAGGGCAACATGAGCCAGAACGCGCGCGAGCGCGCCATGCGGGCCTTCTCCACCGGGCAGGTGCACGTCATGGTCGCCACCGACATCGCCGCCCGGGGCATCGACGTCTCCGGCGTCGAGCTCGTGGTCCACGTCGACCCGCCCGCCGAGCACAAGGCCTACCTGCACCGCTCGGGCCGCACCGCGCGCGCCGGGGCCGCCGGCAGCGTCATCACCCTGGTCCTGCCCGAGCAGAAGCACGATGTGCAGGTCCTGCTCAAGAAGGCGCGGATCCGCGCGGACATCGAGCGCATCCGGCCCGACGACGACGCCGTGTCCGCCCTCGTGGGGCAGGTCGCCGAGGCCGTCGCGCTGGAGGACATGCCCGAGGGGTGGCCATCAAGGGCGGCAGCCCCAGCGGGTCGGGCCTCCACCGGGCGTCCGGGGCACGGCCACGGGAGAGCGGGGCGCGTTCGGTCCGGTCGCGGGGCCAGGGGTGGTCAGGGCGCAGGGGTGGCGCAGCGGGGGGCGCGGCGGGAATGCTGGGCAAGGCGGGCGCAGTGCGAAGCGACGCGGCGGAAACGGCGAGCAGGGCGCCGGGCAGCCCTCCGGCCGGGGCGGCCGCAGCGGCGGCTCCCGTGGACGTGGAGGCCGCGGTCGCGGGGCTAAGGGAGGTCAGGGCAGTCAGGGCACTCCCGCCTGAGGTACCGCGTGCGGCGGCATTCGGAGTCAGGTCCTGGGCGTTTGACGATGTCGCGTCACGAGTTGCGCGCCCCATGGTTGTGTCGGCGGGCGGCGTCATCGGCGTGACGGTTCAGCCCTCGCTCCGGCCGAGCGGAACCGGGATGCCGGTGCTACCGTCGAGTGGCTGACGACGATCGGGAAGGTGGGTGGAGAGCGTGGTGGCGCACCTCTCGCGGCGAGCCCTGACCGGCGCGATGGCGGGCCTCATCCTAGCCGGCTGCGCTTCGCAGGGACCGCAGCGAGCGGCAACGCACTCGACTCCGCCGCCGTACCTGCGCTCGCGCGGGGCCGGCGCTGCGCCGAGCCTGCGGCCGACGTCGGGCGACCTGTCGGTTCCCGCCGCGTTCTCCTACACCGATGACGAGGACGAGACCTCCGACTGCATCTTCTACGCGACCACGGGAGCGCCGGTCGGACTGGTCGTCTACCTCGACGGCGACGGGCAGTCCTTCCACAGTGAAGGGAACCAGGACCAGGACGAGAGGTCCCGCGGCGGCCTGGCCGGCGCCGGGGGAGTCGTCGAGGCGGCGAGCGCTCGCGGGTACGACGTGGTCTCGGTGCGCGCTCCCGGAGACGACGGGACCTGGTGGCTGGAGGATCAGGACGGCAAGATTCACTACCTGGAGCAGGCGCTCGACTACGTGGTTGCCGAGTGCGGCGCCACCACGGATCGGGTCTGGCTCGTGGGCTACTCCGGCGGCTCGGAGTTCATCAGCCAGTGGTTCTTCCCGGCCTACGCCGAGCGCATGGCGGGCGGGGGCTTCCTGCTCTTCGGGGGCGGCGACGCGCCCGAGGAACAGGCGGCCTTCTCCTCAGGCGCCAAAGGAGCGGCTCTGGCTGAACTGGGTGACCGGGACGCGCGACGTGCCCGCCAACAGCCTCGACGGATTCGATGGCAGCGGGCATGCCCGCAACAGCCTGGCCTACTACCGCTCGGTGGGCTTCGGCCACACCTGGAGCGAATGGCCCGACGACGACCACGGCAGCATCACCGAGAAGTTCGGCAGCTACGTCGGGTCGCGTGCTCGACGCCGCTGCAAACGGAAAATGACTGCTTAGAAGATTGGATTGAAAGAGTTGCCTAACTGTGATCTCTATGCTGACGTTGTCGATAGATTGAAGTAGTAGCCTTCGTTTTGCCCTATTTTCCCTGTGGACAAAGAGGTCTTATTGTGTTTGGGGACAAAAACGGAGGATTCAAACTCTCGAACAGCGGCTCAGTGTCGGAGAGCAACAGTATAACGCGGCTCTAGCGTCAATTGGGGAACTCCGGACACTGCTTGATCGGGCTGGAGGTGGGGATATCGTAAAAATGCAAGAAGTTGCTGCGCAGATGCGGTTTGAGCAGGTTGAGCTACAGGCTGCTCTGGAGCGGCAGAAGTTGGAGCTTGCTCGGCAGGCAAATTCGGCTGAGGAGAACCTTCGCACTCTTGAGCGTAATGCTCGCGAAGTAGCCATTGCAATTGATGATCGTAGGCGGCAGCTCGCGCAGCTTGATATGCATCTTTCAGATGCTGCCGTGATGGTCGACAGTGGGTTAACGAACTATAAGCATCCTGCTGAGTCTTCTCTGGAGCTTGGGGGCCTCCTGTCGGATGTGCGCTCTCAGGTTAAAGAAATGATTAGAAACAAGTCTGCGATCAGGGCGGCCGACAACTTCACTTTCAATAACTCGGCCAGTAAAGGGCGTAAGTTCGTTGCCGATATGTCGAAAATGATGCTGCGTGCCTACAATGCAGAGGTTGAGAATTGCGTCCTCACCGTTAAGGCTGGCAATGGTGAAGCGGCTCATAAGAGACTGGAGCGTGCTCGCGACCAGGTGGAACGTCTTGGGGCTCTCATCAACCTGAGGATAGATGGCAGGTACCATACGCTTCGTCTTGAGGAACTCGATTTATCTCTCAGGTATCAGAATGCTAAAAAGGCCGAAAAGGAGGCGGAGCGGGAGGAGAGGGCGCGGCTGCGTGAAGAGCGCAAGGCTCAGCAGGAGCTCGCTCAGCGTCGATCGAAACTCGACAAGGAGCGTGAGCACTATCAGCACGTGCTTCAATCTCTTGTGGAGCAGGGGCGAGTGGGTGAGGCGGAGGAAATTAGGTCGCAGCTTGAGGGGCTTGATAGGGAGATCGAAAAAGTTGACTTTCGTGCTGCCAATATTCGCGCAGGATATGTTTATGTTATCTCCAATGTTGGGGCGTTCGGTGATCGAATGGTTAAGATTGGCATGACACGTCGACTTGAGCCAATGGATCGCGTCCGGGAGCTTGGAGATGCTTCCGTTCCGTTCGGGTTTGATGTCCATGCGTTGTTCTTCTCTGAGGATGCGGTCTCAGTGGAGGCTGATCTGCATCGAAGGTTCTCGCACAGGCGGGTGAATCGTGTCAACACCCGTCGAGAGTTCTTTTATGCCTCTCCCGCTGAGGTGCGTGATGTACTCTCGGAGGTGACTGGGAATCTCTTGGAGTTCACTGAGGAGCCGGAGGCGGAGCAGTATCGCCTAAGCCTTCAGATAGCGGAATCGGAGAATGGTGGTGTCGCTACCGGTGGAGGAGACCAAGTTTAGGGGGAGACTGAGGGGTATGTCCTTGTGCTGTCCAGGTTGTGCCTTAGTTGTACTGATCGGGGAGGTTGGTTAGGGCGGGTGATGGGTGGGTGGCCTTGGGTGGCGGTGTGGGGTCGGTGGTGATTGTAGAGGTGCAGCCATGCGGTAGGGCCTGGCGCGTTGGGTCTCGGAGTGTAGTGGCGGGCGTAGGCCCAGCCGTCGGCCAGGGTGCGGTGGAAGCGCTCGATCTGCCGTTGGTCTGGGGGCGGTAGGGGCGGTGTGCCTGGCCTTGATGCCCAGGTCCTGGCAGGCGGCTTGCCAGGCCTGGGAGCGGTAGGCAGAACCGTTGTCGGACAGGACTCGCTCCACCTTGACTCCTCGGGCGCTGAACCATGACACCGCGCGCTGGAGCACTCCGACGGCGGTATCGGCCTTCTCATCGTCGTGGATCTCGCTCAGACCACGCGGGAGTAGTCATCAATCACCGAGTGCACGCAGGCGTAGCCCATCACCAGTCTGCGGCTGGCCTGGCTATGGGCCTTGCCGGGGTGGAGGCGCGGTGCGCGCGCCCTGGCGCGCACCGACGTAGCGCCATCCACCACCGTCGGGGATGTTGCCGATCTTCTTGACGTCCACGTGGACCAGCGACCCGTAGGGGTGCTCGTAGCGGCGCACGACCTGACCGGTGGCCCGGTCGGTGTACGACAGGCGGTTGAGGTGGGCGGCTCGCAGGATGCGGTGGACGGTCGAGGCCGCGACCCCGGTGCGGGCAGCGAGCTGGACGGGGCCCTCACGCAGGCGCATGCGCAGCGAGACGATCCGTTTGACCACTGCCTTGGGTGTGCGGTGAGGGCACGAGCGTGGGCGGCTGGAGCGGTCGGTCATGGGCTGGCCGGCCCTGTACCTGTCGGCCCAGCGCTTGACGGTGGGCCATGAGCACTGGAACCGGGCAGCAACCTCGCTGACGGGCCAGCCCTCCTCAACCACCAGACGGGTGACCCTCACACGAGCACGCGGGGTCAGGGCTGCGTTAGCGTGGGACATGAGGAGAGCACCTTTCGTGTCTGGCTGATGGGGAACTGCAACACCTCCACTCAACCAGCCCAAGGCGCTCTCCTCACCTCAAAGACTCAGATCACACCCCCTCAACCAACCCTCCCGATCAGTACACTTAGTCGTCAGTTATGGGTCTTTGGGGCAGTCCGCGATCCGTGCGGTGCGGGCCTCAGGGCCGGGTTGTCGCTGTGGCTGCGTGAGCTGTGCTCGCATCCGGCCATCTGGGCTGGCATCGATCGAGCCCGGCTCGACACGAGCGTTCTTTCCCGTTCCCGCTGGTCAAGGTGTCCGCCCCACCTGGATTGGTGCCATCTGAGTTCACCGAGGTCCAGTAGCCATCACGCAGTCCGCGACCATGTGCCGACAGAGCAGCAGGCTAGCGCCGCTGCCGGCGCCCCGGGTATGAAAAAGGCCCCGGTCCCTTCCGGGGCCGAGGCCGGTGCGGTACCCCCTGTGGGGCTCGAACCCACGACCTTCGGATTAAAAGTCCGCAGCTCTGACCAACTGAGCTAAGGGGGCGTGCCGACGGCCGGAAGCAGAGTCCAGACGCCATCGGCAGGGGCCAGCATAGCCGGACAACCGACCGCCGTGTCGAACCGGCCCTGCCGCACGCCGCTGTGAGCCGGGTGGTTGTGGCAGTGCGGCCGCCCAGCCCCGCCGGCGAGCCCTCGCCTCCCTCCGTCTCCCCACCGTCGGCCGGAAGTGAACCCATGGGGGAGCGTCCACGCTCCTGCGAGACAATGGGGTCGTGCGTCGTCGCCGGCGCGCCCGCACCGCGTGAGGAGTCCCCATGGCCCGCCAGTTCCACCGCCCCGCCCGGCTCGACCCCGAGGCCGCCGAACAGATCGAGGGCAGCACCGACACCGCCGTCGCCTCCGAGCTCGCCCACCGCGCCGCCCAGGCCCTCATCGGTGGCTTCCCCGGCACCGAGACCGAGGACGACCCCATCACCCGCTCCGGCATCGTCGCCGCGGTCGCCACCAACGGCATCGACGACATCGCCGAGCTGTGGGCCGACTCCCCGGCCACCACCCTGCCCGGCACCCTGTGGCGCCTCTTCCTCGTGCGCGAGTGGATCCGCCGTGACCCCGAGCTCGTCGCCCGCCGCTACGCCATCCTCATCGACCTCACCGAGGCCGACGACGCCATGAACGCCCGCCTTGAGTCCGCCCTCGGCGAGGCGCGCCCCGTGCCCTCCCCGACCGACCTGCGTGAGCGCCTCGATGCTGTCCTGGCCGGCAGCGTCGAGGGCTCGGTCACCGAGATCGCCCCGCTGCTGAGCGCCACCGCCGGATTCCTGCGCGCCCTGGCAGCCGGCTCCAACCCCGTGTGGATCGAGGACGACACCGACGAGCTCGCCGACCGCGTCACCCGCCGCGACTCCGCCCTCCTGGTCACCGCCGATGAGCTCACCGACGCCGCCCGCCGCGCCGCCGCCGGATTCCTCGACTGAGAGGGCCTTGCGCAGGGGCGATCCGGGCGTGAGATGTCCAAATCGGATACAAAGGCCCGAAGTAAGCGTGTGAAGGTAGATCAGAACCGCATGATTCCGCGGTTCTGTCAGCGGCCTGATCGGGCCGCAGGCTCCTTTGTCTCCGATTTGGACACGATCGGCGCCATCGGCGAGGGCATGCGCGCTGTGCCTCGCATCATCGCCGAACTGGAGCGGACCTCCGCCCCACAAGGCCGCCCGGACGTGGGACCATGTGGCCATGACCAACGACGCGCCCCACTCCGCCCCCACCCCGCTCTCCCGCTTCCTGGGCGGGTGGATGCGTCACCCCAGCCCCCAGGAGCCCGAGCAGGTGCCCGACGCCGCCGAGGCGACCGAGGTTGTCGAGACCGCTGAAGCCACAGAGGCCGCCGAGTCGGCGGTCTCGCCCGAGGCCGCGAGCACCGACGGACCGGCTGTCTCCGCCGAGGTCCCCGGCCCCTGACACCCAGGGCGAGCCCGACGCCGCTCCGACCGCCCCCGGCGACTCCTCCACTGGGGGCGAGGCCCCCGTGGGCAGGAGACCCCGAGCGCGCCGAGGCCCCGGAAGAATCAGGCGACCCGGCTGACTCCACCAACCCCGACGACCCCGACGACCCCGAGGGCGCCGAGGAGACGGTCGAGGAGGAGCACGTCATCGAGGTCGCTGACCCGCGCGACTTCGCCGACGACTCCGGCCCCCAGTACGAGGACGAGGACTTCGACGACATCGTCGACGGCGAGGCGGCCCCCGCCCCCGGCCCCATCGGCACCGCGACCCCGCCATCGCCCCTCCTCCATCACCTCCGCCAGCTCGCACTCGGCCCCGTCGGCCGCCGAGGCTCAGACGGCGCCGGCCGCCACGGCATCGGGGGGACCCGGGTCTGCCCTGCCCCGGCAGCGCCCCCAGCGCGGGCCCTGCCGCCGGCTCCGCCAGCGCCCCTCCGCGCCCTCCTCACTGAGCGCGGCCGGCGCGGCCGACACGGCCGGTGCCGACGCCGCCGACGACGCCGCGGCCTCAGCCGCTTCCGCCGACACCGCCCAGGTGGATCCCTGAGGATCTCCTGCCGCCCCTGAAGTCCTTCAAGAACCGCTTCATCGACCGCGAGCTGACCTGGCTGGACTTCAACGAGCGCGTCCTGAGCAGGCCGAGGACCACACCCTGCCCTGCTGGAGCGCGCCTGGTTCCTGTCGATCTTCTCCTCCAACCTGGACGAGTTCTACATGGTGCGCGTCGCCGGGCTCATGCGCCGCATCAAGGCCGGCATCACCCCGGTGCGCGCCTCCGGCCTGGACGCCCATCAGGTCCTGGCCCAGGTCACCAGCCGCACCAAGGAGCTCACGCCCGCCAGGCCGCCCTCTTCCAGGAGGACATCCGCCCGGCCCTGGCCGAGCACAACGTGAAGATCCTTGGCTGGGACGAGCTCAACTCCGACCAGCAGGAGCGCCTGACCCGCTACTTCCGCCACCAGATCTACCCGGTCCTCACTCCGCTGGCGGTCGACCCTTCCCACCCCTTCCCTACATCTCGGGCCTGTCCCTCAACCTCGCCGTCATCCTGCGTAACCCGCGCAGCGGCAAGGAGCACTTCGCCCGCATCAAGGTGCCCGACTCCCTGCCGCGCCTCATCCAGGTCCCCGGCCGCGAGCTCGACGCCGCGGACAAGGCCGCCGGCTGCGCCGTCATCCCCATCGAGATCGTCATCGGCCAGCACCTCGACCACCTCTTCCCGGGCATGGACATCCTGGAGCACCACCTCTTCCGGGTCACCCGCAACGAGGACCTCGAGGTCGAGGGAGGACGACGCCGAGAACCTCCTCAAGGCCATGGAGAAGGAGCTCGAGCGGCGCTGCTTCGGCGACTGCGTGCGCCTGGAGGTGGAGGACACCATCTCCTCCTTCACCCGCCGCTACCTGGTGCGCGCCCTGGGCCTCAAGGGCGACGACGTCTTCGAGCTCCCGCACCCCTGGACCTGACCTGCCTCAACCAGCTCCACGACCTGGACATCCCCTGACCTGAAGTACCCGCGCTTCGTGCCGGTGACGGCCGCGGGCCTGGCCGCTCTACGAGTCCTCCCTCCGCGCCGGACGTCTTCGCCGCCATGCGTGAGCACGACGTCCTGCTGCACCACCCCTACGACTCTTCTCCACCTCCGTCCAGGAGTTCGTGGCCCAGGCCGCCGCCGACCCCAAGGTCCTGGCCATCAAGCAGACCCTCTACCGCACCTCCGGCGACTCCCCGATCGTGGACGCCCTCATCGAGGCCGCCGAGGCCGGCAAGCAGGTCGTCGCCATCGTGGAGATCAAGGCCCGTTTCGATGAGGAAGCCAACATCTCCTGGGCCCGCAAGCTCGAGCGCGCCGGCGTCCACGTCGTCTACGGCATGGTCGGCCTCAAGACGCACTGCAAGCTGCTGCTGGTCGTGCGCCAGGAGTCCGACGGCCTGCGCCGCTACTGCCACGTCGGCACCGGCAACTACCACCCCAAGACCGCCCGCGGCTACGAGGACCTGGGGCTGCTGACCTGCGACCGCGACGTCGCCCAGGACCTGACCACCCTGTTCAACCAGCTCTCCGGCTACGCCCCGCGCGCCCGCTTCCGCCGCCTGCTCGTGGCCCCCCGCGGCCTGCGCGACGGGCTCGTGGAGCACATCGAGCAGGAGATCGCCAACCACAAGGCCGGCCTGCCCGCCTGGATCCGCATCAAGGTCAACTCCATCGTTGACGAGACCGTCATCGACGCCCTCTACCGCGCCTCGCGCGCCGGGGTGCCGGTCGACATCGTTGTGCGCGGCATCTGCGGCCTGCGCGCCGGTGTCGAGGGCCTCAGCGAGAACATCCGCGTCCGCTCGATCCTGGGGGCGCTTCCTGGAGCACTCGCGCATCTACGCCTTCGCCGGCGGCGGCCAGACCGAGCTGTTCATCGGCTCGGCTGACCCTCATGCACCGCAACCTCGACCGCCGCGTCGAGGCCCTGGTGCGCATCACTGACCCCCGCCATGGTTGAGGACCTCGAGTGGCTGGTCACCCACTGCGCCTCCGACGACGTCGCCTCCTGGCACCTCCAGCCCGACGGCCCTGGGAGCGTCGCCTCCTCGACGCCGAGGGCAACCGCCTCGAGGACATCCAGGACAGCCTCATGGCCCGGGCTGCGCCTCGCGCGTCAAGGGCCGGCACTGAGACGGCCGTGCCATGAGCCCGTCCAGCAAGAAGAACCGGTCGCGCGAGACCGTGAAGGCCGCCGGCGCCCTCGTGTGGCGTGAGAACGGCAAGCACCTCGAGGTGCTCCTGGTCCACCGCCCCGCTACGACGACTGGTCCATCCCCAGGGGCAAGGTCGAGCCCCTGCGAGTCGGTGCGCACCTGCGCCGTGCGCGAGGTCGCCGAGGAGACCGGGCGTCCAGGTCATCCTGGGCCAGCCCCTCAGCCGCGTGCAGCTACAAGATCGCCGACGGCTCCCGCAAGGAGTGTCCACTACTGGGCCGCCCGCGTCGCCCCCGAGGCCTCGGCCGCCGTCGCCGCCCGCTGCACCGTCAAGCCCGCCTCGACCAGAGGATCGACGCCGTCGAGTGGCTGCGCGTGAGCCAGGCCCGCAAGCGCCTGACCTACTCCTACGACCGGGACCTGCTCGGCGAGCCTCGTCGACCTGTGGAGGACGGCAAGCTCGACACCTGGACCCTGGTCCTCGTGCGCCACGGCCGCGCCGTCAAGCGCTCCGTGTGGAACCGCCCCAAGGAGCGGGACAAGGAGACCGACGAGGCCACCCGCCCCCTGACCCACGACCAGGGCGAGACCCGGGCCCGCGCCCTCGTCCCGATCCTGGCCGCCTCACGGGTGGGGCGCGTCCTCACCAGCCCCTGGAAGCGCTGCGTGGACACGGTCGCCCCCGCACGCGGCCGCGGGCCTGGACCTGGAGATGGCCGACGCCTTCACCGAGATGGCCCACGCGGAGAGCCCCAAGGGAGTGCGCTCCGTGGTCAAGAAGGTCCTTCGCGTGCGCGAGGAGCCGACGGCGCTGTGCACCCACCGGCCGGTCCTGCCCACGATCATGGAGGTCGTCTCCCCAGTACGCCCCCGGCCGGCTCCTGCGCTCCGTGCCCGACCGGGGACCCTGGCTCAAGACCGGCGAGATCCTCGTGGTCCACATGGCCCGCCGCCCCGCGGCAAGATCCGCGCCGTCGCCATCGAGAAGCAGCGCGCCCCGTCCTGTCCGAAGGCCGCTGACCGGACCGTTGACCGGTGCACCGGGCCTCCCAGTGACGGTCCTCAGGGACTCGTTTACCAACCGTTTACCCCGGTCACCCGGAACCTTCATCCGGGGCGCCTATCGTGACCGCTGCCTGACAATCACCTGGTATCCGACTGGACCCCGACCCCTCTGACTGAGCGAGGAGAGCCTGTGCTCCTGACCTGTCGCGGCGCCCTGGGCGCCCTGAGCGTGGCCACCCTGACCGCGCTGACCGCCTGCGGGCGCGACGCCGGCGCCGCCGACCCCAACGCCTCCAGCGACCTGGTGGGGGAGATCCGCGGTGCGGGCGCCACCTCCCAGTCCGATGCGCAGGACGCCTGGATGAACACCTTCATGGGCGCTAACCTGCGCGCCACCGTCGACTACGCCGGCGGCGGCTCCGGGGCCGGGCGCACCAAGCTCGTCGAGGGCGCCGTCGACTTCGCCGGCACCGATACTCCCCATGACCGCCGACGAGATCAGCCGGATCGGCGGCGCCGTCGAGCTGCCCCTCCACATCTCGCCCATCGCCGTGGCTCTACAACCCTGCCCGGCTTCACCCGGCGAGTCCCACGTCAACATGACCGGCGAGGTCCTCGCCAGGTCCTCTCCGGGGCCATCACCCGCTGGAACGACCCCTGCCCTGGCGCCCTCAACCCCGGCGTCGCCCCTGCCCGACCTGCGAATCATCGTCGTGGGCCGCTCCGACGACCCGGCACCACCAAGGCCCTGACCACCTACCCGGCCACTGTCGCCCCCTAGGCCTGGCCCCACGAGCCCGAGGAGACCCAGCGCTGCGCGGCGGCTAGTCCGGCGACGGCACCGCCGGCATGATCCAGACCGTCTCCGCGGCCACCGGCACCATCGGCTACGCCGACGCCTCCAAGGTCCCCGCCACCCTGGGAACCGTCGCCGTCGGCTCCAACGGGGCCTACGTGCCCGTCTCTGCCAGGCTGCGGCTGCCGCCCTGGACTGCCGCGACCCTGGGCTCCGAGGCCGACGAGACCCGCCTGCTCTACCAGCCCAGCCACGATGCCGCGGGCGCTCACCCCATCGTCCTGGTCTCCTACCTCGCCGCCCGCCTGCGCTACGACGACGCCCAGATTGCCGCCGTCGTCAAGGCTCACCTGCGCTTCGCCGCCTCCACCAGGGGCAGGACGCCCACCAAGGCCACCGGCTGCGCCCCCATCACCCGCCAGATGCGCGAGAAGATCAACGCCGCCATCGACAAGATCGCCGCCTGAGGCCGCCAGGCCCGACGCCGCACCGAACCACATGACCAGCCAGCACCCACCCGCCCAGCCGCCGCCCCCAGACACCCTGAGGAGGGGTCAGCCGTGGCCAGCACCACCGCACCGCCGTCGTCGCCGCCCCCAACGGGAGCCGCGACCGCCTCCAGCAGCGCCGACGACGCCATCATTCAGCCTGGTAAGGCCCCCGGGCAGACCGGAAACCGCATCTTCACCGGCCTGTCCTTCGGCGCCGGCACCTTCATCATGGTGGTCCTCGCCCTCGTGGCCGCCTTCCTCATCCGGGAGGCGCTGCCCGCCCTGACGGCCTCGAGCGAGACCCTGGAGTCGGTCTCCTTCATGCGCGACCGCAGCCTGTGGGAGCTACGTGGCCCCGCTCTGTCTTCGGCACGCTGCCGTCCTCGACCATCGCCCTGGGTGTCGCGGTGCCGCTGAGCATCGGGGTGGCCCTGTTCATCTCCCACTTCGCCCTGCGCCGCCCTGGCCCAGGCCCTGGGCTACATGAGGACCTGCTGGCCGCGATCCCTCCGTGGTCTTCGGCCTGTGGGGGCTTCCCTGTGGCTGGTGCCGCTGCTCGACCCCTCAACACCTGGCTGAGCGAGCACCTCGGCTTCATCCCGCTGCTCGCCGACCACACGGCCCCGGGCTAAGAACATCACCACCGCCTCCTGGTCCTGGCCGTCATGATCCTGCCGATCATCACCGCCACCATCCGCGAGATCTTCCTCCAGACGCCCACCCTCCAGGAGGAGGCCTCCCTGGCCCTGGGCGCCACCCGCTACGAGATGATCCGCCAGGCCGTCCTGCCCTTCGGCCGCTCCGGCATCATCTCCGCCTCCATGCTGGGGCTCGGGCGCGCCCTGGGGAGACCATGGCTGTCCCCTCATGATCCTCTCGCCCGGCATGGGGCTGAACCTCCGCGTCCTCCAGGCCGGCCAGCACCAGACCATCGCCGCCAACATCGCCTCGCAGTTCCGCGAGGCCTACGGATTGAGCGTCAACGTGCTCATCGCCACCGGCCTGGTCCTGTTCATCATCACCTTCGCGGTCAACTCCCTGGCGCGGTGGATCATCGCGCGCCGCTCCGAGTTCTCAGGAGCCAGCTGACATGACGCCCACGAACACCCCCGAGCCCACCGCCGGCGCCGCTCCCGACGGCGTGGTCTCCCGCCCTGCCCCGGCCGCCGCTGCCGGTGCAGCTGGCGAGACCGGCACCCCGCGCCCAAGTCCCTCAAGGCCGCGCTCGCGGCCGCCGAGGCCCCGCCGCCCCTGTCGACCCCTGGCCGACCCGCCCACCATCGAGGGCGTGCCCTGACCTCCTACCGCCCTGCCCGACTGGTTCATCTGGGCGGCGCTGGGAGCCGCCTTCGTCGTCGTCGGCGGGATCGGCCTGCTGGCCGGGTGGAGCATCGCCGCCGTCGTCGCCCTGACCGCCCTGGTGTGGGTGGTGGGCGCCACCGCCGTCTCCTGGGTGCGCGAGGCGAGCGCTGGGGGCCGCAACACCCTGGTGACCCTCCTCATCTACCTCGTCCTTCGCCGTCGTCACGGTGCCGCTGGTCTCCCTGGTGTGGATGGTCCTGTCCGGCGGCTCGGCCCGCTTCGGCTACGACTTCCCTGACCACCAACATGCGCGGCGCTGACGCCTCCAACGGCGGCTTCTACCACGGCATCGTCGGCACCCTCCAGATCACCGGGATCGCCACCCTCATCTCGGTGCCCTGGGACTGTTCACCGCCGTCTTCCTCGTGGAGTACAACGGTGGCTGGATCGCGGGTCATCACCTTCCCTCGTCGACGTCACGACCGGCATCCCCTCGATCGTGGCCGGGCTGTTCGCCTACTCGATCTTCCCTCATCGCGGCCGGACCCCGCTACCAGGCGGGCATCATCGGGGCCCGTCGCCTTAAGCGTCCTCATGACGCCGGTGGTCATCCGTGGTGTGGAGGAGATGCTCAAGCTCGTCCCTCCCACCTCGCGCGAGGCCTCCCACGCGCTGGGCGTGCCCAAATGGCTCACCATCGTCAAGGTCGTGCTGCGCACCGCGGTGGCCGGTATCACCACCTCCGTCATGATCGCCATTGCCCGCGTCATCGGCGAGACCGCCCCGCTACTCATCACCGTGGGCCTGACGATCCGCACCAACACCAACCCGCTGGACGGCTCCATGTCCACCCTGCCGGTGCTCGTCTACGACCAGTACTCCCGCGGGGAGGCCGCCGCCATGGAGCGGGCCTGGGCCGGGGCACTGACCCTCATCATCCTGGTCATGCTGCTCAACCTCGCGGCCCGCCTCATCTCCAAGTACTTCAGCCCCAAGGGCGGCCGGCGCTAGCCCGGCCGGAGCCGCCGGGACCACTGTGCCCGCAGCGACCCCAGAGCCCTCAGCAGTCCACCTCAGGTAAAGGAACCGACGTGTCCAAGCGCATCGACGTCATCGGCGAGAACATCTACTACGGCGACTTCCTGGCCGTGAAGGACGTCAACGTCGTCATCGAGCCCAAGTCCGTCACCGCCCTCATTGGCCCCTCCGGCTGCGGGAAGTCCACCTTCCTGCGCACCCTCAACCGCATGCACGAGACCATCCCCGGTGCCCGGGTCGAGGGGCAGGTCATCGTCGATGGTGTCAACCTCTACGGTCCCGGCGTCGATGCCGTCCAGGTGCGCCGCGCCATCGGCATGGTCTTCCAGCGGCCCAACCCCTTCCCCACCATGTCCATCGCCGAGAACGTCCTGGCCGGCGTGCGCCTCAACAACCGGCGCATCAAGAAGTCCGACGCGACGACCTGGTGGAGGCCTCCCTGCGCGGGGCCAACCTGTGGGACGAGGTCAGGACCGTCTGACCGGCTGGCCTGGGCCTGTCCGGCGGTCAGCAGCAGCGCTTGTGCATCGCCCGCGCCATCGCGGTCAAGCCCGCCGTCCTGCTCATGGACGAGCCCCTGCTCCGCCCTGGACCCCATCTCCACGCTCGCCATCGAGGACCCTCATCTCCGAGCTCAAGACGGACTCACACGATCGTCATCGTCACCCACAACATGCAGCAGGCCTCGCGCGTGAGCGACATGACCGGATTCTTCAACCTGGAGGCCACCGGCAAGCTGGGGCACCTGGTCGAGTACGACTCCACCGACAAGATCTTCTCCGCCCCCAGCCAGCAAGCCACCGAGGACTACATCTCGGGCCGCTTCGGCTGAGGATTGAGGGCCAGGTGTCACGAATGGCGACTTTTCGGGCCGCTCTGAGGCCGGTCCGAGCGTCCCTGATTCACGTCCCCGCAGGTCAGCGAGTGACACGTTGATCCGGGAGCTCTTACCGCGCAGGTAAAAGTCGCCCGGAGTGACACTTGTGGGCGCCGTGCGTGACACGGCGGTGCGGTCACGAGAATGAGGCGGGAGACAGGCCGCTCGGGAGAGATGGGGACGTCGGGCCGGAGAGCGCCAGTCGGCGCGAATGCCGCTCGCGGCGGCTTGAGTTGGAGCCTGGGCCCGTCACGGCCCTGACGCCGCCCACGAGTCTACAGGTCCGGGCCCGGTCGCGGCGGTGTCCACCCAGTGAATCCACCCGACGGTCAGGGGAGACGCTGGGCTGTCCTGGCTGGGGCCGACCCGGGCCTTCTCAGGCTCCCCGCCGGCGTACTCAGGTGTCCTCGGGGGCGTCCAGGCGGTAGCCGACGTTGCGCACCGTGCCGATGAGGTTGTCGTGCTCGGTGCCCAGCTTGGCGCGCAGGCGACGGATGTGCACGTCCACCGTGCGCGAGCCGCCGATGTAGTCCTCGCCCCACACCTCGTGCAGGGAGCGCGTCACGGGTCAGGACCCGCCCCCGGTTGGCGGCCAGGAACTTCAGCAGCTCGAACCCTTTGTAGGTCAGGTCCAGGATCGTGCCGCGCAGTCGGGCCGTGTAGGCGGTGACGTCACTGACGAGGTCGCCCACGTCGATGCGGTCGTCGTCGGTCTCGTCCACGACCGGGACGTGGGCGCGCAGCAGCCGCAGCCGGGCCGACAGCTCAGCGGGCTTGGCGCCGGCCATGACGAAGTCGGCGGCGCCCCAGTCGATCTGCACTGCGGCGGCGCCGCCCTCCTCCACGATGAGGATGATGGGCGGGCAGTCCATGGGGCCGGTGAAGAGCTGGCACAGGGCGCGGGCCCGGGTCAGGTCCCCGCGGGCGTCGATCATGACGACGTCAGCGCTGTCCACCTCCGCGTAGGAGGAAGGCATCGGGGGAGGCACTCCACCGGGGAGTCGAGGAAGGCGGTCGCCGGCAGGACGTCAGTGGCGTCACTCTCACGAGTGAACATGATGATCCGCAAGGCTGCTCCTTCCGTGGCTCGCGACCGGGAACCGCCGGTGCAGTCGAGTTGACCAGCGGCGATACTGTTGGGACAAGTCAACCACACCTGGTCGCAGGCGGAATCTCCTGGGGCAACGACTGTCCGGATAGTGACCGTCCGCGAGGAGTGCGGGGCAGGACCGCAGTGAGGTCGCAGTGCGCCCTGCGGCCGCCCGGGTGTGGGACGATGCGTGCTGTGACTACCCACCACCGACGAGCCCAACCGGCCGCGCGCACCCGCAGAGCCTCCCGCGGCTCGCGCCATGACTCCCATGCCGCAGCCGTTCCGACGGGCCGCCGGTGGCGTGTCGGACTGGACCAGTGTCATCGGCGCGGGCGACTTCCACGCCTCGGCCGGGCCTGACGGTTCGGAGTCAGCCGCGGCCTCGGCCGTCTCGGATGCCGTTGGTGAGCCGGCCGCCTCCTCCGCCGCTCCAGAGGCGGCCCGCTCGGCGGACTCAGGTGACACTGCCGACCTCGCCGAGGACCTGGGATACGCCACCCGTCGCGCCTCCAACCGCCCCAGGAGCCGGGCCTGGTGGACCCGGCCTGGACCCGGCTCGCTTTCGCGGGCGTGGTGCCGTTGCTGCTGGCGGTCGGCTCAGTGCTGCCCGGCTGGGTGAGGCTGGCCCTCGTGGCCGTCCTGGTGCCGGCTGCCGCACAGGGCTGGCCCGCGCTCGTGCGCGCCCGGCACGACCTGGGCGGCACGATCGTCGCGACGATCAGCGGGCTGTCGGCCGCCGTCAGCGTCTACCTCCTCGACGACATGGGGTGGCCGGCCTGATCACGGCCTTTTTCGATCCTGCTGGCCTCGTCGGCCAGATGCTGCGCCGCGACGGCCGGCACAACCTGGTCGAGGACCCTGTCCTCAACGGTGGCCGGCTGCCTCGTGGCGGTCTCCGGCTCGGCCTGGTGCGCCCTGGAACCGGGACTGGCCGACCCGGCCATTGTCGTGCCCACCTGCCTGGCGCTGTTCGTCGGCGCCGTCCTGACCGTCCTCAACGTGCGCGCCCGGATGTTGAGGCCCTCACCGTCACGGTGCCGGCTCTGTTCGCCGGCGGCGCCGGATACGTGCTGGCCTCGGCCGGCTTCTTCGGCCTGTCCCACATCAGTGCGACCGCGGCTCCTGCAGAGCGCCGTGTCCGCGTGGCCGTCGGCTTTCGTGGCGGGGGTCCTCATGGCCTCGGGCAACCGCGTCCTGTGGACCCACCGGTGGGTGCCCGGTGGGCGGGCGGCAGTGGCCTCTGCGCTCGTGCCGATTCTGTCGGTCGGTGTACCGGTCTACGCCATCGCCCGCCTCCTGGGCGGCTTCATCGCCGGCTGAGGGTGGCCGACCGGCCCCGCGAGGCCCTGAGAACGCCACGTCACGGCGACCGGATGTCCAAATCGGATACAAAGAGACTCCGAGGCCCAGCGGTCACGCGAGGGAACCGCAGAATCATGCGGTTTCGTCTGGCGCACCCAGTGCCCTCGCCGCCTTTTGTATCCGATTTGGACACCGCGGTGCCGATCCTGCCCGGATCTGCGGCTCCAGAGCGCGCCGGACACTCAGAGCGCCGGCCGATCCGCGCGGCCCGAGCGGGCGGCGCGCGTGATGCGGGCCGGGGTGACGTCGTAGGCTGCGGGCATGGCATTCACGCTTCCTGACGACCTGGCCCCCGAGCTCTACCTGCTGGCCTGGCTGGCCGGCACCTGGCGCGGCTACGGCATCCTCACTCACGGCGAGACCGTGCCCGAGCAGGCCGTCTACCAGGAGATGACCTTCGACCACGACGGCGGCCCCTACCTGCGCCAGACCATCACCATCTGGACGGTGGACGCCACCCGCTCCAAGAACCCTCGATTTCGAGATGCCCGGCCTCAGGGCGCCTCCCTCCTGGCCCCCTGCCCAGATTTGGTCCACCGAGACCACTCTACTGGCGGCCCGTCGGCCAGGAGCAACCCGATGGCGCCGAGACCACTGAGCCCGCCGGAGGACGACGCTGACACCAAGGGCTCCGGCGGTCCGCTCGTCCCCGTCACTCAGCTCGAGCTCGTCTCGGCCGACCCTGCCGGCCACGTCGCCGTCTGGGAGGGCTGGATCCAGGGGCCGCGCGCCCAGGTCGGCACCCAGGCCGTGGGCCGGGCCCGCACCGCTGTCCCCGTGGAGGAGATGACCCGCATGTTCGCGCTCGTGGGCGGCGACCCCATGTGGACCCAGGACATGGCCGCCTTCGGTCGGAGCGAGTGACCACTTACGCCTCGGGCCGCCTCGGCCGCGTCGAGGACGCAGATGATCCCGCCGCCCAGCCCGGCTCCGCCTCGACCCGGCTGAGCCGGAGGGCGAGTCCTCCACCCTCCTCCGACGCCGAGCCGACCGCCTGATGCGCCCCTCCCGCTGCTGAACTGCCCCGGCGCCGTCGCCTCCGCCCCGGAGGACCCCGACCAGGCCGTCCCGCCCACCTCGGCGACCCCTGGCCGCGAGCAGGCCGCCCTGGCCGAGGAGCGCGCGGTCTGCGCCCTGGCGCGCACGTCGTCACCGTCACCGGGCCGGACCGCCTGAGCTGGCTGACCACGCTGTCCAGCCAGGTGCTCACCGGCCTGGAGCCCGGCGACGGCGGCGCCGAGACGCTGCTCCTCGACGCCCAGGGCCACATCACCCACGCGCTCGCCGCCCTCGACGACGGCCGCACGCTCTGGCTCGTCACGGAGGCCGGCAACGGCGAGGCGCTGGCGACCTTCCTGGACTCCATGCGCTTCATGCTGCGCGTCGAGGTGACTGGACGGCCCGACGTCATGGCGCTGGGCGCCCTGGGGAGGGCCTCGAGGCCCTGGCCCAGGCAGCGCGCGACACCGCGCCGGAATCGCCGGCCGTCCCCGACAAGCAGGACGCCGCCGAGCCTCAGGGCTCACTCATCGGCCTGTGGCGCGACCCGTGGCCGGGCGTCGTCGAAGGCGGCACGAGCTACGACGTCGGAGCGGATTGGTCGCACCCCGGCGAGGCATACCGGGGCGGTTTTGTCCTCGTGCCCGCACAGAGCGTGAATGCTGTGGTGAGCACCTTCCTCGCCGCCGGGGAGGGGCGGCGCCTGGCCGGCGCCCTGTCCTGGGAGGCGCTGCGCATTGAGGCCGGCCGCCCCCGCTGGGCCCGTGAGGCCGACGCCCGCGCGATCCCCCATGAGCTGGACTGGCTGCGCACAGCCGTGCACCTGACGAAGGGCTGCTACCCGGGCCAGGAGACGATCGCGCGCACCCTCAACCTGGGCTGGCCTCCGCGCCGCCTCACCGTGCTCCAGCTCGACGGCCTCGTCGGCGACCCAGCCCCGCCCGGGGGCGAGCGTGCGCATGGGGAGCGGGCCGTGGGCGCCGTGACCTCCGTGGCGCGCCACCACGAGCTCGGCCCCATCGCCCTGGCCCTGCTGCGCCGCGCCGTGCCCGCGGGCGAGCAGCTGACCGTCGAGATCACCGAGGTCGATGAGGCCACCGGCGAGACCATCCCCGTCGGCCGGGTCGACGCTGCCCAGGAGGTGCTGGTCTCTCCCGAGGGCGCGCTCAGGCCAGTCCGGCCGAGCGTCCCGGCGCTGAGCTGCGTAAGGGCCTGCGACTCTGAGCGGTCCGGTCGTGCACCGGATCCCGGGTGCTCCCGGGACTGCTGCTCTGGGACCCGAGCCCGATGTCTGCCCGGTGATGGTCCGGGGTGCTGTCACCCGCTGTGGCCAGTCTCTGGCGGCCCGTGGCTGATGGAATGACTGCCGGCCGCCGCGTGAGGCCACCACTGTTCTCGCTGGGCGTGGCAACCTCTCTGGGATCGGTGACCGGCGACCGGTAGCCTCGGGGCGCGTGAGCGTCCTTTATGCTGTGTCATTCTTTCTCCGAGGCGGTCAGGTGGAGCTGGTTGGCCGCCCAGTTCATCTCCCTCGTTATGGGGGTCTGGGCGCTGATCGACTCCCTGATGCGGCCCGCGGAGCACTACGCGGCGGCCGGTAAGAACACCAAGCGATTCTGGAACCTGGTCAACGCGGTGGGCACGGTGGTGGTCGGCCTGCTCGGGGCTGCCTCGATGTTCGGCCTGCTGGGCGTCGTGGCCAGTGCCGTCTACCTGGTGGATGTTCGCCCCGCCCTGCAGGCGCTGGCACCGGTGCGGGTGCGCTCCTCGATCCGCATCCCGGGGCGGGCCTCCCAGCGCCGGCCGGGGCGCGATGGGCGCGGCAGGAGCGCTGGTCGCTGATGCGCGCCGTCATCCAGCGGGTCAACCACGCGGCGGTCCGGGTCGACGGCGAGGTGGTCGGCGAGATCACCCGCCCTGGCCTCATGGTCCTCGTGGGCGCCACGCACGACGACGGCCCCGCGCAGGTGGCCACGGTGGCCCGCAAGATCGCGGACCTACGGCTCCTGGAGGGCGAGCTCTCGGTGACCGACGCCGGAGCGCCGGTGCTCGTCGTCTCCCAGTTCACCCTGTACGCCGACACCCGCAAGGGCCGGCGCCCCACCTGGAACAAGGCGGCCCCCGGCGAGGTGGCCGAGCCCCTGGTGGAGGCCGTGGCCGAGGACCTGCGGGGCGCGGCCTGGAGGTGGCCACCGGCCGCTTCGGCGCCGACATGAAGATCGACATGGAGGCCGACGGCCCGGTGACGATCCTCATCGAGGCCGAGTAGGCCGAGGAGGCCGCCGAAGGGGACCGCTGAGATGACGGGGCGCTCGCGGGCTGTGGTGGTCGCCATGATGCTGTGGTGGGCCGTCTTCGGCTGTATCAGCGTGTCCTGGGCGCTGGGCTCCCCGTGGCTCGTCGACACGGTCCTTCAGGGTGAGGGGCTGCGGCTCGCCCAGGAGCGGCCCACCTGGTTCGTTGTGGTCGTGTTCGTCTCCGGGCTGGTGAAGCTGGGGTTCGTCGTCTTCGGCTTCGCCCTTCTGCGCCCGGATGTCATCAGGGTGCCACGCTGGATGCGCCTGGCCTTCGGCTGGGTCTCGGGAGTCCTGCTCATCGCCTACGGGATTGCCGGCTCGGTGCCGGCGATCCCGACGATCTTGTCGTGGGAGCCGCTCTCCCGCTATGGCTGGTGGCGCCTGGTTCTGTGGATGCCTCACTTCTGGGTGGGCGGGATCCTGGTGCTGGCCGCGACGGTCGCCTACATGCGCTGGAGCCGGCCCGTGGCGAACGATCCCGCCGTCCACGCGGGCCCAGTTGGGCGCTGACTCCCGCGGCAAGTGTCCACAGAAATGACATTAGCCCGCACAAGCCACCCACCCACCACCTAGAACCACGGAATCACGCGGCCTTCAAGCCAGCACCAAAGTCGTCGGGCATCCAATGTCATTTCTGTGGACATCGGGCGTGGCTGGGCGAGGTAGGTCGATTCCATGCATCGCCTATGGGTGGGTGGAGAGAATCCGTTGGACATCGGTGACGATCTTCCTGAACGCACATTGTTGGACGTGAAGCGGATGGGCGTATAACCCTGCCGGACCAGTTCGCGATCGCGTTCCCGGTCGTGGTGGAAGGACCAACGGTCGGAATGGAAATCGTAGCCGTCCAGCTCGATGACAAGCCACCCGGCCACCACCAGATCCACTTCTCCAACGTCTGAGATCACCATGCCGTCGGAAACATCTATTCCAGCGTCCTGCAGCTGAACTCTGGCCAGGGTCTCCAGTGGGCTGCGAGCGCGATCGCTGGTGCGCTTCAGGCGATTCCGGCCAAGAACACGGCGAGGACCGCGCAGATATGCGGATACCTGCTGGCGAGTCGTTCTGCCCCGATGCAGGGCGGCGTCGGCGGCGACCAGAGCCGTCCACTCTTCTGCGCAGCACAGGAGATCGGCGATGCAGCGGGCGAGGGAGACAACCGGGAAGTCTTCCAGCCGAAGGACGGAACGCCCACGAGTCTCGTGTCTGTGCTCACCCCATAACGGAGGTAATCGACGTCCTTGCGGAGTCAGAACATGGACACTGCGCGGTGGAGAAGGGAGCGGAAGGCCGTAGTAGGCGGCTGCATGCTCGCAGGTGATAAGACCTCGGTGAAGGCGGGCGATGAGGATGCGTCGGTCGGTGCCGGGCAGCGCTACGATTCCGTGCGGGTACCGTTTGAGTTCTCCCGCGTCTACCAGGGCCTGGAGGCGGCGGCGCCCGGTACGGTTCAGATGTAGATCAGCCTGTGCAACGGCGCCAAGCGCGTCGCCGATGCGGGTCAGCACATTGTCGTCCATAAGACAATTCTTGGACTGCCGGAGCTGAGGCGCTAGGAAGTGGCTGGTTCCTGTGGATAACTTCCGGCGTTGACGAGCCGCGTCTCCTGCTTGATGTCCACAGAAATGACATTGGATGCCCGACAAGGTTGGTGCTGGCTTGAAAACCGCGTGATTCCGTGGTTCTAGGTGGTGGGCGGGTGGCTTGTGCGGGCTAATGTCATTTCTGTGGACACTCGTGGCCGCGGGAGGGCCGTGGTGGGGTGACGCAAGAGCGCTTGGTGGCGGCGCGGGCCGCCGGGGCAGAGGAGAGGGCCGGGTATGCGCCCTCGACTGCGCTCCCCGGCCCTCAACCGAGTGTCGCCCGATTCTCCACACCGGCTCAACGGGGAGTGGTACCCAACCGGCCGTCAGGTATGGATTGGCCGGCTTCAGCAGTTGAGGGTCGCGTCGGTGCCGACGACGGAACCGGCGGAGATGCCGGCGAGCTCGTGGTCGTCGGCGTTGCCGCCGGTGCAGACGATCGCGCAGGGTCCCTGGCGGGTGGGGGCGGCCATGAGCCCGGCCAGGCTCGCGGCCCCGGCGCCCTCGGCGAGGTGTGGGCGTGGGTGGCCATGAGGCCGACGGCGCTTTGGATCGCGCCGTCGTCGACCAGGATGAAGTCGTTGAGGCTGCGGCCCAGTACCGACTGGGTGAGGGCGAAACTCGCCCCGACGGCCAGCCCCGCCACGCGCGTGCGGCTGTGGACGGTGGCCGGCTCCCCGGAGGTCCAGGCGCGGTGCGCGGCCGGCGCTGCGCTGGACTGGACGCCGATGATCCGGCACCCGGGTGCCAGGGCGTCGCGCACGAGGCAGGCGCCTGCCGCCCCGGAGCCCGAGCCGACCGGCGCGTAGACGGCCTCGAGGCCCGGGTGGCGGCGGAAGAGCTCGAGGTAAACGGTGGCGTGCCCGAGCACGGTGGCCGGCTCGTCCCCGGGGGAAACCATGCGCATCCCCTCACGCAGGGCGAGGGCCTCGGCGTGCGCCAGCGACTCGCACATCGTCTCTCCCTCCACGACGACCTGAGCCCCCAGCGCGCACCGCGGCCACCTTGCGGGCCGGCGCACCCACCGGGACGACGACGGTCACGGGGACCTCGCTGCAGGGCACCGGCCCAGGCCAGGGACTGGGCGTGGTTGCCGGTGGAGGCGGTCACGACGCCGCGGCGCTGCCCTCGGGGCTGAGCGCCGCCATGAGCGCCACCGCCGCGGACCTCGAAGGCGCCGGTGGGCTGGACGTTCTCGTGCTTGACCGTGACCTCCACCCCGGCCTCGGCGTTGAGCAGCGGGTAGGACCAGGCGGGAGTCTCTGGCAGGACCCGCGAGACGGCCTCGTAGGTGCGCAGGACGGCGTCGAAGTCGAGGCCGGACTGGGTGTCGGCGGGAGCCTGGGGCAGGGTGTCGGTGACGGTCATGGCTTCATGATGCGGGCGGCCGGAGTATCGTTCCAATGAATCTTTTGACGAATACCCATCGAGACAGGACATACTTGGTGGCGTGATCGATGTGCAGCAGCTGCGGGCCCTCGTGGAGCTCTCCCGCCTCGGCACCGTTTCGGCCGCCGCCGAGTCCCTGGGCTTCAGCCAGTCCACCGTCTCCCACCAGCTCGCCGCCCTGTCGCGGGCAACCGGCGCGGTCCTGCTGACGCGGGCCGGACGCGGCGTACGGCTCACCGAGGAGGGTCGAGCGCTGGCGGTGCGGGGTCAGGAGGTCCTCGACCTGCTGGACCGCACCGAGCGCGAGGTCGTCTCCATGGCCCGCGCGGAGGCGGGGCGCGTACGCCTGGCCGCCTTCCCCTCCGCGGTGGCCTCCCTGGTGCCGGGGGTGCTCGACGTCGTCGGCCGGCAGTACCCGGGCCTGGAGGTCGAGCTCGTCGACGCCGAGCCGCCCGAGGCCCTCGACGCGCTGCGGCGCGGGCGGGTGGACGCGGCCCTGTCCTTCTCCTACGTCGACGACGACGCCGGCGAGGGCCTTCAGGCCGAGCACCTGCTCGACGACGTCCCCTACCTCGTCACCCATCCCGGCGGCATCACGCGCATCGCCGACGGCGCCCAGTGCCGGTGGGTGACCGGCTGCGCGCGCTGCCGCGAGGAGCTCCTCGCCGTGGGGCGGGCCAATGGGTTCACGCCCGAGACCGCCTACCTCCGACGACTACGTGGCCGTGCAGGCGCTCGTCGCCGCCGGGGTGGGGGCGGCCCTGCTGCCCGGGATGGCGCTGAGCGCCTATCGGCACGAGGGGGTTCAGGTGCGGCCGCTTGCCCGCGAGCAGCGGCGCGTCGAGGTGGTCACGCGCGCCGAGCAGCCCCGCCCGCTGGCCATCGACGTCCTGGTGGAGGCCTGCCAGGCGGCGGCCCGCCGCACGAGCCTGCGCCGGCCGATGGTCAGGACCGGCAGGAGTGCTGCCTCACGGTGAGGTGTGGTGTGATGGGACGTGTGTCCGTGCTGCATCACAGAGAGGAACCGGAGATGGGAGCTGGTGTGCGAGCTGTTTTGGGTGACGTATCCGGCGAGGTCGCTGTCTTCGGGTCCCTCAATGCTGACCTGACGGTCCGAACGGAGCGCTTTCCCAAGCCTGGTGAGACGATCAGCGGGGAGGACCTGGTGATCCTGCCGGGAGGCAAGTCGGCGAACCAGGCGGTTCAGGCCGGTCTTCTCGGCGCTCGCGTGAGGATGATCGGGGCTGTCGGTGCGGACGGTCACGGCGACCTGCTCATCGAGTCCCTCCAGCGCGCCGGCGTGGACACCTCCGCGGTTCAGCGCGAGGACGTGGCCACCGGCACCGCCATCATCACCGTGGACTGTGCGGGGGACAACACCATCGTGGTGTCTCCCGGTGCGAACGGGACAGTGGATGTCTCGACGGCGCGGCGGCACCAGGATGTCATCGGCGAGGCCCGTGTGCTGGGGCTGTGCATGGAGGTGAGCCCCGACGCGGTGGAGGCCGCGGCCCGTATCGCCCACGACGCCGGTACCCGCGTGGTCTTCAACAACTCTCCGTTCCACCCGGTCCTGTCTGCCGGGCTCCTGGAGGCCATTGACGTTCTGGTCGTCAACGAGCATGAGCTCGCCGACATGCTGAAGCCGGGTGCGAGTGACACCGCGGCTGAGCCGGAGGGTGACCGGGCCGACGACGCCACGGACTGGGGCGATTGCGCGAGGCGGTTGGCCGCGATGGGGATTCCCTCCGCGGTGGTGACTCTGGGGGGACGCGGGTCGATGGTGATCGAGGGGAGGAGATCACCCCGGTCGATCCTTTCCCGGCTGATGTCGTGGACACTACCGGTGCCGGAGACTCCTTCCTGGGCACGCTGCTGGCGGCGCTCGCCGCAGGCGCCGGACTCAAGGAGGCGGCAGGTGCGGCCTCGGCCGTCTCCGCCTTCGCGACGACCTCCGTGGGGGCGCAGGCCTCCTACGGGGACATTGCCGCAGTCGAGCAGCACTTCGGATAAGCGCGGCTCGACGAGCGGGCGAGAGAGCCGAGGCGACTCGCGGCGGCCGAGGAGACCTGTGAGCCTTGGGGAAGCGGCGGCAGGAGACTGCCCCGCCGGCCCGCCGGGCCGCGCTTCATTCGTCCTTGAACTGCTCGAGGTTCTCGGTGTGCGGGTGGCCGTCATCGGTTGAGCTGAGCCAGAAGACAGGGACGTACTCGGTCTTGCCGTCATCAGTAGGTACCTCGTCCTGGACGAATACTCCAGTGCCTGTGGGTGTGTCCGAGATCCAGGCTAACTTTCCGGACACGTCCACTTTTGCGCCAGTGTCGACGTGCAGAAGATTGGACTTCTCGCTAGCCTCGGCATCATGTTCTGATTCATTCGAAGAGGTGGGCACTGTTCGTATCCACCCTCCGAACACAATCTCCGTGACGTTGGGGATTGTATTCACTACATGGCCATGGATGTCTAGCTGTGTGACCGTGGTGGTGTCTGGAAATTCTGAGACACGCCCTTGGAGTGCTGTTTCTGAAGACAACAGTAGTGTTGTCCTGCTGGCGCCGACCAGCCACTGATCGACGGGGATCTCGGCGGCTGGATCAGACTTCTTCTCCAGTGAGAAAACATGAAGTTTACCTCGGCCGGAGCCGCCGGGAAAGAAATCCTGAGCTGTCTCCACCGCGAGGACGTTGTTCGTTAGCGCTTGTCCGAGAACCAGGTCGGGCAACTTCTCCTGGCGAACCACGTCCCCCGTTCTGGCGTCAAGAACGACGACGTGAGTGCTTCGACTGTATACAGTGATGTCAGGGTAGTTCGCATTGCTTTCATAGAACGCGGTGACGTGAAGAAGTACTGATACATGCCGCCCGTCAGGGCTGGAAACCAGTGTTCCAGAAGTACGAGAATCCATCTGGTTCTCTGGTTCCGTCAAGTAAGCTGTACTGTATGTACGTGAAGGTGTTGAGTGCTGGAACGCCCTCAGTGACTTCGCCCATTGAGGATTCCTAGTCTTCGGGTCGTAACTGATGACAGCCAACGCGGATGCGTCATCTATACTGCCGTTGTTGTACTGGTAGAAGTAGGTGTTGATTCCCCCGAAGGCTGTTTGCAGCTCGAACTCGCTGAATCTGTAGTTGTGTCGAATTTCGAGGTCATCGCGTCGAGGTTGGTCCAAGTCAAGGTCGGTTACCGTGACTCGAGGAGCTTCAGGAGCATACTGAGTATCGGACGGGTAAGGAGTTAATGAGAGCGCAACCAGTGACGCTGCGGCAGTGATTTGAATGAGGTGACGGCGATTCAGGAGAATGGGGGGTGTCGTGCTGGTATGTTTTTCCATGCTTACTTTCCTGTCACCCCAAAGACTCGGAACGTACTTCCTTGAGTTGGTTTGGGATCAAGGTAGGAAGCGTCGTCAGTTCTGTCGGTGACATTGAGTGCGACAACAGTGGCCCCCGGGGTGTTCATGACAATCCTGTCGGAGGGTGGATGCTCTTCGGTGAACATTTCATGAGGATTGTATTTAAGGCCGTCTACGTAGGAGGATGGGGGTAAGTAGGTGGTGTTCGGGGCAAGTGGGATAGTAGTCTCTGGGCTCCCATCTCCGGGCTGGATGGTGATCGCAGCCATATGTGTACCCTCGTGGACCTTTGATGTGAACCCGACTCGTGCTCCGGCAATCCCGGAGTGGTGAGCAGGATCTGATACTGCCTGTGTGGAGGGGTCAAAGATGGAGGAAACTCTGGCCGCTCCTTCTTTGTTGATCGACACTTCGAAATCATCAGATGAGGTGGCATCGGAGGGTGGGTAGGTGACGATGCATCCCGAGGCTATTGACGCGTAGGAGTTTAGTCCTGAGGTCACTCCGAGGGGAATGGCTGTGTGGGGCTCTGATTCATGTGCGGCTGAATCCAAGGAGATTGCCTCGGCGGATGCCCCGCCATTTGAGTTCATGGACTCGGTGTTGTATCTGGCTATCCATCCGCCGATTATAGGAATATAATGTCTGCTGTAGACGGGGTCGACTACGACTTCAGTAACTTCGGACGTGACGCTCGGATCTGTGTCGCGGGCGACTGTCAAAGTTGCGTGAGGGACGTAGTGGTCCCCGGAGTACTCATCGTAAGAGACGCTGAGGATAAAAGTATGATGTCCGGCTGGGCCCCAGTATGTGGGTGCCGTCTTTGAGTCGTCTCCGTCATGAGATGAGAGCGTCCATAGTTTTGATTTGCTGTGTAGTGAGTAGGCCGTATTCCCGTCAAGGAGAGTGGAGTCTGTCATTTGAAGTGTGCCACCGGAGTTGGTTGCCTCCAGGATGATGTCGCCAGTGAGGGCATCGAGTACTAATGTTCTGGATAAGATGCCATCATCGGGGTAGTCCAGAATGGCACTTGTCTCCATTCTTGCGGCGACATACTTCCGGTTTGGGCTGACAACCAGTCTTCCTTTCTTGTCCCGTATATCGTCGGATAGGTAGTGGGCTCCGGGGTGTCGGTATGACCAACGGGTCGTACCGTCGGAAGGATTGAGGGAGGTGATTCCTTCTGCGCTCAGAACAATGGGTCCTCCAGCTCCTCCGACAATGTCCATGATGTTGACGAACTCTGCACTCCAGGCGGCGTCGCTGTTGAGTGATGTTGGCATAGAGGGAGTTTCTATGCTGCCAGGGTTGGCTGTCGTGTGTGATTCGGGTCGATGCAAGGTGGGGGCTGCTACGAAGCCGGCGAAGAGCAACGTCGGCAGGATGACAATACAGAGGTAGGTGCCGCGTTGTTTAGTGCTGATGCTGAGTGGTGCAGTTTTTCTATTCTTCTTCTCGTCGCTGGCTTGACTTCTGGTTGCCGGTTGATGGAGGCGCCCCCAGTAGGTGAGGTCGCACTTGATGCTCGGATTCCGAGGAACGTAGTTTTGTGTGTAGTGGAGGCTAGAATTTGCTAGAAGGGCGATGGCGATAGATGCGGGAACGCAGGGAATGATGCTCAGGGTGGGTTGAAAAAAACCGGTGACCTGGTAGTCGTGCCACCACTTGCTAGCCGTGATGGCGGTTGCCATTAATCCGCCGATGAGGATGAGTGCTGCAGATATGCCAAGCCACCGGCCAGGGTGGCGTGACTCTCGTGGGCTCAGGAGCCATCCGAATGTGGTGACGACTGCGAGACCAATTAGGTAGGCGGTGGTTCCGACGCTGCCTACGGGGGTGCGAGGATCCCAGGCGAGCCGAGCTCCCTGAGGCCACAGCAGGTAGATGGCGGCCGTGGAGGCAAACATCGCTAACACTCCGCCCCAGCGCAGGGCGCGCAGGGCGAGGACGCCGCGTGGTGGGAAGACCTCGCCCTCGCTCATGCCTTCGGTCTTGCCCTCGCTGTCGCCGGCGTCGGTTGAGGCCCGGTCGGCCTCAGTGGCATTGCGGCCGGGATGGCCCTCGGCCTCTCCTGTGTCCGGCGCCGTCGAAGTCTCGTCGCTGGAGTCGGCAGCGCCTGGCTGGGTGCTGGGATCGGTGCCGTGCTCGTCGGCGTCAGGCGTGGGAGGCATGAGTCTATTGTGGTGACCGGATCGTGATGGGGAGGCCGAACGAGACAGAACGCTGGGGATAGTTCTCCCCTCCGTAACGATCGGAGCCACCGTGCCCTCGGAGGCGGTCTCACGTCGCTTCGGTCGCTCCCAGTGCCACCGTCGGGGCGTCCTGGCGCTCGTCTCAGTTGTTCTTGAACTGCTCGAGGTTCTCCGTGTGGGGGTGTCCGTCGTCGGCGGCGCTGAGCCAGAAGCGTGGTGCGCCTGACTCCCGGTGTCCCTTGTCGTTGATGACAACCTGGCTGACGAGGAGCCCCGGACCAGTGGGGACTCGTCGCGCCACGGCGCTATCGGTGTCTTCGTTGTAGACCGTGCCTGAGTTGGTGTCGACGACCTCCCAGTGAATTCGACCCTCATCGGGAAGATAGGTGCACCGCCTGATCCACCCGCCGAGAAGGATCTCGCTGGAATTGGTGAAGGAGTTCAGGTGCTTGCCGTGAAGATCGACCTGCGTCACCGTGGAGGTCGTCGCGCTGTCGTGGGAGTGGGCAGGCTGCGAGGACAGGAGAAGGGTGCTCTTCCCGGAGCCTGCGAGCCACAGGCTTGTGTTGAAAGACGTCGGAGATGATGTTGTGTCCGTCAGTGAGAAGACACTGATACGTCCCTTGCCTGTACCAGCGGGGTAGTAGGCGTCAGCGGTCTCGACGGAGAGTGAGTCGCTGGTGAGGGCCTGACCCAGGACCAGCCCGTCGACCTCCACCGTGCGCACCGGCTTCCCGGAAACTGCGTCAAGAACGACAACGGTCGTCCGCTGCTCGGCGGGGACGACAGGTGTCTGCCGAGCGGGGCGGGGGCTGTCGTCGGCGACTTCCGGTGGACGCAGCACCAGGGAGAGGTACTTCCCGTTCGGGCTCACGGTTGCATAGCCTGCGGTACGGGAGTTGAGGACGTCTCGGGCCAGCTCCTGCGCTGCCTGAACATCCATGCCGTTGTCGTGACGTCTGTAGGCTGCAATCCTCGGCGTCAGGGACATAGCCCACACGGGCTCTTTGTCAGAGGCCTCGTATCGTGCAATGAGTGTCGATTCCTGGTTCTTGGTGTTGAATGACTGGATGACGCAGATGTCCGCTCCCTGCGCGGGAAGGTAGGAGGGATCCTGAGATCCAGGATTGCTTATCCAATCGCTCGCCTTGTCTTGGCAGTCCTTCATCTGTTCCGCTGTGAGAGACGTCGGTGACATGGGTGGTTCCGTGCTCGAAGATGACGCACGTGAATTGGAGTGGCAGGCGGTCACCGTGAGTGACAGCAGCAGTGGAAGCGCCACCATGAGCGCTGTGCTTCGATGGCTTATGAAGGCAATGCTGTGTGGGAACTTAGATTTCACGTCAACCTACCCGGGGAACCCGTAGATTCGGAAAGACTGTGATGCTATGGGGAGATTAGGGGTATTGTTGACGATGGCGAGAGTGGCTCCGGGAGTACTCAATGAGGAGATGTGGTGATAATCGTCCCGGCTGACAGCGGTGTCCTTCATGGTGGAGTTATATTCTCCTGACTTTAGCGGGTAGTAGGTTGATCCTGGCTCAACTTCTGCGAGCGGAATGATCCTGCTGTCACCCGTTTTGATCGTGATGTGGCCATCGCCCGTGGTGATAACAGAACTATTTCCATCTGTTGTGTTGGTGGCAGGTGTGCCGTTTTCAATGTTCGTTGCCGTAATCCCCACTGCTGTGACATAGTGCGGAGACTGGTCGAGCGGTGCCACCGTCATGGTGGCAGGATTGAAGACCGTTCCGATACTGCTGGATCCCTTCCATGTTGAGGATTCCTCAAGGCTCCTGATCCCGACGGGGTGTCCGTCCGGTGTCGTCGCCGGAAAGACTGAGATCGTGCCGGTGGAGAGGGATGCTGGGGCGTTGATGTCCAGCGTTGTGCCCAAGTCGAAGGCGCGAGTGTCCGCACCGGGCGCCTCGCTGAGGGCGTCCAGGCTGATGGCGTGGGCTCGTCGTGCCTTCAGGTCGTCGTTCTCATGATGCTGTGTTGGGGTGCGATCGTCGTAGACGCCGATCCACCCTCTGGCAGTGATGATGTCGCAGAATTCCTGCTCCTGAAGGGCGCCGGTAACCTTCCTGGGCTGGGAGGGGTTAGCCTGAGGTAGAACTATGAGAGAGTCGCTACCGCTATCGTATCCATAAATGAAGCTCGCGTGTCCTGCCGAGCCCACGTAGGCGGCGGCGGGATTCGGTACAGTATCTTTGTAGAGGTGGATGTCCTTGAGGTCCCACATCTGTGCGCCGTCAGTCAGGGAGTAGGCGACGGTACCGTCAAGAAGAGCTGAATCGCTGAGTTGAAATGTGTCTTCGTGTTCCTCGGTCTGACGGGGATGCTCCAGAATGACCTTCCCGGTGACGGCGTCGAGAACCAGCGTCGTAACCGGTGACGTGCCGTCGAGTTCACGCCATTTTGGGCTCATGGACGAGTAGATCGTCGGATCTGTGGCAACGACTGCCACGTATCGCCCGTTCGGACTGGTGATGAGTCCCAGATCCCCTGACGCGACGGGATCCGTCTCGAGTAGCTGGCTGCGGAACTCAGCGCCGGCACGGCGGTACTGCCAGCGCGCCGAGCCGTCAACTGGGTTGATCCCGGTGATCGCGTCCTTGGTGAGGAGGATCGGGCCCGCGGCGCCGCCTGCGATATCGAGGAAGCCGTCAACATCCTTCACCCACGTCTTTTGCGTTCCGAAGGACGTGGGATAGGTGGGGAGCTGGGCATCATCGATAGCAGATGCGGTGGTCTGTGTGACAGTGGGGGTGTCGGCATATGTGCTCTTCACCGTGAGGTAGGGGATGCCGAAACCTGTCACCAAGGCAATTGCGGGCAGGAGCGCGAGGGCCGCCGTGCTGAGGCGTCGAAAGGGGTGTCCTTGCAGGGCTCGGAGGCACCCCTGCCACGTTCCGGTGCCGCGAGGGCGGCTGAACCGGGGGTCCAGGTCCTCGGGAGCCGGATCGCCGCTGGATGGCTCCTCGGTGGGGAGGATGACTGAGCGAGCCGCCCAGAGCCCGATATGCGCCATCACGATCAACCCGCATGCCGCGATGCCCATGGTGAAGGCCAGGAGCTCGCCCAGACGGACACCGAAGGTGGAGTACGTCTCCCGCCACAGGTTCAGGACCGGAAGGCAGGCGTAGACGGTGCATGCCGCGACCGCGGCCACGGGCAGCAGCTTGAGGGCGGTGATGAGACCGGTCAGGAGCCTGCTCTTCCCGGCGGTACGGTAGTAAGGCGTGGGCCATACGGATGCGCCGATGATCCACAGCACCAGTAGCGGTGCGCACCGTTTCCATGACTGAGCGACCGCTATCCGGCCCACGCCTTTGATGCCGCTGTTCCAGGCGAAGAACAGGATCACTGCCACGATCAGTGCGATGACGCTGCCGGTGAGCAGGGCGCGCATGCATACCAGCAGGCGCGGGTGATCGCTGAGCATGGCATCGTCGTGATCGAGGGGCGCCGGAGATGCCTCGGCGTCGGCACCGGCGGTCTCCTCGGCTTCAGAAGGTGAGGACGAGGTGGGCAGAGAAGATGTGGATTCCATGATGGTGCGTGGATCGTGGTGATGTCAGTGGACGGAGAACTGCTCGAGGTTCTCGGTATGCGGGTGGCCGTCATCGGATGAGCTGAGCCAGAAGACGGGCTTGGACTCCGTTGAACCCTTTCCATCGGGACTCTTCTGCTCGACGAGCAGCCCGGGGCCAGTCGGTACGCCGCGTTCGAAGGTTCTCTTTCCCGTGATGTCGATTGTCTTCTTGATGCTGGGATTGACGAGTTGCTGCTCATCTGACTTCGGGTCCGCGACCCGGTGGATCCATCCGCCGGGGTGGACGGCAGTCACTCCGGAGATACTCCCGGCCGTGCTTCCGTCGGTGTTGAGGAGGGAGACGGTGGTCATTATCGAGCACTCGTTGAAGCAGTCGTCCGGAAGAAGGCTGGGTGCGAGCATGAGGTTCTCCCGGGTGGCTCCCACCAGCCACTTATCGGTAGGGAAGGAGGAGGGCTGAGCGCTCGTGTCTGTCAGGGAGAAGATGGTGATGGTTCCCTTCCCGGAGCCAGCCGGAAAGTAGTTCTGAGCGGTTTCGACGGCGAGGGTGCTGTTGGTGAGGACCTGCCCCAGGATGACCCCGGAGACTGTGCCGTTCCGGACCGTCTTGCCGGTTGTGGTGTCAAGGACGACGATATGTGTGCGCAGATCGGCTGCCGTCTCTCCCGACTGCTGCTCGGCGGGAAGGAGGATCAGTGACAGGTATCGTCCGTCAGGACTGACGACGGTGCTCCCCGTCGACGAAAGGTCCATGTTCTCGCTCATCGCACTTTGGGCGTTGTCCGCGTATTCGGTTCTTTCCCGGTTAGCGACTGCGGGTTTGATAGAAACCGCCCACTGGAGCGTATCAGTGGAACGCTCTCGACTCACCACGGTCGTCGTCATGTCGCCGGAGACGGCACCTTTCTTTCCGTTCTCGTCTGATGTGATCATGCTGACGGTGCCAACGGCCGATGACAATGGTTCGTTGTCCATGTCGCTCTTCGAATTCCGCCGCACGGCAGCATCTGCCTTCCGTGCGGTGAGGGAGGAGATGGCTGGATCGCCGTTACTCTCCCCAAGGCTGCAAGAAACCATGGTGAGTGCGATCGTCATGACTGCGGTGAGTGCCGTCAGTCGCCGGAGCGTGGAGAAGGCGTGGGGACTTAGAGGGTGTGTGGCTCTCATTTCTGTTCTCCAACGATTCCGAATATCCGATAGGTGCTGCGGCAGGTTTGATCGTTGCCACCTGAATCGACACCACAGCTGGTGCGCAACTTATCGGTTGCGTTGAGGATGGCGATGACGGCGCCAGGTGCCCTGATAGCCTTTGAGCGGCTCGTGGGGCTGACGTCCCGGGGGGTGAGAGGCTGGGCTGGAGCGTTCTCGGTGTCGGTCAGCCTCTGGGATGGCTGATACGTGGAACCGGGTGTGATGGGAATGGTCGTTCCCGATGAGCCGTCGCCGGGCCGAATGACGAGTGCGGCGGAGGTGGAGCCGTCGTCGGCCGGTACCTCAACGATGCCGGTTCGAGCGGCTGCGAGGCTCCGATCCTGTGATGCCGGGGTGACTGTGCGGGTGGAGGGGTCGAAGACTGTCGCGGCTCGTGAACCCTCTGCGGGGTAGAGGATGTTCGTGTCCCGACTAATGACAGGATAGGTGACCATGCTTCCCGAGACGCGTGATGCCTCTACGTTGATCCCCGAGGTTGCTCCTAAGGGAAAGGCCGTAGTGTTGGCACCGTCGACCTTCGCCAGTGCGTCCAGACTGATCGCCTCAGCCACAGGGTTACCCGAGGAATCAACATTGCCGGTGTAGCGGGCTGCCCACCCGTTGATGAAGACACTGAGTAGGTAATCGGTATGGTTTGATCCGAAAGGAGGTTCTGACAGAACATGCTGAACCTCAACCTTGGAGCTAGGGTCGTTCTGTGGGCAGACCGTGATGTTTACTGCCGACATCATTGAGTTGGAGGAGGCATCCTTGGTGGAGCGGTCTTCAGACAGCCTCAGGATGAAGGAGGAGTGCCCGGCCGGACCGGAATAGGGGGCGTCGGCGCTCTCCGGGAGAGACCACATCTGGGACCCGTCGGTCAGTGAGAAGGCGGTGTCGCCGTCGAGGACTGCGGAGTCGGTCAGCTGAAGATGGCCGCCGGTACCTTGACGCTCGAAGACGAGCCTGCCGGTCAGAGCGTCGAAGACCAGGGTGATGGCTTGAGGAGATGCGACGAATGTGGGCAGCTGGACCCGGGCGGCCACGTACTTGCCGTCAGGGCTGGTGACCAGCTCGCCTCGGCTTGAGTTCCAGCCGGCGGGGGCGTACGTCATGTGCTTGCGACTGTAGCTCCACAGGACGCTGCCGTCCTTGGAACTCAGTGCCATGACGCCGTCGTCGGTCAGGAGGATGGGGCCGCCGGCGCCAGCGACGGTGCTCAGCTCGGTGGAGGAGATCTCCTTGCTCCAGGAAGCCTTCGGCGCCAGCGACGTGGGCGGCGCCAGTGAGGCGTCGGCGGGGGCCTTGGCGATGACATGGTGGACCGGGTTGATGAGCGCCCATGTTCCAGCGATGGCGGAACCAAGCGTCAGTGCGGGCGCAATGATGAGGGCCGCGAAGTAGACGCGGGTGCGGCGAGGTACCCGAACGCGCTCGTAACGGGGGAGCCCCTTGTCGGTCTTCTCTCCGGTCTTGATATGAAGGCGGCGCCAGCGGCTCGGGTCATTGGGATCCCCGATACCTGCCTGGGTGGTGCGCATGCGCAGGTGGTGCAGCAGTGTGCCTGCGCTCAGGAAGAGCGCGGCTGAGAGCGTCACTCCAGCCAGGGCCAGGAGGAACAGGACGGAGAATCCGGTCTCCTGATAGGTGTCCCACCACGCCAGAGTCAGGGATGCGGAGGCCGTCATGCCCAGAGCCGCCATGACCGTGGTTACGATCGTTGTCAGGATAGGGCCCTTCTTCTCCCTGAAGTTGAAGAACGGCCAAACCAGTAGCCCTCCGAAGAACATGCACCACATCGGTGTGGAGGCCTTGTCCGGAATGGCGCTGCTGGCCTCCGTGAGCTCTCGGCTCAGCAGCAGCGCAGTCGCTCCGAACACGACGGCGCCGACGACTCCGGCCCAGCGCAGGGCACGCAGGGTGAGGGTGCCGCGAGGTGGGAAGGGGTCGGCCTTGCTCGTGCTGTCGGCCTCACCCTCACTGTCGGCAGTGCCCGGCTGGGTACCGGGATCGGTGTCGGGCTGATCGGTGCCGTTGTCGTCAGTGTTGGGCGCTGAGGGCATGGTCCTATTGTGGTGACCGGATCGTGATGGTGAGGCGGAACGAGGCAGAACACGGGGGATAGTTCTCCCCGTTTTTCCTTGAGATTGAAGTCGGCACGCCCCAGGAGAAGGTTGCGTGCCGGCTTGCGGCGGCCTGTGCCTCAGTTGTTCTTGAACTGCTCGAGGTTCTCGGTGTGGCGGTGGCCGTCGTCGGCGGCACTGAGCCAGAAGATGGGCTTGCGCTCCGTTGAGCCGTTCTCGGCGGAGACGTCCTGGTAGACGACCAGTCCGAGGCCATTCGGCACACTGCGTTCATCCACGAACATGTCGGTGGTGTCCGTGGTCTGGCCGGTGTCGATGTGGACGAGCTGTTTCGGGAGCTTCCGGAGCTTCTGGCGTGCCTCCTCAGTTGCGTCATTGTTGTCCGGAGACGCATGCAGTGTGTGGACAAGACTGGCGGCCGCTTTCGGGTCCCGATACTGACTCACCCACCCTCCGGGATGAACGGTGGTGACTCCAGGCAGGGTGGCAATAGTGTGCCCATCGGTACCGCTCCGCGTCACGGTGTACGGGGCGCAATCCGACGTGCACTCGTAGGTCGGCACGTCCGGCGCCAGAAGGAGGTCCTTCCCCGATGCGCCGATGAGCCACTGGTCGGTGGAAAATGAGGATTCCCGAGCGCCGGAGCTCGTGATTGGGAACACGTGGATGGTTCCCTTGCCGGAACCGGCCGGGAAGTAGTTCTGGGCGGTTTCGACGGCGAGGGTGCTGTTGGTGAGGGCCTGACCCAGGATGATCCCGGAGATCTCGGCGGTTCGGATGGTCTTGCCGGTTTGCGTGTCGAGGACGACGACGTGCGTGTGTCGGTCGGTCGCCGGTACTCCTCTTTGTGTCTCATCAGGTGTCAGGACCATGGACACGTAACGGCCGTCGGGGCTGACGATTATGTTGCCAGTATGCGACTGGCTCGCTGTCTGGGCGTATCCGCCATTCGAACCCGAGATGCTGTTCGGCATATTGACGCTGATGACTGATGGTTCGATGGACGCAGCCCACTGGAACTGATCGGTTGAGGGATCTCTGCTGACGAACCTGGTCACATCCGCATCCGATGTCTTGGTGGCCGTGCCAGTGCTGATGAAGAGAGTCCCTGCTTTGGTCGGCAGTATCCTCAGTGAAGCATCATGCAGGTCCTGCGCCGAAACACCCAGCTTGAGGTCCTCTACGGACTGGGAGGAGAGAGCCGTGAGCCTCGGCTCTTGACCGTATGCGCTGATGTTGCATGAGGCTATCGAGAGGGTCAGGGAAGCGGACGCGGCCACCGTCAGCATGTGGCGATACGAAGTCCGGTCACGATGCCCTGGAGTGAGTGAGATTCTCATTTCTGCTCCCCTGTGATTCCGTATATCCGATATGTGTGCGGGCATCGTTCGCTCTGGTCATACTTCCCGTAGATGCAGTCTCTTTCGATGTCGTCGGTAGCATTGAATGTGGCGATGACGGCACCGGGAACTCGCGTCGCTTGCGCCCGTTCGGTGGCATTGTCAGCTCGAGAGCTGCGCGCCAGCAGGGTGGGAGGAAGATGGGTGGAGCCAGGGGGCGATGGGGATCGTGGTTCCGCGGAGCCATCACCGGGGCGAACAGTGATGGCGGCTGACAGTGAGCCATCGTCTGCTGGTACCTCGACGAACTCGATCGGCGAGCCGGTGAAGCCTGGGTACTGGGCGATAGGGGTGACAGTGAGGGTGGATGGGTCGAACACCTTCTCCGCGCGTGGCTCCGATGGGAAATCTTGCGGACCGTTGTCCAATCTGATGGGGGAGTAGGTAACGATGCTTCCAGACTTCAAGGATGCAGCCTCGCTGATCCCAGAGGTGGCCCCCAGGGGGATGGTCCTCGTGTCGGCGCCGTCGACCTTGGCCAGTGCGTCCAAGCTGATCGCCTCGGCCACGGGGTCACCCGACGAGTCGATCTCGCCGGTGTAGCGTGCAGCCCACCCTTGAATGAAATTGACTGGGTTGGCGGGGTAATCCGGATGATCGGGAGGGCCGGCAAGCACATTGTCAACCTCCACAGCGGCTGAGAGATCCTCCTGCGGGAGTGATGCGGAGGGTGATCGTTGACTTGTAAGAGTGGGGAGAGTTGCCTTGATGTTGATCTTCGCCGTTCTGGCTCAGAATGAACGATGCGTGTCCAGCAGTTCCGGAGTAATCGACGCTGTTGCCGTCAGAAAGGGTCCAGAGCTTCTTCTCATCGGTCAGGGAGAAGGCGGTGTTGCCGTCGAGGACCGCGGAGTCTGTCAGCTGAAGCGGGCCATCGGCACCTTGGCGCTCGAAGACGATTCTGCCGGTGAGGGCATCGAAAACCAAGGTGTCTCCAACGGAATCCACGAACTCGGGTGACAGGATTCTCAGTGCGACATACTTTCCGTTCGGGCTGGTGACCAGTGGGGAGGTGGTGTTGGTGACGGTAAGAAAGTCGTGATCGAAGTTCGCGTGCTTGCGCTCGTAGCTCCACAGGACGCTGCCGTCCTTGGGGTTGAGCGCCATGATGCCCTCGCCGGTCAGGAGGATAGGGCCGCCGGCGCCTGCGACGGTGGTCACCTCAGTGGAGGAGATCTCCTTGCTCCAGGAAGCCTTCGGCGCCAGCGACGTGGGCGGTGCCAGTGAGGCGTCGGCTGGGGTGCCGGCCATGACGTGGTGGACCGGGTTGACCAGTGCCCATGTTCCCGCGATGGCGGAACCGAGCGTCAGCGCAGGGGCAATGACGATAGCCGTGAGGTAGGCGCGGGTGCGGCGAGGTACCCGAATGCGCTCGTAGCGGGGGCGTCCCCGGTCGGTCTTCTCTCCGGTCTTGCGTCGGAGGCGGCCCCAGCGGCTCGGATCCTCGTCATCGCCGAGACCTACCGCGGTACTGCGCAGGTAGTGCAGCAGTGGGCCGATGCTCAGGAAGAGCGCGGCTGAGAGCGCTACTCCAGCCAGGGCCAAGAGGAACAGGACGGAGAACCCGGTCTCCTGGTAGGTGTTCCACCACGCCAGAACCAGGTGTGCTGACGTTGCCATCCCAAGGGCCGCCATGACCGTGGTCATGATCGTCGCCAGGACGGGGCGTTTCTTGTCCCTTAAGTTGAGGAACGGCCAGGCCAGTAACCCTGCGACGATCATGCAAGTCGTCAGTGCTGAGACCTTGTCCGGGATGAGGTTGCGGGCGTCCACCAAGCCCCGGAGCAGTGCCAGCGTGGTCACTGCGAACACGACGGCGCCGAGGAGTCCGCCCCAGCGCAGGGCGCGCAGGGTGAGGGCACCGCGCGGTGGAAAGGGCTCGTCCTCGCTCGTGCCGTCGGTCTCGCTCACGCCGGCCTCAGCTGTATCGCGGCCGGGCCCTCCCTCGGCTTCCCTTGTATCCGACTCCGTCGGGGCCTCGTCGCTGGAGGTGGCAGTGCCCGGCTGGGTGCCGGGCTGATCGGAGCCATTGTCGTCAGTGTTGGGCGCTGAGGGCATGTCTCTATTGTGGTGACCGGATCGTGATGGTGAGGCGGAACGAGGCAGAACACGGGGGATAGTTCTCCCCTCCGTAACGATCGGAGCCAGCGTGCCCCAGGAGGCGATCTAACGTTGCTTCGGTCGCTCCCAGTGCTTCCGGTCGGGTGCGGTGACGCCTTCAATAGTGCCGAGCTTTCGCCCCCCCGGGTATCGACGCGGGTGAGCGTCACCGACACGTCGTTGCGCCATCCGGTAGCCAGCGACTGAGGGGACAGGAGCAGGGCGCCGTCGTCGATTCCGGTGAGCCACTGGTCGGTGGAGAAGGATGCTGGAGCGGCGGACGTGTCGGTCAGGGAGTAGACGGTGACCGTCCCCTTCCCGTCCCCGGCCGGGTAGTAGGCCCGGGCGGTCTCCACGACCAGAGAGTCGTTGGTCAGCACCTGCCCCAGGATGAGCCCCGAGACCTCCACGGTGCGGACCGTCTCCCCGGTGGCGGCGTCGAGGACGAGGACGTGGGTGCGCTGAGTGGCGACGTCGAGCGGGTTGCGGTCGTCGTCCGAGTCGTGAAGCACGGGCCTCGTCTGCGGTGGACGCAGGACGAGGGAGACATATCGGCCATCGGGACTGACGACGGCGTAGCCTGCCGGCCGCCAGTCGAGGAGGTCGTGAGCAACGTCCTGGGCAGAGCTGCCGTCGTCGTCGTAGAACCAGTTGACGACGGCCGGCGTGATCTCACGCGCCCACAGCACCGAGCCGTCCGAGCCGCGGTACCTGGCGACGATCGAGCTGTTCGCCCCCGACCGGTCCTGCCGGCTGCGTTGCGCCTTCTCCTTCTCCGTCAGCTCCGGGGCGGAGACGTGGAGGAAGTCCTCGCCGACGGGTATGGAGTCGCTGTCAGTGCTGGTGGGAGTCTTCGAGATGCGCTCCTTGACCTGTGAGGCGCTCAGGGCCGTGGTCTCCACTTGCGGCAGCTGCGAGGGGGTCGGGCTGCAGGCGCTCATGGCCCCCGCGAACAGGACAGCCGCAGCCAGGCTGAGCCGATGATGCGCCGGCGACGGAGGTGAGGGCGTGTGGTGATCATGAGGAGGCTCCTGAGATGCCGAAGATGCGGAAGGAGTGGGAGCCCTGGTCCGGGCCGGTGGCCATGATGACGAGGGTCGTGCCCGGCGTGCTCAGGGTGGTGAGCAGCGGATTCGACGACGGCGATGGATTATCGATGGTCCAGAAGTGCCGAGTCCTGGGCGGGTAGTAGGTGGAGCCTGCGGGCACGTCCACCGTCGTCGGGGTGCGCTCCCGACTGCTGACGTTCAGGACGCCGCCACCGCCGGACTCGGCGCGGGCGAGGCCGGCGTAGGACAGGATCCCCGCCTCCTGCGCCGAGTGGGAGACGATCCGGGTCTGGGGGTCGAAGATCGCGGCGGTCGCAGTACCGCCCTCGAGTTCCTGGGGAGATGACGGCGTACTGCCGGCTCCGTGACCTACCGTCCGTGGAGGCAGAGTCGTCAGCGTGCTCGTGGCGCGGGAGGCAGTGATGTTGGCTCCCGACGTCAGGCCCAGATCATAGGTGGTGGTGTCGGCACCGGCGACGCCCGCCATGGCGTCCAGGTTGACGGCCTGCGCCGCCCAGCCTGTGGGGGAGGTCTGAAGTCGATCGGTGTGGGTGTCTGTGTGAAGGCGGCCACCCAGCCATCGACGACGAGAAGGTCGCCCCGGCCGTCGGTGAGAAGCGGGGCGCTCTCACGGCGTACCGAGGGGGCGGTGTCGGGCATGAGCGTGTAGATTCCGTACACTCCGTCGCTGGACTCTTCCCCATCGGGGCGTCGTTGCGTGCCCCGCAGGAGGAAGGTGGAATGACCGGCCGTGCCCGAGTAGGGCCAGGTATCAGGTGAGACGGAGACATCCTCCTTGTCGATGGACCACAGTCAGGGAGCCGTCGGCGAGCGAGTAGCCAGTGGCGCCGTTGAGCAGGACGGAGTCAGTGAGCTGGAGGACGCCTTCCTGCCTGAAGCCCTCGTAGGGTGACGCGCCCGGTCACCGTATCGAGAACCACCACCAGGGGCTCGATGCTCATTCCCTCCGGCTGCTCGCCGTCGGTGGCATCGAGGGTCACCGCGAGGTGACGGCGGTCCAGGCTCGAGTAGCAGCGGATGAAGCGCGCGTGCTTGCGCGGATAGGGTCCACCGGGTCGAGCCGTCGGCGGGATTGAGGCCGACGACGCCGTCGCTGCTCAGGACGACCGGCCCGGCAGCACCGGCCACCACCTCCGCCATGTTGTGGATGTCCTGCGACCAGGCCGCCGTCGAGGCGAAGGACCGGGGCAGTGCCGGAAGCGCAGAGGTGTCGATACTCGCAGCGGTCGACGGCGTGACCCGGCTCGCGACCAGGTGTGGGACCGTGGCCGCTGTCCCGAGGGCGAGCGGCGGAATGACGATGAGAATGACCGCGCCGAGGACGCAGCGCCACGAGAGGCGGGGCAACCGAATCCTCCGCAGACCTCCCAGCCGCGCCCTCAGGTGCTGCTTCTGCGGCGGCGGGAAATAGGTGGCCCGGGTGGCACGAACCAGGAGATCGGTCGCTGCCAGCAGGCCCAGGCCCAGCGCCCCCACCGCCAGCGTCAGCAGCTGGTCGATACTGACCGAGGTGCTGCGCAGCTGGACGTACCACAGACGAAGAAGGACGACGGCGAAGCCGCCCGAGAACACCAGGAAGCACAGCGGTTGGAAGAGGACCGTCTTCCTGACGAGCGCTCGCGGTGAGGTGGGATAGCTCTTCAAGGCGAAAAGCGCGTTCTCCCTCCACTTGAAGTAGCCGGCGATCCACATGAGCACGGCCAGGCCGCCAATAAAGCCCCCGCCCCCCTTCATCGCGTCACCGGGATCCATCATCCCGCTCTGGTAGACGAGGAACAGCACGGCCATCGCCCCGACCGCCAGGAGCCAGCCGAGGCGCAGGGCCCGCAGAGCCCGCTGCATCGTGAGGATGCGTCGTGGAGGATCGGACGCCGAGTCGTCTGAGGCGCCAACGGAGTCAGCGGCCTCGGTGGACTCTTCGGCCTCGGCGGCCTCGGCGGCCTCGGCGGTCTCGGTGGCCTCGGCGGCCTCTACGGACTCCGCAGACTCCGCAGCCTCGGCTGAGCCGGCGGGTGCAGGGGACTCGGCGTCCTGGGACTGGTCACTGTGCTGATCGGTCATCGTGTTGTCTTCCGGGCTGCTACTTGCTGGTGAACTGCTCGAGGTTCTCGGTGTGGGGGTGGCCGTCGTCCTTGGCGCTGAGCCAGAAGACCGGGGTGTAGGTCGTCTCACCGCTCGCGTCAGTGCTCGTCCGGCCGACCACCAGCCCGGGTCCGGTGGGGACTCCCGGCTCTTCGACGATCGTTCCGGTGACATCCACGCTGCTTCCCGTGGAGACATTGACGACCTGCCGCGTCAGGCTCTGCAGGGCGGCGTTGAGAGAGGCCGGTTTCTCCTTCTTGCCCGTCGCCGCGTGGTTGACCGAAGCATTGACGGCTGCCGGGTCACTGACCTGCGTGACCCAGCCGCCGGGGTGCACGGCCTCAACGCCCTTGATGGTTGCGCGGACCTTCCCGGAGGTATCCACCTGGGTGACCGTCGATGCGCCGGAGTTGCTTTCCAGCCCGTACGGGGAAGGCGGCTGCGGTGACAGCAGCAGCGAGTCGGTCCCGGCCCCCGCGAGCCACTGATCGGTGGCGAATGACGAGGGCGGGGCGGATGGGTCGTCCAGCCCGAAGACATGGACCTGGCCTTCCCCCGTACCTCCGGGGAAGTAGTCGTTGGCGGTCTCCACGGCCAGAGAGCCGTTCGTCAGGCCCTGCCCCAGGATCACTCCGTTGAGCTCCGCAGTGCGCACCACGGCGCCGCTGGTGGCGTCCAGGACGACGACGTAGGACTCCTGCTCGGCGAGCCTCTCCTCCAGCTGTCCGTGATGCGGGGTGAGGATGAGGGAGACGCGGCGCCCGTCGGGGCTGACGACGATCTCTCCGCTGGTTTGGGACGTCATCAGGTCTGAGACGTTGTGCTGCGGGGCGTCTGCATTCTCCAGAGCGTTGCTTGATGCGCCCGGCGGCGTGATCGTCACCGCCCACTTCAGGGCGCCGTCTGATCGGTTCCGGCTGACGAGGGTGGTTCCCACGGGCGTGCGATGGTTCTTCTGCCAGTTGATGAGCACCGTGATGGTGCTGTTCTCAGTGGGAAGCGTTGGGAACTCCATGTCCGGGCCCGTGTTGGCATCGGCCTCGAGGCTCGTGACCTGTTCGGCAGTGAGTGCAGTGGCCTTGACGGTGACCTCCTGTGTGGTCTGGTTTGGGGCTGAGGTCAGCTGACCGGTGCAGGCGCTCAACGGGAGGGCCAGCAGTGCTGCGGCAAAGAGCAGCCGGGAGGATCGATGTCGACGGTGCGCAGGTGCCGTGGACGTGCGGTGGGGGTGCCGGGCGGCTTGTCGGCTCATGACGAGGCTCCTACCAGTCCGTAGAGACGAAGGCGTGTACCGGTGGTCTGACTCTCGTAGTGGGGCGCAGAAGGACGACGGTGACGCCCGGCGCGCTGAGTGCGCTGATGTCGTCGTTACCTCCTGGTGTATTGACGGAGAAGTCGTCAAGGTCGGCGTTGGGACCGCCTGTTCGTGGATCGAAGAAGACTGTGCCGTTCTCCAGGGGGATGGAGGTGGCTTTCGACTTGTCTCCCGACTGAAGGCTGATGCGCCTCTGCCCGTCGTCGGCCCGGGTGACCCCGACGGCGGTGACGAGCCCCGGGTCCTGGGAGGCTGCCAGCACAGCACGTGTCCTGGGGTTGAAGGTGGTGGCGACCGTGGACTGGTCCTTCCAGGCATCGGGGATGTGACTCTCGTTCGGTTCGACCGGGGTGGGTGCGGTCTCCGGCAGGACGGCCAGTCTCCCGGAGAGGCGGGATGCCATCGGGGCGATGCCGAGGGTCTGGCCCAGGTCGTAGGTGTGGGTGTCGCCTCCGGGGACCTTCGCCAGGGCGTCAAGGGAGACGGCCTGGGCGCGGTGGGCCTTCGAGTAGTTCCCAATCGACGTCGGTGGACTCGTCCTTTCGTGGCCTCGGGGTAGGTGACTGTCCAGCCCTCGACGATGAGCGGCTCCTGGTTGGCGAAGGCGATCAGAACATCCCTGACGACTCCACGGGGGTTGGTATCCGGGACGAGCGTGAGACGGCCGATCCCGTTGTGGCTTCCTCCACTGTGCTCCTCCGTGAGAATGAGGCTGGCGTGCCCCGCTGTACCTGTGTACTGGCGGTCCTCCTCGGAGAGATCGAGGTCGACGTCGCCGAGCTGCCACATCACGGAGTCGTCGGCCAGCGAGTAGACGGTGCTGCCAGCCAGGAGCACGGAGTCGGTGAGCTGGACGGTCTTGCCGTCGTGGAAGTGCTCGTTGGTGACCCGTCCGGTCACGGTGTCCAGGACGATGGTGAGGGCCGGCTCCAGACCGTAATCGCCGTCGGAGCTCTTGCCCTCGAACTCCCGCTCCCCGAGCGTCAGGGCGACGTGGCGCCTGTCCGGGCTGGTGATGAGATATGGGCGCTCACCACGGACGCCGTCGATCCGTGCCCCGTACTGGGTGAACTTCTTGCCTTGGCGGTGGTAGTCCCAGCGGATCTTCCCGGTGGAGGGATCCAGGCTGATGAGGCTGTCATCGGTGAGGACGAGGGGGCCTGCGGCCCCTGCGGTCACGTCCAGCGCGGAGGGGATGTCGTGGGTCCAGGTCGCCTGAGACGGGAAGGAGGTCGGGTAGGCGGGCAAGGTGGCGGGGCGGCCACAGGGATCGGGCGGGGCCGGTCCCAGTTGTGGGCGAGGTGAGGCGCTTGCGCTGAGCACGAGGGCTGGGGCCAGGAGGATCACCACCAGAACGATGCGCGGCCCCCAGGAGCCGGCGCTCCGGAGGTGGGCGGGATAGGGAAGAGACGAGCGGACCTGGCACGCAGCCGTGAACGGAGCGAGGAGGCCTGTGCGACCTCGGGGAAGAAGGAGCGGGTGACGCGCTGGAGAAGATCGAAGGCGAAGAACGAGCCCAGCCCCAGGGCCGCCATCGCGAAGGCGAGTAGCTCGCCGGCGCTGGCGTCCAGCGGCATAAAGATGTCGTGCCACAGGCCCAGCGCGCCTCCGGCGCTGAGCAGGCCGCAGGTGGCCACCCCGGCAACGGGCAGGAGCCGCTTGATGATGCGCCAGCATGCCTCGCCCGATGCCGCCAGTCGACCCAGTACTCGGCACGCTCCTGCCCAGGCGAGAATGCCGATCCCCCACAGGACGAGCGCCGTGACCAGCGGCGCGAGGCCGAGGTAGAGGAGCACCCACCGCATCGTCAGATCAGCGCGCCACGCCAGGTAGAGGCCGGCCGCTACGAGGACGGTGAGCAGGGCGCCGACCTTCAGCGCCCAGAAGAGGCCCTCGAACCGCCGCGACCAGACCTGACGGCGCTCCTGAGGCGTGCGAGGACGACGACGGCGGGCAAGGGCTGATAGCGAGGAGTAGGGATTCTCTGAGGTGAGGGGAGTGGGAGCCGCGAGAGGCTCCACGTCCTCGCCCGTGGGTTGATCGGTCATCGTGCTGTCTTCCGTACCGCTACTTGTTGGCGAACTGCTCGAGGTTCTCGGTGTGGGGGTGGCCGTCGTCGTCGGCGCTGAGCCAGAACTGCTGGGGGTTGCCGTTGCCGTCGGCGGTCTCACGGCTGATGAGCAGGCCGGGGCCGGTGGGGACACCGACCGATTCGGCCTTTCCTCCCATGAGGTCGTGCGTGCTTCCGGAGTTCAGGTCGACGATCTGGGTGGACAGGGCGTCCCAGGCTGCTCGCGTCTGGTCATCGTCCTTCCCTGCGGTGCTGGCGGCGAGTGTGGCCGCGGCGGCAGGATCGCTGAAGCGTTGAAGCCATCCGCCGGGATAGACCCGATTGACACCGGTGATGGTTCTGCGCACTGTGCCGTCCGTACCCATCTGGGTCACCGTGAACGGGCGGAACCGGGTGCTCCGGTCGTTGCCGGTGGTGGGGGAGTATGGGGACAGGAGGAGTGAGTCCCGGGAGGCGCCGATGAGCCAGTGGTCACTGGAAATGGTCGATGGCTTGCCCGCAAGGTTGCTCAGCGGGTAGACGGAGATGACTCCCTGACCCTCGGCTCCCGGGTAGTAGTTCTGAGCGGTCTGGATGGCCAGGCTGTCGTTAGTGAGGACCCGCCCCAGGATCAGTCCGGAGACCTCCACCGAGCCTTCGAGCGTGCCCGTCTCGGCACTGAGGACGACGACGTAGGTGCGCTGGGCCGAGAAGTCGTCGTCCTGAGCCGTCCGGTGCGGTTGGAGAATGAGCGAGATGTGCTGCCCGTCGGGACTGACGACGCCCACGCCGGAGGACTCCTGCTTGAGAAGGTCGTAGGTCTGCCTCTGGGTGGTCGAGTCGCGGTCACCGTCGCCCAGGTCGCTGGTTCTAAAAATGGGGTGATTGAGGCGCGTCGCCCACTGAAGGGTCTTGGTCTTCGGCTCGTCGTCGGTGCTCCCAGGTTTGTCGCTGGTGACGACTCCTGAGGACAGAGAACCATCATCGGATTCGGGTAGTGAGTTTTCCGCGCTGACCGTCCCGTAGCGAGTGGGCAGGTCGCGGACAAAGACGGAAGAGAAGTGCTTCCGTTCGGACTCCACCTGATCTGCACTGAGCGGGGTGACGGAGACTCCCGCCGCCGACGTGGTCGCTGCAGGCTTCGGGGCCGAGGAGCCGCAGCCTGACAGTGGCAGTGAGATCGAGGAGCGCTGCCACCAGGGCGCGGGCGGCGCGGCTCGCCGCCGAACCGGTGCGGTGACGGCGCATCGACGGCATGGGGGCGGGCATGGGGCTGGGCTTCGTCGCCTGTGTCGTGTGGCGCATCATCGGGCTTCTCCTCCCACGGCATAGATGCGAGAGGTGCCGGTATACCGCGTGCCTGTCCGAACCATGATGATGGTGGCGCCGGGAGTACTGACTGCGGTCACCAGACTGTCTTCATGGTTGCCGTCGGCCAGTACCAGATCCTTGAGCTGAGGGTTGTAGAAGATGTCTCCCGGCGGAGCGAATGTTGTCCCCGGCGCCAGAGGGATTGATACGCCCGATGACCCGTCTGCGGGCTTGACAGTGATCCGTCCCTCGACGGCTTCACCGACGGCGATCTGGGTGATGCCGACGGAGGCGGCGGCCAGTCCCGGCGTCTTAGCCGCTGCCGTCACCTCACGTGTCCGAGGGTTGAAGACGGAGCCGACAGTGCCGGAGGCCTCCCCACAGGAAGCGGTCCGAGCTGGAGTACTTCTTCTCAGGCTTCTCAGCTGGGAGGGGCGGGAAGGTCACGAGGGCTCCGGCCTTCATGGAGGCGATGTCGTTGACCGCAGAGGTCATGCCGAGGTCGTAGGCCCGAGTGTCTACTCCGGGAACACCGGCCAGGCCGTCGAGGCTGACGGCCTGGACCTCCCGGTCCTGCGGATCGTTATCCCTGGACCACGACGGCCTGGACTGTTTCCCACGAGGCTTGTCAATGACCATCCAGCCGTCGATCACCAGAGGATCATCCGCCTTGCTGTAGTCAAAGTCGATACGTCCGTCTGACCGGGGCGTGAGGGTCGGGAGCTCATGGGTGGCGGTGGGATCATTCTGCGGGACCGCAACGTCATGGTATGTCGCGGGGCGACTCAGGACGAAGGCCGAGTGACCGGCTGCGCCGGAGTAGGCGGCCTGAGCGGACTGGGAGCCTGAGGCTCCGTCAACGCTGAGCTTTCGAAGGTCCCACATGGTCGACCGGTCCTTCAACGAGTAGGCGGTGGTGTCGTAGAGGACTGCCGAGTCGGTCATCTGGAGGGCACTGTCGCCGCGCCAGTCGAAGACCGTGGCTCCGGTGATCGTGTCGAGCACGACGGTGGTCTTCGGTGTCGAGGAGTCGAGCTCTCCGTCAGTGTTGGTCAAGGATGTGTAGACGACCGGCTCTTCGAATCTCATCGCCAGGTAGCGGCCGTCGGGGCCGGAGATGACGTCTGTCGCGGTTGCTCCCTTGCGCTGGTAGCTCCACCGGTTTGAGCCGTCACGGGGGTCGAGCCCGGTGGCTCCATCTGAGGTGAGAACGATGGGGCCGGCGGCTCCGGCGACCACGTCCTGTCCGCTCGCCAGATTCTTGGTCCACATCTCCTTCGAGGCGAAGCCGGTGGGATACGCCGGCAGCTGGTCGGCGTTCACCGACGGGCCCGTGGACTGAGTGATGGTGGGCCGGTCGGACGTCGTCGGGATGGCCGAGGTAGGGCACGGCGAAGGAGGCGACGAGCGCCACGACGGGAACGAGGGCGAGCAGGGCGCGAGGGCCCAGGGTCCGGAGGGAGGAGCGCCACGGTCGCCGCAGCTGATCGCGCAGGTCGTGTATCCGCTCCGAGATCGGATTGGGAACGTAGAGCGACTCGTCGGCATAGGGCTCGAACAGAGCGCGCAAGGCCCGCAGAAGAATGTCTGTGGACAGCAGCAGGGCGAAGGCGGCGACACCCATGATGTAGGCCAGGGCCTCGCCCAGGCTGACCGCGTAGGTGGAGAACACGAACCTCCAGAGACTGACGATCGGGAGGACGGCGTACACGGCAGCGGCCGGGACCAGGACGGCGGGCAGGAGCATGAGCGCTGAGCGGGCCGCGGTCAGAGCCCTGTTGCGCATGCTGCGGCTGTCATGGCGCGGCTCGGGCCAGAGGGCGACCCCGCACGCCCACAGGAACACGGTCAGCGCCAGCCCCTTCCAGGACAGCAGAGGGAGCTTGAGCAGTACCTTGGCGATCCCGCTGCCGCAGATGACGCAGAGGGCGGCCGCGGCCACCATGCCGAGGAAGCAGCCGAAACGCAGCGACGTCAGGGCAGCGATGATGCGCTGATGGCGGCGTCTGCGCCGGTTGAGGGCCGCATCGGCCTGGTCGGCGCTGTGGCCGGAAGCGGAGGGGGAGTCGTCGATGGGGTGGGTCGACGTCGGCGGCGGGTGGCATGGCGTGAGGGTCTTTCGTTGTGGGCCGGTTGGGCGCTACTTGGTGGAGAACTGCTCGAGGTTCTCGGTGTGGGGATGGCCGTCGTCGGCGGCGCAGAGCCAGGAGACCGGTACCGACGGCGAGCTCTGCTTGTCGGGATCGGTTCTCCTCATCACGAGAAGCCCAGGACCGGTGGGCAGCCCTGTCTCCTGGGCGTGGTCGCCGTTGAGGTCGGTGGCGGCTCCGGTGTCGACATCGACCACCTCTCGTGCTGCCTGCGCAGGCTCCTTTTCGTCCTCACCATCGGGGGCGGGGTCCTTGTACCTCTCGACCCAGCCTCCGCGGTAGACCCTGTCTGCATGTGTGATAGTAGCCAGTTTGTGACCATTCGTGCTGATACGGGTCAGGGTGAAAGGACCGCAGGGACTGCTGCACATGTCGTAGTACAGCGGTTGCGGTGACAAGAGCAGGGAGTCCTGACCGGCTCCTACGAGCCACTGATCGGTGGGAGTTGTGGTGGGGGAGGCAGAGCCGGAAAGTGGGACGGCGGTGATGGTGCCTTTGCCCTCCCCAGAGGGAAAGTAGGCGTGAGCGGTCTCGACGGCGAGGTGATCGTTGGTGAGGGCCTGCGCCAGGATGAAACCGGAGAACTCCCGGGTGAGGACGGTCTTCCCGGTTCTGGCATCGAGAACGACGACGTAACCGCGTTGCTGTGAAGCCAGTTCCACAGTGCTCGACTGATCGGTGAGCTGCGGCTCTGCCTCCTGCTTCCGAGTCACCTGTAACGCGAGGGAGACGTAGTTCCCATTGGGACTCACGACGAGTGCGCCGACAGCTGTCGACATCAGTCGCCCTGTCAGGCCGTGGTCTGAATAGCTCGGCCACGAGATGCTGCTGTCAGGAGCGTTGGTCAGGCTGATGTCGAGGGCCCATTGAGGTTTGTACTCTGTGGAGTTGATGCTTGCAACCGTGAGGATGTTGTTTTTCAGGGCTGTTGAAACATGCGTCCCACCGTTGGTGGGGGTGGATGGCGTATCGAGCTCATCGACGTTTTTCAGGGTGCGCGAGGTGATCGCGAGAGACTCGTGAGTGGGGTGTGAGCTGCGAGGGGTGCAGGCGCCCAAGGAAGGCGTCAGGGTGACGGCGATGGTGCACAGTGCGATGAAGAACGTGTGTGGTGTGGCGCCGGCAGGAGGCATGAAAGTAAGTGCGTTGCGAGGGTGCTTGCCCATCATTTCCCTCCCGTGATGCCGTAGATCCTGACGTACTGTGACGCCCCATCTCCTGGAGGTGCGGCGTTCAGAGTGACGAGTGTGACGCCAGGGGTGTTCACTGCCGACAGGTAGGAACCGTCGGCGTGCGCAACCGCCAAGTCGTTGAGTTTCGCGTTGGAGGGGTCGCCGGTCCCCGGCGCGTAGAACGTTGTCCCGGGGGCGATGGGCAGGGACGCGGAGTGGCCGTCAGGGGTGCGGGCGGTGATCTGACCACCGGGGTTCGTCTCTGTTGCCCGGGAGGTGATGCCGACGGCGATACCAGAGATTCCTGCCGACTCTCGAGCGGGTTTAACTGCCTTGCTGTGCGGGTCGAAGACCTGCCCGACCGATGGCACTCCGTCCCAGAACTCTCTGAAGTCAGGAAACCTGTCGGCGTTGTTGGGTGGTGGGCTCGATGGCAGCATCGCTAGCGTTCCTGATGCGTAGGACGCCAGAGCATTGACGCCTAGCGTGACGCCCAGGTCGTAGGTCTGGGTGTCGGCACCTGGCACGCCGGCCAGGCCGTCAAGGTTCGCCGCGTAGGCATGGCCGGTCTCAGTCATGGTGGTGGCCCGTGACCACGCATTGTTGTCGAAGGAGGCAACCCATCCGTCGATGACCACCACCCGCCCTAGATGGTTCTCGAGCAGGTTGGGAGCGGGAGTGATCTGGTCTGGGTGTTCCTGCGGGATGAGGGACAGATGCAGGTCCTTGCCGGTCTCGATGAGAAAGGACGCATGCCCGGCCGTACCGATATAGGCGCCCGGTCCGAGGGGCGGCACCTGAAGCCCGGCACTCTGGAAGTCCCAGAGCTTGGTGTCCTTGTCCAGCGAGTAGACGGTTGTGTCATCGAGCAGGGCACTGTCCGTGAGCTGGAGTGCCCTCCTGCGCTGACGTGCTCGTGAGTCACTTTGCCGGTGACGGAGTCGAGCACCAGGGAGACGTAAGACTGGACGTCCTGGCGGTCCGGGCTGCCGTCATTCTGCTTCCCGCCGTTGATGATGAAACCTGGGCCGCTCAGGCGCAGGGCGATATGGCGGTGGTCGGGGCTGGTGATGAGGTAGATATTGCCCAAAGAATGTGGGAGATAGTCCGAAACTAGCGCGGAGTACACGGCGCCATCACGCTGGTACGTCCAGCGAACGGAGCCGTCCTTCGGGTTGAGCCCCATGAGGCCGGTCGTGGTGAGGACCACGGGGCCGGCGGCGCCGCCGACGACGTCGAGCATCCCGTCGACGTCCTTGCTCCATGCGGCCTGAGAGCCGAGAGTGGAAGGGAGCGACGGTAGCTGCGAGTCGCTGATGGGCGCCGCGGTCGTGTGGTGCACGGGGGGAGGCCCCGCGGTGGTGCGGGACCGCAGCAATGCCCGTCAGGACAACAGATGGCAGAAGGATCAGAGCGCCTGTAGCAGCAACCGTGCGCCGGCTGAGTGGCGCCGGCCTGAGTGTTGGGACCCAAGGGCGCCGGCCACGGCCCCGGTTGTTGGGGGCTGATTCACGAGGGTGACATGCTCGGATCCCCCGGAGAACGGCGTCGCATGTCGCCAACAATCCAGTGGCGGCCAGACCGAGGGCTACGGCCAGCAGCTCACCGACAGGAAAGCCGGCGTCCAGGACCTCACGCCACAGCAGGATGACCCGCCAGACGGCGTAGCCCGAGCAGCCGACGATGCCCGCCGGCAGGAGGATAAGGGGGATCTTCGGCGGCTTGGGGGTGCCCACGTTCTGCTCCGCCCACTCACTGAAGCTCTTGGTGCAGATGACGGCGCAGGCGACCCAGAGCCCGACGGCGATGAGAACCGGATACTGGCACTGCTTGCGCAGCGCAGGGAACATGTGGGACAGGCCAATACCCCACAGGAAGTACACCCCGACGGCCGTGGCCGATGCGAGCAGAAAACCGACCCGAAGCGCGCTCAGAATGTCGGTGAGGCGCTTGGACCATTCGCGACGGTGCTGACGAGCAGGGGGCTCTGCGGCGGCGCCAGCGTCGGCATCGGCTGGGTGCTCGGCGGTAGGTGGCATGGCGTGAGGGTCTTTCGTTGTGGGCCGGCTTGGGCGTTACTTGGTGGAGAACTGCTCGAGGTTCTCGGTATGGGGGTGGCCGTCGTCGGCGGCGCTGAGCCAGAACTGCGGGGTGAAGGTGATCGTGCCGTTCTCATCAGAACTCTTCTGACCAATGACGAGTCCCGGCCCCGTGGGGACACGATGCGTCCACACGCGGTCGGCGTCATCGTCGTAGACCGCTCCGGAGTTGGTGTCCACCACCTCGCGGTGAAACCGCTTCTCGTCGGGCAGGTACGTGTTTCGACGCACCCACCCACCCAGGATGATGCCGGAGGAATCCGTGAAGGTGGCGAGGTGCTTGCCGTGAAGATCGACCTGCGTCACCGTTGAGGTGGAAATGCTCCTGGCGTCAGGAGGCTGCGAGGACAGAAGTAGAGAGCTCTTCCCGGAGCCTGCGAGCCATAGGCTGGTGGGGAAGGACGTGGGGGAGGCGGACGGCTCTGTCAGCGAGAAGACGCTGATACGTCCCTTGCCTTTCCCCGCGGGATAGTAGGCGTCAGCGGTCTCGACGGCGAGTGAGTCACTGGTGAGGGCCTGACCCAGGACCAGCCCGGGAGACTTCCACTGTACGTACGGGCCTACCGGAGGCTGTGTCGAGCACAATGACCGTCGTGCGTTGAGCGGCCAGGTTGAACGGCGTCTCCAGAAGTCGTCCGGGATGATCCTTTTCCGTTTCCGGGGGACGCAGGACCAAGGAGATGTATTGTCCGTTCGGGCTGACGGTCGCGTATCCAGAAGTGCGCGCCTGGAGGATGTTTCCCGCCTGCTGTTGCGCCGAGTGAATGTCGCTTTCATAGTCGGTGAAGTCGGCGGCTTGCGGGGATACTGATACTGCCCATTGGGGGTCGCCGTCGGGTGTGTTGAATCGGGCGACGAGTGTCGAGTCGTGGCCTTCTGTGTTGAATTGTCTGGTGATGCAGACGACTGCGCCCTTCACAGGAAGATATGACGGCCCGTTGTACTTGCCCTCCTCAAGGCAGCTCTGTTTCTCCTCTGTGGAGAGCATCGCCGATGAGAGGGATGGTGCGGTTGTCGGAGCAGGTGCGGTGGGCTGTGTGTGACAGGCGGCAAGTGTGGAGATCGTCAGTAGAGCGAGTGCGGCACAGGTGGTCCGGCTCTTCCGTATGGTTCGCAGAGCTGTGTGTGAGTGATTCTGTGATTCCATGTCTACCTACCCTGGAATGCCATAGAGCCGGAAGGCGTGTGATCTGAAAGTGAATTCTGGTGAATCATCGAGGATGGCGATGGTGGCTCCGGGGGTGCTGAGTGCGGAGATAGTCGGAGGGTAGGTGTGTTCGCCTGCTAAGGGTTCTAGGCTGGAGTTGTAGGATAATGGTGGTTGGTAAATGGATCCTGGTTCGAGGTCGCATACGGGGATGATGCTGCCATCGCCCGTCCTGATCGTGATCTGACCATCGCCCGTGGTTGCCTCCGGGAGATGACGTGATGCTGTTGCAGGGCTTTCCATCCCTCCGGGTCGAGTCGTGGTGACCCCTACGGCTGCGACGTAGTGGGGTGCCTGCCCAAAGGATGTCACCGTCATAGTGGCTGGGTCGAAGATCGTGCTGACGGCGTTGAATCCTTTCTGGGTGAAGATGTCCTCGTAGTCCTCATCGCTGTCAATCCTTCCAACCGGCGAGCTGTCGGGGAGCACGGACAGCGTTCCGGTGGGGAGTGATGCTGCGGCGTTGATTCCCATGGGTCGATCCCATGTCGAAGGTGCGGGTGTCCGCGTTGGGTGCCTCAGCGAGGGCATCAATGCTGACTGCGTGCGCGCGACGTGCGGTCGGTGGATCGTCCTGACGTTCCTCTCGGCGTGGTCGTCGTAGATGCCGATCCACCCCTGCGCGGTGATGATCCGGCGCGGCTTGCGCTCGTGGAGTACGCCAGCGACTTTCTTCGGATGAGACGGATCGGATTGCGAAATCACAGTAATTGCGTCGCTTTCGTCGATACTTTGAAGAATGAAGCTGGAGTGGCCGGCTGTTCCTATGTGTGTTCTGTCAGAAGTACCGCTGCTTTTGACGCGCAGTTTCCTGAGATCCCACATCTGTGAACCATCGCTCAAGGAGTAGGCGACCGCCCCGTCCAGGAGCGCTGAATCGCTCAGCTGAAGTGTATCGTCATGGTCGTTAACGTCTTGGGGGTGCTCCAGCACCGCCTTCCCGGTGACGGCATCGATGACGATCGTTGTCCTCGGGGACTCACCTTCCAGGGGCTTCGGTTGAGACGTCAGTGACGTGTAGACGACAGGATCGTCAGCAATCGCTGCCACGTAGCGGCCATTCGGGCTGGTGATGAGACCCTGATACCCTGACGCGACAGTATCTTTGGAATCCGACCAGGTCTGGAACTGCGAGCCGGCCCGGCGATACTGCCAACGAGTCGAGCCGTCACTTGGGTTAATACCAGTGATGGAGTCATTCGTGAGTAGAATCGGGCCAGCGGCCCCACTGACAATATCGACGAGGTCCTCGACATCCTTCACCCAGGCCTTCTGAGACCCGAAGGATGTGGGGTAGGTGGGTAGCTGGGAGGCTTCAAGTTCGGAGCTTGTCGTCTGCGTGATGGTGGGGGTGGAGGCGTGCGTGCTCGTCAACGTGAGGTAGGGGGATGCCGAATCCGGAGACCAGAGCAATGGTTGGCAGGAGCGCGAGAGCCGTGGTGAGAGGGCTGAGAAAAGATGGGGCTTTTCGGGCGAGGGCGGTGTCTGTGGGAAGTGGCGTCCGTAGGGTGGGTGGGCTTGGAATCCGAATCTTCAGTGGCCGCCTCGTCATCCGGGGGAGCCTCGCCGGAGATGAAGGAAGAGCGGAAGGCATTGAGGGACATGTGAGCCATGGCGATCAGCCCGAATGCGGTGATGCCCATCATGAGGGCCAGCAGCTCCCCGAGGCGGACGCCGTAGGTGGCCGCGGTTTCCTGCCACAGATCGAGGACCGGAAGACAGGTGTAGACGATCCATGCCGCAACGCCCGCCACTGGAAGAAACTTGAGAGCGGTGAAGCTGCGTGTGAGAAAGTCGTGCGTGTTGTCGGTGGTGTGGTAATCGGAGGGATCCGTCCAGCAGACCATGGCCACTAGCCAGAGCGGAACAATGAGCCAGAACCGGTTCCATGAGCGGCCGAGCGCTATGTGTCCCACGCCCTTGATGCCGCTGTTCCAGATGAAGTACAGGGCGACCGCTGCAAGCAAGGCGAGAAACGCCGCCGGCGAGCAGTGCGCGCAGAGCGGTGACGGTGCGCTGAAGGCGTTGGTTGCGATGCTTCGGGTGCTGCGGCGAGCTGGTCGTCGGTGGCCTCGTCTGCGGCTTCGAGGTCGGCGGTAGGTGGCATGGTGTGCGGGTCCCTTCGTCGCGGGGAGGCTTCGGTACTACTTGCTGGAGAACTGCTCGAGGTTCTCGGTGTGGGGGTGGCCGTCGTCGGCGGCGCTGAGCCAGAACTGCGGGGTGGAGGTGGTCTTGCTGTTCTGGCCCTCACCGGTGGTGGTCTCCCTGGGAGACGAGGAGCCCTGCAGCGGTGGGTAACGCGACCTCCTCTACCTTGAGTCCCGCGACGTCGGTGGTAACGCCGGAGTCGAGGTGGACCAGCTCGGTGGGGGTGTCCTCATCCGTGCTGTCGGTGCTGTCCTTGACTCGTCCGACCCATCCGCCCCGATAGACGTCGGTCACGCCGGTGACTGTTCCGACGACGTCGCCGCTCTCGCTCAGGCGGGTCAGCGGTTGAGCGCCGAAGTGCCCTTGGCTCATGTTGGACGGCGCCAGCAGCAGGGAGTCCTGGGTGGCTCCGACAAGCCACTTGGCGGTGGGGATCGTGGCCGCCTTGGCCGTCGGCTTGGCCAGGGGGTACGTGGTGATGGTCCCGTGTCCGTTTCCGCCGGGGTAGTAAGCCTGGGAGGTCTCCACGGCCAGAGTGTCATTGGTGAGCACCTGGCCTAGGATCAGCCCCTTGACCTCCTCAGTGCGGACAGTCCTTCCGGTCTCGGTCTCGATGACGAGGACGTAAGCACGCTGGTCTGCGACGGTGAAGTCCCGATTCTCCTCCCGTGCCTCGTAGGGATCGAGCATGTCAGCGGGTCGTAGAAGGAGAGACGCGTGACGTCCATCAGGACTGACGACTGCGTACCCGGATGTCGACTCACGAAGTTGACCTTCGGCGGCCATCTGAGGTGTCGTTGTCTCCCCCGAAAGCATGTCGGCAACGGAAGGAGTGATGGTCTTGGACCACACAAGACCGCCCTTCGTGTCGTGTTTTACTAATGCTGTTTGGCCGTCGTGGGTGTTATACATGTTGAGTAGGCCACTGTTGGTTGGAAGTGGGGCGACGCTGGAGTGGCTGAAGTAGTCTCCCAGCTCGAGGTTCTTGGCTTCGCCGGTACTGAGTGAAGAAGCTGAGGGGGTCGACGCCTTGGAGGGGTTGTTGGTTATGAAGGAGCATGCTGCTAGTGATGTCACCCCAAGGGAAAGTGACATCAGAGCGCCGGTGATGCGCAGAAGGTGGCTCGAGTGTTGGCTACGCGAGCAGAGACTGTTGTCAGTGACTCTCATTGCTTCGTGGCCTCCGTGATCCCGTAGAGGCGATAGGATCGGCTCTCAAAATTGGGGCGCGCGGTGGGGTTGAGGATGATGATGTTGGCGCCTGGGGTGTGGAGTGCGGATAGCTTCGAAGAACTTCGGATGGCGACATCCTTCATTTCGGGATTGTATTCATATGATCCTGGTGTGTGGAAAATGCTTCCTGTGGAAATAGTGAAGGAGGCCTCCTCTCCGTGACTCATGGGGGTGAGTCGCACCCTCGCTTCGAGGCTGTCGGGTGAGCTCTCTGGTGATATACCGATTGCTCGAATGAGGCCTGAGGGCTGGTCCATGGGTAGGAGCTTCTGCGTTGAGGGATCGAAGACTGCTGAGATCGTCGTGGGTTCCTTCCAGAAGAGGAAAGAGTGCTCCGTCAAGGTCTCTTGTGCTGACGACGAGGCTGTTGCTGGAAGCGTGACGATCTTTCCTGTGGTGATTGATGCGTTGTCGTTGATGCCCGCACCTCGCCCCAGGTCATGTCTTTGCTGCTGAGATTCTTCTTCGGAGACTAGGGAGTCCAGAGTGGCGGCTTGCATCTCCCAGCCCCTGTGGAAGGAGCCGTTGGTGCTTGTGGGGACTCCGTCCCGATAGATGGCCGTCCAGCCGTTAATGCTGATTGCATTTGGGGATTCTGTTGTCAGCGCAGATGGTGGAGAGGTGTGGATCTGATCTGGATTGTCCTGTGAAACAAGGGATAGGCGGCCGTATTGTGGGCTACTGTTGCCGTGGCTGTCTTCGACGTCAATGTCGATATTGACGATGAAGGTTGAGTGTCCCGCTGTCCCTGAGTAGTTCGTCCCTCTCCCAAAGGGGATGGTACCGTGCTTATCAAAATCCCACCTCTCGACGTTGCTGCCGATGGTGTAGATCTTGTTGCTGTCCATGATCGCAGAATCGGTGATCTGAAGGATGCCGTCATCGGAGAGATGTTCATTGGTTACCTGACCGGTGGTGGTGTCCAAAACGATCGTCACTGCTGTCTGGTCGGCATATGGAAGGTCCGCCAATTTGCTGGGGCCGGCGATACGAAAGGCGATGTGGCGGTGGTCGGGGCTGACCGCCAGTGTCCGACGGGTTCCTATGCCTGTGAAGTTAGGGAGACTGCCGAAAGTCTCTAGGTACGTTGAACTCGGGCGTTCGTAGCTCCACAGGACGCTGCCGTCCGCGGGGTTGAGGCCCATGACGCCGTCGGCCGTGTGTATGACGGGGCCGGCGGCTCCCGCCACAATGTCCAGGACGTTGTCGATGTCCTTGACCCAGGCCGGCTTGCCGGCTATGGAGTTGGGGTAGGCGGGAAGGTTCTTGGCGACCGATGGTGCAGCCAGCTTTTGAATGGCCTTATTGCGCCGGCTCAGTGGGACGGCCGCCGCCCCGGCAAGGATGAGGGAGGGTGCCAGCACCAGGGCGGCACGTGCGAGTGTCCGACGTCGCGGGCCTTCGGGGTGTCGAACCGGCTTTCTGGACCGCCGGAGGCGGGCCAAACCTTTCCTCCGTGGGGGATTCGGTGATAGTTCGGTGGCCCAGAGTGTGTGGATGAGAATGTCGGTGACAGCCAGAAGGGCCAGTCCCGCCGTTCCCTGCCGCGATGACGGCGAGTTCCACGGTGTTGATTCCCGTGCGGGATAGCACGGACGACCATATTGAAAGAGCCTTCCATATAAGCCGGACCGCGCACACCACGATTCCGCTGATCGCCAGAGTGGCGACCACCCTATGTGCGGTGGCGATGGATTTGCCGTGGTCAGGATCCTGGGACCGGTGGGGTAGCGAGCGGAAAAGGAGGGACAGCGCCCAGAAGGCCGGAATCCCGGATATGGGTGTCCACCAGGCGTTGCGGGAGTCGAAGGCGAAGACGTGGACGCCGCTTCCCCAGGCGAAGAAGAGCACGACGGCTCCGATGACGCTGAGCAACGCCCCGGTTCTCAATGTCGGCAGGGCGGGCAGAAGGCGTTGCGCGATATCCGTGGCCCCTCGCTCGGCGTCCCGCGCCTCGGTGTCAGGGGCCTGACCGGTGGACTTGCCGGCGGGGGTTGGTCGGCGCCGTGTCGTCGTGGTCGGCGTCGGCGGGAGAAGTCGCGGGAGGCATGGCCCCCATTGTGATGGGCCGCCCCGGATTGCGCGGCGGAACTGCGGGGGGAGTTCTTCCCATGCCGCTTGAATGGGCCGGCCTCCAGGCGCCCGCAGGCGTGCCGACGCCGTCCCTGCCGTGCGGTCGTACCTTATGTCGCGCGGTCGAGGGTTATAGGGTGCGAACGCGCGACCTACCCTACGAACGCGGCCGGTGGGGTGGTGCACCAGGCGTGTGGTGCCAAGGGCGGTGCGCCAGCCGGGAGGGACCCCTGCCCTCATCTTGAGCCGACCCGACTCAAGGCTTACTCACGCCTACCGCGAACAGGGGCATGGCCCGGGCGTCGGCCTGGTTAGCCTTGTCAGCACGTGCTCTCAGCGCCATCTCTCCGCGGCGCTGCGACATCCCTCGCCACCACCGGACGAGCGGTCCCGCACTGAGCGCGTGCCGAGGAGGAATTACTGATGTTTGAACGCTTTACCGACCGCGCCCGACGCGTCGTCGTGCTCGCGCAGGACGAGGCGCGGGCCCTGAACCACAACTACATCGGCACCGAGCACCTCCTTCTCGGCCTCATCCACGAGGGCGAGGGAGTGGCCGCCAAGGCCCTGGAGTCCATGGACATCTCCCTGGACGCCGTGCGCAGCCAGGTCATTGAGATCATCGGCGAGGGGCAGTCCGCCCCCACCGGCCACATCCCCTTCACGCCGCGCGGCAAGAAGGTCTTCGAGCTCTCCATGCGCGAGGCCCTCCAGCTCGGCCACAACTACATCGGCACCGAGCACCTGCTCCTCGGCCTCCTGCGCGAGGGCGAGGGAGTGGCCGCCCAGGTCCTGACCAACCTCGGCGGGGACCTGTCCAGCGTGCGCCAGACCGTCATGCAGATGCTCTCCGGCTACGAGGGCAAGGAGACCGTCAACGCCGGCGGCCCTTCCAAGGAGGGCACGCCCTCGGGCAGCGCCATCCTGGACCAGTTCGGCCGCAACCTCACCGCCGCCGCCCGCGAGGGCAAGCTGGACCCGGTCATCGGCCGCAAGAAGGAGATGGAGAGGGTCATGCAGGTCCTCTCCCGGCGCACCAAGAACAACCCCGTCCTCATCGGGGAGCCGGGCGTGGGCAAGACCGCCGTCGTCGAGGGGCTGAGCCAGGCCATCGTCCACGGCGACGTCCCCGAGACCCTGCGCGACAAGCAGCTCTACTCCCTGGACATGGGCTCGCTCGTGGCCGGCTCGCGCTACCGCGGTGACTTCGAGGAGCGCCTCAAGAAGGTCCTCAAGGAGGTGCGCACCCGCGGCGACATCGTCCTGTTCATCGACGAGATCCACACCCTCGTCGGTGCCGGCGCCGCCGAGGGCGCCGTCGACGCCGCCTCCATCCTCAAGCCCATGCTGGCCCGCGGCGAGCTCCAGACCATCGGGGCCACCACCCTGGACGAGTACCGCAAGATCGAGAAGGACGCCGCCCTGGAGCGCCGCTTCCAGCCGGTGACCGTCGACCAGCCCAGCATCGAGGAGACCATCGGGATCCTCACCGGCCTGCGCGACCGCTACGAGGCCTTCCACCGCATCGTCATCACCGACGAGGCCATCGAGGCCGCCGCCAAGCTCGCCGACCGCTACATCAACGACCGCTTCCTGCCGGACAAGGCCATCGACCTGGTCGACGAGGCCGGCGCCCGCCTGCGCATCCGCCGCATGACGGCTCCGCCCGAGCTGCGCGAGATCGACGAGCAGATCGCCCAGGTCAAGCGGGAGAAGGAGTCCGCCATCGACGACCAGGACTTCGAGCGCGCCGCCTCCCTGCGCGACGACGAGCGCCGCCTGGCCGACGAGCGCGCCGCCAAGGAGAAGGCCTGGAAGTCCGGCGACCTCGACCAGGTCGCCGAGGTCGACGAGGCGCTTATCGCCGAGGTTCTGGCCATGTCCACCGGCATCCCGGTGGTCAAGCTGACCGAGGCCGAGTCCGCCAAGCTCCTCAACATGGAGGCCGAGCTCCACAAGCGCATCATCGGCCAGAACAAGGCCATCGAGGCCCTGTCGAAGTCGATCCGTCGCACGCGCGCCGGCCTGAAGGACCCCAAGCGCCCCGGCGGCTCCTTCATCTTCGCCGGCCCCACCGGCGTCGGAAAGACCGAGCTGGCCAAGGCCCTGGCGGAGTTCCTGTTCGACGACGAGGACGCCCTCATCCAGCTCGACATGTCCGAGTTCGCCGAGAAGCACACGGTCTCGCGGCTCTTCGGTGCCCCTCCCGGCTACGTCGGCTACGACGAGGGCGGCCAGCTCACCGAGAAGGTGCGCCGCCGGCCCTTCTCCGTGGTCCTGTTCGACGAGGTCGAGAAGGCCCACCCGGACATCTTCAACTCCCTGCTGCAGATCCTGGAGGACGGGCACCTCTCCGACGCCCAGGGCCGCGTGGTCGACTTCAAGAACACCGTCATCATCATGACCACCAACCTCGGCTCCAAGGACATCGGCAAGTCGGTGGCCACCGGCTTCCAGTCCACCGAGTCCGGCGCCATGGACTACGAGGAGATGAAGGCTCACGTCAACCGCGAGCTCAAGCAGCAGTTCCGGCCCGAGTTCCTCAACCGCGTCGACGACCCTCATCGTCTTCCCGCAGCTGACCAAGGAGGAGGTGCGCCAGATCGTCGACCTCATGATCGTGCGCCTCGACAAGCGCCTGGCCGAGCAGCAGATGACCATCGAGCTGACCGAGGCCGCCAAGGACCTCCTGGCCGAGCGCGGCTTCGACCCGGTGCTCGGCGCCCGTCCGCTGCGCCGCGCCATCCAGCGCGACATCGAGGACGCCCTGAGCGAGAAGATCCTCTTCGGCGAGCTCGAGCGTGGCCAGAAGGTCATCGTCGACGCCGAGGGCGAGTCCATCCTGGGTGAGTTCATCTTCCGCGGTGAGCCCTGGGAGCAGGGCGAGGCCGAGGTCGCCGCACTGCGTGAGGCCGAGGACGCCGCGGCCGGCGGTGGGGGAGGGGCCTCCAGCCCGCTGCGCATCTCCACCCCGCCCATGAGTCGTGGCGGCGGCGCCTCACCGGCCGCCGAGCCCGGGCGCTGACCTCGCCGGGTTCTGCCCGGTCCAGCTCCCTTATCAGTTCCATACGATGGGCCGCAACCTCACTGGGGTTGCGGCCCATCGTCGTCGCCGAGCATCGGGGCCCTCAGGCTGCAAGACCCATGGGGGTAAACCACAAACAAGGCGATGCGACCGCATTGTCCCCGCCGCCATTTTTTTCCAGGTGGACGACCATGATCGTGGGACGCACGAGATGTGCGGGGTGCAGTTCACGGTTGTGAATATGCACGGGTCGTGAGCTCGGCGCTGCCACGGAACAGCTGCGTGAAAAAGTGAATGAAATCTGAACGAAGCAAGGGAATGTTCTGAGAGTTTGGCTTGGCCGTCTCATGTCTGTCCTCTGCCGGATACAGTGGAGTGACGATCCGTCGAAAGTCGTCCCTCGGACATGGTCGATCGGTGTCGTCACCCCGCCTCGCGCGGGGTCGTCTCAACCGCCATCGCCCCTACTCGTCCTCACTGTCCGTACCTGTCCGCCCTCATTCAGACTGCCGCGACACTCCCTCGATCGCGGCGCCGGAATGTCCGGCTCGGATCGCCCGTGCGTGCTCACGCATTCTTGGTGCCGCTACTCCCATGACCCAACTCAGATACGAACCGCGACATTTCCACCAGCATCGTTTTCCGCGTCTGCGAACCGCTAACGCTACTGCGACCCTGGGCGTCCTCGGCGTGGTGGCGGCGGTGCTGCCCTGGGTCGGCTGGCCGAAGCAGGTCACCGTCGGCGTTCTGGTCCTCACGGTCCTCATCGGCCTGGGGCTGGTCACGGCGCCGCCCACCCGGGCCCTCAAGCGCGGCGGCATCGCCCCGGGCGCCCGCTGGCACTGGGGCGCGGCGATGCTCCTGGGCATGTCCCCGGCGATCCTGCTGGGCTTGAGCTTCCCCGTCGTCTCCCAGAAGATGGCCGCCAGCACGGTGAGCGGCACGGGCCTGCCGGTCATCGTCCTGAGCGTGTCAGTGGCGGTGCCCTGGCTCAGTCAGATCATCGGTACCCCCGTCTACCGGCTCCTGGGCGACTCCATCGGCCGCGGCCCGCGGGCGGTCCTGGAGCGCTACTGCTCCATCTGGCCGGCCCTGTTCCTGTGGGCGCTCCTGCCCACGGCGCTGGAAATCCTCGTCGTGGCCGCCGTGACCGGCTGGAACCTGCACGTCCTGGGCGTCCACACCGCCCTGCTCCTCCTGCACGTCGTCTTCGTCCAGTCACTCATCGTCGCCGACGTCGCCGGACGCCGCCGCCTGTGGTCAGTGGGTTGGCTCTGCTACGCCGTCGCGCTCGTCGCTGAGCCCACCTGGTGGTATTTGCCCCCGCTGGTGGGAACCCTCAGCCAGCTCCTGTCCATGGGGCGCTCTCTGGGAAAGATCCTGCGGCCCCGCGGGGTCGCCACCGGCATCCTCGTGCAGGACATGCTGCGTGGTGCGATCCTGGGCGGAGTGCTGTGGTCGGACAAGTTCTTCCTCTTCCTGGGCGCCGGTCGCGACTTCGACGTGGCGCTGGTCTACCTGTGCCTCCAGCCCGCCGTCGTCGCCTACTGCTACTACTTCGCGGTCACCGCACCCCGGGTCAACACCGAGATCGCCCTGTTCCAGACGGTTCTCAAGCGTGAGGGCATGGCCAGCCTGCGCGAGCGCGGACGCACGCTGCGTCGGCTGCTGGACGCCAGCCTCATCCGCGCCTGCATCGTGGGGGCCGCCGGCGTCATCGTCGTCGTGTGCTCCATGGCGCTCATGTCCACCGAGCAGGTCCCGCTGGTCCTCGAGGTGTGCCTGTCCTCGACCCTGTTCACGGTGCTGACGCTCCTGAGCTACGAGATCGACCACATCGGCGACTCGACCACCGCCCTGCTCCTGTCCGGCATCCACGTGGCGATCGCCGCGGCCCTGCTGCTCAAGGTGGCCGACGCCGCCGCCTACCTGCCGCTGGCCGGCGTCGACCTGCTGCTGTGCGCGCTGGGGCTGCTGCTTTACCGCAAGCGGTGGGCCGCACCCGAGTACTCCTTCTTCTGGGGAAAGGCCATGTCCTGGTGAGCTCGTCATCCTCCTTCCGCGCCCGCCTGGAGAGCCTTCCGCTGCGATACTCGGCTCCCGCCGGCGGCTACGCCCCGATGCCCAGCCCCGACGACGCCCCCGGCATCGGCGACCGGGGCGAGGAGACCGGCCCCAGGATCAAGGTCGGCCCCGACGGCTACGGCGTCGTCGTCACCACCGGCGGTGCCCCTGAGCGGCCCCTCGGCCGCCAGTCCCTCCGTCAGGCTCGCCACCCGTCCCTCCGCTGCCACGCCACCCGAACCGGCTTCGTCCGGCATGCCGGCCACCACTGAGTCGGCCTCCACCCCGGAGGTTCCGGCCGTACCGATCTACGGCGTCGTCCAGACCCCGGCGCCGGCCGGCTACGGCGTGGTCCAGCCCCGCCCCAAGAGCCCGGAGCCGACCTCCCGCAGAGCCCCGACGCCCTGGACTCCCCGATCTTCGGTGCCGTGAGCTCTGCCGCACCGGCTGCCTCGGGCGCCTCGGCCTCCTCACCAGTGGAGCCGGCCGCCCCCGCTCCGCCGCGTCGGAGCCCCTGTTGACGCCGAAGCCCCTGCCGTCCCTGCCGCCCCTCCGCCTTGGCCTCCGACGCCGCTGCAGCCGGAGCGCCCTCTGAGCCCTCTGACCCTCTGAGCCTCCGTGCCCCCGGTGCTCAGCGAGCCCTCGGCCCCCGCCGAGCCGGCCCCTGCAGGGAGTCCGTCGTCCGGGCCCAGTCCCGCCCCCAGCAGCCCCAGCAGACTCCCGCCCCCACCGCCATCGCCTGGGAGTCCGTGGCCTCGGCCGCCTCCCACACCGCCGCGATCCCCCTGTCCCAGCAGACCGCCCAGGACGAGGACGAGGAGGCCCCCGCCGGCGCGGCCGAGCTGCTCCCGCTCTCCGAGGAGCCCGAGCCCGAGGCTGATGAGCAGGTCCTGCCCGATGGCGTCCCCGAGGACGGCGTGTACGTGGACGTCGATGTCGCCATCGTCATGGAGTCCACCTACCCCTACCTCAAGGGCGGGGTCTCCGCGGTGGTCCACGACATCATCACCGGCAACCCGGACCTCACCTTCGGGATCATCCACATCACCTGGGACTCCCACTCGCCACTCAAGGACCTCTACGGCATGCCGGACAACGTCGCCTGGGTGAAGGTCCTCTACCTGTCCATGGAGGAGCACCAGGAGGACTTCCTGCGCGCCCGCCCGCGCGACCTGCGCATGAACCGCCGCCAGCGCCGCGAGCTGTCCCGGCGCATCCTGGGGGCCCTGCTCGCCCTGGCCCAGGACGGCCAGACCGAGCCGCTGTGGGACCTCATCAGCGAGGGCCTGAGCGCCTCGCGCCGCTACCCGGTCTGGGCGATCCTGGGCACGCGCGAGTTCATGGAGGCCTACCACGACATGATGCCGGACCTGGGGATGTCGATGACCGACATCTTCTGGTGCCTGCGCGACTTCTTCTCCCTGGCCTACGCGGTCCTGGCCGAACCGGTCCCGCGCGCCCAGGTCTACCACGCCCACACCACCGGCTACGCCATGCTCCTGGGCGTCAACGCCGCCCGCGAGCACGGCACCAAGGTGCTGCTGACCGAGCACAACCTCTATGTGCGCGACACCGTCAACACCCTCCTGGAACGCCGGCTGGACCTCAACGTCAGGCTCACCGACTACCGCACCTTCGACGTCACCGGCCGCGAGCGCATGTGGATGGCCTGGTGGCTGGAGATGGGACGCCTGTGCTACCCCTACGCCTACGCCTCCACCTACCTCTACCCGCGGGCCATCACCGAGGCCAATGAGCTCGGCGGCGACGCCGGGCGCGCCATCGTCATCCCCAACGGCATCGTCACCTCGGAGTTCGACGCCTCCTACGCCGCGCGCCTGGCCGCCATCGAGGAGATCAAGAAGGAGGGCGCGGACAAGCACCTGTGGAAGCTGGTGTACATCGCCCGCGTCGTGCCCATCAAGGGGCTGCTGGACATGATCGACTCGGTGCGCCTCATGGTGGACCGGGGCCTGAACATCCACCTGGACGTGTGCGGGCCCACCGAGCACATGCCCTCCTACTTCGAGCAGTGCCTGACCCGCATCGTCGAGCAGGGCCTGGAGAGCGTCATCACCATCCGCGGGACCGTCAAGGTCCGCGAGCTCCTGCCCGAGTTCGACCTGTTCGTCCTGCCCAGCTACAACGAGGGCCTGCCGGTCGTCTCCCTGGAGACCATGGGGGCCGGCATCCCCACGGTGAGCACCGACGTCGGCGCCGTGCGCTCGGTCGTCGAGGACATGATCGTCACCGATGACGGACAGACCTGGGATCCCTGCGGCATCATCATCGAGCCCGGCGACCCCACCGTCATGGCGGACAAGGTCCAGGAGGTCATCTCCGACGTCGATCTCTACGAGCGTCTGAGCCTCAACGCCCGCGGCCGAGTGGAGGCGGCCTACGACCTGGTCAAGGTCAACGCCTCCTACAACACGATCTACCGTCAGGGCGGCGCCGGCGAGCAGACCGTTACCCGCACCGACCAAGGAGGAGCATGAGGAGCAGCACCGGCGGCGTCGGAGCCTGGATCCGTTACGGCAACCCGCTCGAGCCCGGGGAGCTGGACTTCGCGATCGCCCACTACCGGGCGGCCATCCTCCAGCCCTGGGAGACCGAGGCAGCAGCCCGCCTCAAAGGAGGCACGACCGGACATGACGGTCCTGGCCTACCGGTGCCTGTCCTCCACGCGAGACTTCGAGCCGGACTCCATGCGCGCCTCCGGGCTGTCCTACCGCGAGGCCCGACGCCGCGGCTGGCTCGCCAGGCGTGACAACGGCGACCTGGTCGAGTGGAACACCTACCCCGGCCACTTCCAGGCCCGCGTGTGGGACCCCGACTACCGCGCCCGCTGGGTGGAGGAGGTCTGCCAGGCCACCGCTGAGACCGCCTTCGACGGCGTCATGGCGGACAACGACGTCTTCGACGACTACTACGGCCTGGACCTCCCCCCTGGACGGAATCGCCGACACCGCCGCCCTGCGCGCCGAGCTGAACATCTTCGTGGACCAGGCCGGTGCCGGCCTCAACGGCGTCGGCAAGATCCTCATCCCCAACGTGGCCGAGGCCCGCCGGGAACCCGGCCGCTGGGAGCGCCACTCGGCCTGGGGTGGTGGCTTCGACGAGTGCTGGCTGGGCTGGGGGGACCATCACCTCTTCGATGAGGCCACGGCCCTGGCCCAGATTCACGAGCTGCGAGGGCCGGGCCTGTCCATCGTGCGCACGCCCGACGGCGGGGGCGGCGGCTCCATGTCCGGTGCCCGCACGTCCCCCGGCCTCTACGGGCTGGCGGCCTTCTGGGTCTTCGGGGGAGGGGAGGGCGCCTACACGGCCACCGGTCACGACGACTACTCGCGCACTCCCTGGTTCCCCGCCCTCGACGCCGACCTGGGGCGCCCGCTGGGACGGCCCCGGAGGACCTCGGGCGCCTGGGTGCGCGAGTTCGAGGGCGGAGTGGCCGCCGTCGCGCTCGGCGAGGAGGGAGGCGGCACCGTGCGTCTCCCGGCGGGCCTCAGGTCACCGGGGCCCACCGGGGACCCGGACGGTGAGGCGCTGGCTCTGGAGGTGCCCCTCAGTGCGCATTGTGGGATGATTGCCCTGCGTGCATGAGTCATGACCCGGTCCGGCTCGTGCGAGATCCGATAATGGGGCTAAAGACCTGTCAAACGTTAGTCTTGTTGGGTGGATCATTGACCTGCTTGACTTCCTGAGATCCCCGCCGTCCCGTACAGCGTTCTCTCGGGCAGGAAGTGCGGCGTCCGTCTCGGGCGGCGTCGACAGAGTTCCACAGGACCCAGGACAAGGATGACCTATGGCACAGACTTCCCAGAATAGCGCGGCGGACATCGCGCACAAGCCCATGATGAGCACTGCTCAGATCCTGCTGATGAACGTCGGATTCTTCGGCATCCAGTACTCCTTCGGCATGCAGCAGAACGCCATGTCGCCCATCTACCAGTTCCTCGGGGCTTCCGCTGACGAGATCCCCATCCTCAATCTGGCCGGACCCGTCACCGGCCTGCTCATCCAACCGCTCATCGGGGCGCTCTCGGACCGGACCTGGAGCGAGAAGTGGGGACGCCGTAAGCCCTTCTTCCTGATCGGGGCCGTCGGCTGCTCCGTGTTCCTGTTCCTCATGCCCTTCGTCACCGCCTTGTGGATGGCGGTGCTGTGCCTGTGGCTGCTGGACGCCTCGAACAACACGGCCATGGAGCCCTACCGGGCCTTCATCGGCGACCGCCTGCCCTCCAAGCAGCTCGCCAAGGGCTTCCTCGCCCAGTCCCTGTTCATCGGCGCCGGCTCGGCCCTGGCCGCCGGGACCCTCGTCGTTCTGGAGAAGACCCTGGCGGGCGCCACCGCCGCCGGCATCCCCTACTGGGTCTTCGGCGCCTTCATGGTGGGCTCGGTGTGCTCCATCGGCTCGGTGCTCATCTCGGTGCTCTCCACCAAGGAGCTGCCGCCCACGCCGGAGGGCTTGGTCGAGCTCGAGCGCAAGAAGCGGGAGGAGGGCCCCTTCGGCTTCCTCAAGGACATCGGCGTCGCCATCGTCGAGATGCCCCGCGGCCTGAAGAAGATGGCCCTGGTCTACTTCTTCCAGTGGTACGCCATGAACGTCTTCTGGCAGTACCTGGGCCTCATGTGCGCCGTCACCTACTTCGGCGTGAACCTGTCCGACCCGGGGTACGCCAAGACCGAGGCCTTCAACGACGCCTCCGGCTTCGCCACCGGGCTCATGGTCGCCTACTACGTCTCCTGCACGGTCGTCGCCCTCTTCCTGGCGCGACTGTCCAACCGCATCGGCCCCAAGCACGTCCACACCGCGGCGCTGTTCCTCGCCGCCGTCTGCCTGGTCCTGCTCACCCGCATCGGCAGCCCCGGCCACACCGCGGTCCTCTACCTGCCCATGATCGGCATTGGTGTGGCCTGGGCTTCTATTACGGGCGTGCCCTACATCATGGCCATTGAGATGATCCGCAAGGAGCGCCGAGGCGTCTACATGGGCGTTATCAATATGATGATCGTCATCCCCAGTTCATCCAGACCCTCACCTTCGGTCCCATTTACAAGCACCTGCTCGGCGATCACCCGGTCAACGCCATGCTCTTCGTCGCAGTCTTCCTCGTCATCGCCGGTCTGCTCATCCAGTGGATCGACACCGTCAAGGACGCGGACCCGCGGGTGCGCGCCGCCGCCGTGTCCGCCACTGAGACTGCCGTGGCCTGACCGGGTGCCCCACGAAAGGATGTCATCCGTGACCTATACCACCATTGTCGCCGGCGTCGGCGATGTCGAGGCGAACACCCACGTCATCGATCGCGCCTGCGAGATGGCTCGCCTGTGCGACGCCGCTCTTCTCCTCGTCGCCGGCTTCGACCCCGTCTCGGCGCGGGACAAGGCTCGCATCAACGAGTTTGCCCCCGTCGCCGATGTGCGGGTCGGGCTCACCGAGGACCAGGCCTACGCCGTCGTCGAGAAGGCGCGTGATATCGCCGTTGAGCGCGGCGTCGCCCTCGCCCAGGGCGTCGTCGTCGAGGGCACGGCGGTCGATGCCGTCACCCTCGTCACCTTGGAGACCGAGGCGGACCTCGTCATCGTCGGATCCAAAGGCGTCGATTCGCTGTTCGGCCGCGTCTTCGGAGCCGTCTCCGTCCAGGTGCTCCGCAAGTCGAAGTGCGACGTCCTCGTCGTCGTTCCCTAGTCGCCGGATAGACGTCGGACGCACGCGTCGGATCCTGCGCGATCGGACCGGCGGCGGATGCCCGCCACGCGGAAGTGTGGAGGGTATCCGCCGCTATGTTTTGAGGTTCTTCGTGTGTGAGGGCGTGGTCGGGGTGAGCGGGTGCCGGTGGTTCGGCGTCTCGGGGTCCTGCGCGGTCGTACTCGGCGTCGCGTGGTCGTACCCGGCGGCGCGCGGTCGTACTTTAGAGGGGCTCTAAGGTACGACCGCGCGGTTTTACGTACGACCGGGTGGGATCGCGTACGACCACGTACCCCGAGACCCCGACGAGGAAAGCCCCGCACAACCCCATCCCCACGACACGAAGAACCCGTTTTGAGCAGTTGTCGTAACTCCTGTGATACGTGGGGCCGGGCTGGGCGCATGGTGGCGCTGCGTCTGCCCGGGTGGCCCCGCGCCCCGACCCGCTCCGGGGCGCCCGACGGTGAGTCCCTGTCCACCCGCATCACCCTGCCGGGACACACCGGCCTGCTGGCGCTGCGCCCTTAAGCCCCGGGGCCGGCCGGCGCAGCCCTGTTCGCGGCTGGATGAGTCACCTGCAACATGGGACTGAAGTCACATAGAGTGCTTCGTGTGCGCCTGCGCGTGCACGGAGTCCCTAGTTCCACAAGAACCGAAAGAGGCAAGGATGCCCAAGTACGTGTACCGCTTCAGCGAGGGTGACAAGGACCAGAAGGACCTCCTGGGAGGCAAGGGAGCGAACCTGGCGGAGATGACCCGGCTGGATCTCCCCGTTCCCCCCGGCTTCACCATCACCACCGACGCCTGTCGCGCCTACCTGGCCAGCGGCGAGGTCCCCGAGGAGCTCTCGGTCCAGGTCACCACCGCTCTGCGTGGAGTCGAGGAGGAGCTGGGGCGCGAGCTCGGCGCCGCCGAGGACCCCCTGCTCGTCTCGGTGCGAAGCGGCGCCAAGTTCTCCATGCCCGGCATGATGGAGACCGTCCTCAACATCGGCCTCAACGACGTCTCCGTCCAGGGCCTGGCCGCCGCCAGCTCCGACGAGCGCTTCGCCTGGGACTCCTACCGCCGCCTCATCCAGATGTTCGGCAAGACCGTCCTGGACATCGACGGCGACCACTTCTCCGACGCCCTGGACGCCAAGAAGGACGCGCGGGGCGTCTCCATGGACTATGAGCTCCCCGTGGACGCCCTCCAGGAGCTGGTCGAGGAGTACAAGGCCATCGTCAAGGAGCACGCCGGGCATCGACTTCCCGCAGGATCCCCGCTCCCAGCTGGACATGGCCACCGAGGCCGTCTTCCGCTCCTGGAACACCGAGCGCGCCCACATCTACCGCCGCCGCGAGAAGATCCCGCACGACCTGGGCACCGCGGTCAACGTGTGCACCATGGTGTTCGGCAACATGGGGGAGACCTCGGGCACCGGCGTGTGCTTCACCCGCGACCCCTCCACCGGGCGCACCGGTGTCTACGGCGACTACCTGGTCAACGCCCAGGGCGAGGACGTCGTCGCCGGTATCCGCAACACCCTGTCCCTGGCCGACCTCGAGCGCCTGGACAAGGCCTCCTACGACGAGCTGCGCTCCATCATGCGCCGCCTGGAGACCCACTACCGCGACCTGTGCGACATCGAGTTCACCATCGAGCGCGGCAAGCTGTGGATGCTCCAGACCCGCGTGGGCAAGCGCACCGCCGCGGCCGCCTTCCGTGTGGCCACCCAGCTCGTCGACGAAAAGCTCATCACCATGGACGAGGCCCTCACGCGCGTCTCCGGCGAGCAGCTCACCCAGCTGATGTTCCCCCAGTTCGACGACGACTCCAGCCGCGACCTGCTCACCCGCGCCATGGCCGCCTCCCCGGGCGCCGCCGTGGGCTACATCGCCTTCGACAACGACGAGGCCGTCTCCCGTGCCGAGAAGGGCGACTCCGTCATCCTCGTGCGCCGCGAGACCAACCCCGACGACCTGCCCGGCATGGTCGCGGCCGCCGGCGTGCTCACGGCCCGCGGCGGCAAGACCAGCCACGCCGCCGTCGTCGCCCGCGGCATGGGCAAGACCTGCGTGTGCGGCGCCGAGGCCCTCGAGGTCGACTCCGCCGCCAAGACCCTGCGCATCGCGGGGCGCGATGAGGTCCTCACCAGTGAGGACATCATCGCCATCGACGGCACCACCGGCGAGGTCTTCCTCGGCGAGGTCGGCGTCGTCGACTCCCCGGTCATGACCTACCTGCGCCGAGGCCTGGACGAGGCGCTCAAGGCGGCCGGTGACGACGACACCCGCGAGCTCGTCACCGCCGTGGACCGCCTCATGGGCCACGCCGACGAGGTTCGCCGCCTGGAGGTGCGCGCCAATGCCGACACCCCCGACGACGCCCGCCACGCCATCCACCGCGGCGCCCAGGGCGTGGGCCTGTGCCGCACCGAGCACATGTTCCTGGGCGAGCGCAAGCAGTTCGTCCAGAACCTCATCCTGGCCTCCTCCGAGGTCGAGCGCGAGGCCGCCCTGGCCGCCCTCCTGCCGCTGCAGAAGGGCGACTTCATCCAGATGTTCGAGACGATGAACGGCAAGCCCATGACGGTGCGCCTCATCGACCCGCCGCTGCACGAGTTCTGCCGGACCTGACCGAGCTGAGCGTCAAGGTGGCCGTGGACCGCGAGCGTGGCGAGCTGGACCCGGCCGACGAGGAGCTCCTGGCCGTGGTGCGCAAGAGCCACGAGGCCAACCCGATGCTCGGCCTGCGCGGGGTCCGCCTGCTGCTGACCATGCCTGGCCTCATCGAGCTCCAGGTGCGCGCCATCGCCGAGGCCGCCGTCGAGCGCCTCAAGGCCGGTGGCGACCCGCACCCCGAGATCATGATCCCGCTCATCGGGTCGGTGCGTGAGCTCCAGCTGGCGCGCGAGCGCGTGGAGCACGTGCTGCAGGAGGTCTCCCAGGCCTCCGGCTATGCCCTCGACTTCCCGGTGGGTTGCATGATCGAGCTGCCGCGCGCTGCCGTCACCTCCGCCCACGTCGCCGAGGAGGCCGACTTCTTCTCCTTCGGCACCAACGACCTGACCCAGACCACGTGGGGATTCTCGCGCGATGACGTGGAGGGCTCCTTCGTGGGCCGCTACATCGACGACGGCATCTTTGGGGTCTCCCCCTTCGAGACCATCGATGCCGACGGCGTGGGCGGCATGGTGCGCCTGGGCGTCGAGGGCGGCCGCTCCACCAAGCCGACGATGAAGATGGGCGTGTGCGGCGAGCACGGCGGAGACCCCGAGTCCATCGGCTTCTTCCACCGGGTGGGCCTGAACTACGTCTCCTGCTCGCCCTTCCGGGTGCCGGTGGCCCGCCTGGAGGCCGGGCGCGCGGCCGTCGCGGACAAGGCTGAGTAGCCGGGTAACCGGGTAACCGGGTAGCGAGATCCGCGGACCAACAGCGCCGTGGGGGCCGGGCTGGGATCAGGAGGCCGGCGACGGCGAGGCGATACCCAGGCGCCCGCCCAGCCAGTCGAGCTGGTCGGCCAGCGCCGGCCCCCACACGGCCCAGGTGTGGGCGCCGTCGTACTGGCGGGTGCTCACCGTCATCCCGGCCCTCGTGGCGGCCTCGGCCAGGACGGGCACGGCCCCGCGGTAGCTGGTGTCCTGGCGGCCCACCGACAAGATGCCGGCGATGCCGTCGTAGCGGCCGGGTGGGGCGGAGGACATCAGGGAGAGCGGGTCGTTGGCCTCGTAGGCGGCACGGTCCCCGCCGAAGCCCTGGGAGATGGTGCGCTCCACGCTGCCCAGCGAGGGGTGCTCCTCGGCACTGATCGCCAGGAAGGTGCGGTAGACGCCCGGTGAGCGGGTGACGACCTGCATCGCGCAGGTGCCCCCGTTGGACAGGCCGGCCACCGCCCAGTGGGCGGGGTCGTCGTCGACCTGCAGGTTCGCCCGGATCCAGGCCGGGACGTCTTTGTCCAGGTAGGTGGCCACCTTGCCGCCCGCCTTCGTGTCGGAGCACAGGGGATTGGCGTACGGGCTGCCCAGGAGGTCGGCGACGACGACTACCGGGGCCAGGCCGTGGTGGTCGGCCGCGTAGGCGTCCATCGTGTCCTTCAGGTTCCCGAGCTCGAACCAGTCCGACGGGCTTCCCGGCTGCCCGGTGAGCAGGACCAGGACCGGCAGGGCCGGGCGCTGAGAGCCCAGGTAGGCCGGCGGCAGATAGATGAAGGCCCCTCGTGGCGTGAAGCCCTTCGTTCCGGACTGGTCGCCGGCCGGGATGTCGGCGGTGACCGCCTGGCCGCGGGCGGGCATGTCCGACGGCGGCCTCCAGGTCTCCTCCAGCGTCCCCTTTCCGCGCACGGGTGCCGGAGACCGGGCCGCGGCGCCCTGCAGGCGGTTGAGTGGCGTGGTCGCCACCCCTGCAGCCCAGGACCGATGCCAGGGTGGGGTAGGAGGCGAAGAAGGTGTTGATGGCCAGCAGGGAGGAGGCCACCACGGCCACGAGGCTGGAGGCGGACTCCGTGGCGCGCACCAGGCGGCGGTTACGTGAACGCACCGCCCGGTGACGTCCCTCGGTGCGGTTGCCGGTGACCAGCTGGGCGATGACGAGGCCGATGACGCCCACCCAGGTCCACACGAACCAGCCGACGCCGTCGGCGACGGGATGCCAGATGACGTCCACGGCCAGCCAGAAGGACACCGCGCTCACTGCTGCGGCAGCGGGCACGACGAGCTGGCGAGGCCAGGGCAGGTAACGGGTGCGCCGCCACCACAGCCAGGCGATGACCACCGCGGCCACGACCACGCAGACCGTCCCCATCCAGGGCTGGAGGATGTGGACGGCCTTGAGGGCGCCCACGACGCCGCTCGGCGCCTGCACGTCGGCGGTGGGCGCTCCAGCACCGCTGATCTCAGTCACGGTTCATCAGCACATGGGCGAAGCGCGCCGTCTGGGAGGGCTTGAGACCGGGAAGGTAGGCCCGGGCGATGGCGATCCCCACCGTGGGCAGGTCCACCAGGTCGGGAACCGCCAGGTACATGGGCACGGAGCGCGGCTTGAACTTGCGCTTGTAGGCGTGCAGGGAGCCGAATCCGTAGGCCGGCTCCAGCACGGAGGCCAACAGGTTCAGGAGCGGGTCGAAGCGTGAGGAGGAGCCGCCGTCGGCCGGCGCGGAGCGCGACAGCGGCGCCCCGGACAGGGACAGGATCTCCAGGCCCTCGGCCTGGGCGTCCTGGGCGGCGCGCCCGATGAGGTACTCCATGACGGGCCGGAAACCGCCCTCGCGGCGCCGCATGAAGTCCAGGGTCAGGCCGATGACGCGCCCATCGCGGTAGACCGGCAGCCAGGAGGTGACGCCCTGGACGGTGCCCTCGGCGTCCACGGCCAGCAGCAGGCGCGTCTCGGCGTCGTCGAGCTCGGCCAGGCCGCCCAGGGTGAAGCCCATCTCTGGCAGCGGCTTGTCGCTGGCCCAGGCCTGGGAGATGGCCCGGATCTGGTCGCGCCGGCCGGCGGGGCAGTCGCGGAAGCTGGTCCACACCGCCTCGACGCCCTCCTTCTTGGCGTGGTTGAGGGCGGTGCGCACGTCCTGGTAGGCCTTGCCGCGGAAGGCCAGGTCCGGTAGGTCCAGGACGGCCTCCTCGGCCACCTGCATGATCGTCCAGCCCATGGCGCGGGCGGCCTCCATCGCCGGGGCGTGCACCGAGTACAGGGCCGGGATGAGTCCGGCGTCGGTGGCGAAGTCGGCGAAGTCGCGCACCGCCTGGGCCACGTCGGCGTCGTCGGCGGCGGGGTCCCCGACCGTCAGGGCGACGTCGCGGCTGGGCCGGTAGGAGAAGCCGGCCGTGCCCGCCTCGTTGACCCAGGCCTCGTTGCCTTGCCAAGTGAGCATCCACCCCAGGGTCCCGGCGCCGCGGCTGCGCACCAGGTCGACGAGCTCCTCGCGGTCGGAGATCCGGGTGCGGGCGGGAGCGGACTGGGCCAGCCACACCCACAGGATCGTCAGGAGCCACACCAGGACCGGCACCCACCCGGTGAGCAGGTGGGCCAGCGGGGTCAGGGGCTCGACGATCAGGCTCATGATGCCGCCGGTGCTGATGGGCAGCAGGTAGGACACGTAGGTCTCCAGCAGGGCGGGCCAGGTCGCGTAGGGGGAGAAGTCGTGGGACATGAGCAATCCCCCGGCGACGGTCAGGACCGCCCCGCCCAGGAGGGTCAGGATCCAGGCGACGACGGCGCGACGAATGACGCCGGGGCGCGAGCCCAGGGTGAAGCGCCTCCTGGTCCACACCACCAGGCTGATGACCACGATGTTGAGCAGCAGCGGCACCAGCAGGTGCCCCGAGCGCAGCCAGCTGTGCAGGAGCTGGGTCGTGGTGGGACCTGACGCGGGCATCTGCTCGCCGATCTTCTCCACCAGGGCGAACAGGGCCGCGCACACCCCCAGGAAGATCTGCAGGGCGATGGTGCCGTAGGCCGCTGAACGGCGCCCCCGGCGCAGGCCGTCGGCCAGGACCAGCTGCAGGAACGCCGGCATGCACATCAGAAGCTGCTCGACCGGATAGATGACGGCGTCCTTGGGCAGGATGGCGGGGGTCAGCCCGTAGCGGGCGTCGGCCAGGGGGGCCTGCGGCGTTACTCACCACCGCCAGGGCGCAGCTCACGGCCCAGCAGGCCACCAGGAAGGCCACGAGCTCGCGCTCCGAGCGCCGGGGCAGCTCCTGGGAGGGGGCCGTCTGCTGCCCACGCTCCAGGACGACTCCCATGATGAGGCCGATGACCCCTGCTCCCAGGCGGGCCAGGGCGCCCACGGTTCCGGTCACAGCGGCCGAGACGACGAGGACGGCGAAGGTCGCCAAGCGCGTACGCCGTCGCCAGGACGGACGCATGACACTGGTGGAGGCCGCCACCAGGCCGGCGGTGGGCAGGCTGATGCCCTGGATCGGGGCGAGGACGAGGTAGGGGGACCAGGCGTCCCACACGTGGCGGATGAGGGGGTAGAGCGCCTGGGCCAGGACGATGCCTCCGGCGCAGGAGACGACGGCGGTGGCCAGCCACCGTCGAGTGCCCAGGAGCCGCTCCAGCAGCACGCCGACGGACAGCAGCATGAGGCAGCCGGTCACCGGCAGCAGTGACCGGGGACCGCCCAGGCGGTCAGCAGGGTCCACACCCGCTGGGGCTGGTGGATGTAGGCGGACAGGGCGATCTGCCCCCGGGACCCCCAGGGCAGCAGGACGATCCCGATGACCAGGGTCAGCGCGGCACAGCTGGTCGCAGCCGGCGCCGGGGCCAGCCAGGCGCGCGCGGCCCGCCGGGCTCGACGCGCGTAGACGCTCAGGTGCGAGGGCTCAGACGCAGGAGCGGCCGACGCCGATGACGGTGATGGTGCGGGCGATGAGGTGGAGGAGGGCGCCGGGGAGGGCGCGAGCTCAGGTGCGTCCGGGGGAGTCGTGGTGGACGAGACCGACGGCATGAACGCTCCTCAGGCGGTAGGAGATGGGAGGCTGGTGAGGCGATAGGGGATGGAGGGGCTCCCCGCAGGGGAGTCGACCAGCGACATTCTTTCCCACTTCCCGGGCATCCTCATCCACCTCGAGGCGGATGCGACCATGAGACCGGTCTCTCCAAGAATCGGGGATAACCCTAGGAGATAACCGCGATCTGGTTGTGTTGCCGCGGTTTTCTCCCTGTGTGGGGGCTGATGTGACGGGGGCGCGGCCCACCCGTCGTTGCCGTCATGAGATAGTCTGCCGTGTGCCGGCGGTCGTAACAGGATGGCTGGGCGCTGTGTTCGTGGGTGACTCGACTGAGAGCCGCCCACGCGCGTGCCCACCTGTGCTGGGGGCCATCGCGGAGCAGGACGACGAGGAAAGGCGGCCCGATCCATGGCCATGTACGAGCTCGACGGCAACCACCTCCTGCCCGTGCGCCTGGGTCGCTCCGCTGACGCCATCACCCTGTCTCACAGTCTGGTCGCCATCCAGCGTCAGATCGTCGATGTCCTGCGCCGTCCACTCTTCCCCCTGTCATGGGAGGAGCTCGAGACCGGGGCGAGCCTGACCGCCCTGGACGCCACCGGTCAGGTCGTCGTCGTCGAGGTCCTGGAGAACGTCGACTCCACGGGGCTGCTGGCCGCCATGTCGCGTCTGACCCAGGCCGCCACCGCGGGCCGCCGTGAGATCGCCAGCAGGTACGCCGGCGGGCTGGGGGCCTTCAGCCAGGACTGGAACGAGTTCCGTGAGGCGATGCCCGCCCAGGTCGAGGCCGGACCGCGGCTGACGATCCTGAGCGCCTCCCTGGAGCCCGACGTCGTTGGAGGGCTGGGAGTACTGGCCTCCTCCGGGCTGGAGATCCACGAGGTTGACGTGCGTATCGTGGATGAGTCGCGCATCGTCGTCGTGGTGGAGAAGATCTCCGGAATGGACGTGGCCGCCGGTGGGCCGCTGCTCGTGGCCCGCGCCCCCCGGCCGGCCCTGGCCGGTTCCGCCTCCGCCGGCTCGAACGGCTCACGGGCCATTGACGCCACGGAGCAGGCCGAGCACATGAGTCCGGTCACCGGACCCCATCGAGATCGTCATGCCCGCCGAGCCGGCGCACACCCCTGAGACCGAGGGCACCGAAGATGCCAGCGCCACCATCCCGGCGGGGGCTTTCGCCGCGACGGGTGCCGCCGATGCGCTCTCCGAGCTGTTCGAGCCGGTGGCCGTCACCGCCGAGCAGCCCCAGGTGCATACCCTCTTCGCCCAGGGCGGGGAGGAGTCCTCACCCGAGGAGCCCGATGAGGCCGGCGCCGCCCCGCCCGCCGGGCAGGCCGCGTCCGAACTGGCTGAGGGGGCTGCGGAAGCCCCGGCCGATGACGCCCACGCACAGGGCCCGGCCCAGGACGCCGCTGATGGCGCCGATGCAGCCTCCGATGGCTCCGCGACCGATGCCGACCGCGGTGCCGAGGGCGAGCACGATGCTGATCCCGAGGCCCCTCAGAGCCGGCCCGAGCCGGACCCGGAGCGCCCCGACAGCGCCCCGCAGGTGCCCGCCGCCTCGAGCCCGAGAACGACTCTGGTGACTCCGACCACCCCGACCATGAGGCCGGTGACCGCGCTGCCGGTGGACACGACGCCGTCGGCGGCGTTGGCAGTGTCGGCAGTGTTGGTCAGGACCTGGCCGACATCCTCAGCGGGGACACTGTGGCCGTTCCCGCCTCCGTCGACCTGGGGGGAGGAGCCCTCCGCCGACAATGCCGGCCACCGGGGGCGCCCCGACTCCGCCGATGACTCCAATGCCGGGCAGCGGGCCGTCGCCGCCCTGGCCGGAGGCGTGGACATCCTTGGTGGGAGCAGCCTGTCCGGAGGCAGCGGTTCAGCGGCGTCGGCCGGCTCGGCACCTTCCGACGCTCCGCTCGGTCCGGACCGAGCCCCGCAGGCCGGCGAAGCCCCGAGCGAGCCCGGTTCGCGCACCCGCATGGGACGGCGCTCGCGGGCGGCGCACTCCCAGTCCGAGGCATCCTCGGCCGCGCCCGCCGCGCAGGCCTGGTCCACCGTCGCCCCCAACGAGTCCCGCCCGGAGGCGCCCACCGGCGCGGTGCCCCTCGTGTCCTGGGAGCCGCTGCGCGGGTCGGCCGACGGGCTCGACCCGGTGGCCGAGGCACTGGGCGGCGACCCCTCGAAGTCCCTCCTGGTCCAGGAGACCGCGGAGCTGGCGGCCGTGGCGGCCTCGCTGGGCAAACCGACCCAGATCATCTGGCAGCGGCTGCGCCGAGGCATCTACCACGAGGCGATCCTGTCGGTGGAGGGGGTCATCACCCTGTCTGACGGGCGATCCTTCACCGACCCGACGTCGGCCGCCAACGCCGCCCAGGCCGTCACCGACGCCGACGGCTGGCGCGTGTGGCGCGTGGGGGTGCACGGTCCCCACCTGGGGGACCTGCGCGACGACCTGGCCGACCG
>BNJU01003708.1_pt1 | contig 101147 bp, 139 predicted proteins | sample 8539281 | NCBI WGS metagenome assembly BNJU01 (sample SAMD00202456, study PRJDB9452) | human saliva metagenome | isolation source: human saliva | place: Japan | reverse complement strand
GTGATATAGTTGGTTCACGATTCGAATTTAATAATATTAGACGGAAGGACTTTGATTTCTTTACAGATCAATGTGTGTTAACTGATGATAGTATCATGACACTTGCTGTAGCAAAGGCCATTCTTATGAGCCAACAGATTACAGAAATCTTTCAAAAATGCAGTGGAATGTATGCAGACGATTGGGAGATGCTATCCAGGTTATGGATATGGCGATCGGTTCTATAGATGGATTTTTGCAGAAAATCCAAAGCCATATAATAGTTATGGTAATGGGTCTGCTATGAGAATTAGTGCTGCTGGATTTGCGGCACATAGTTTGGACGAAGCAAAGCTTCTTTCTAAATCAGTTACTGAGGTTACTCATAACCATCCAGAAGGCATGAAAGGTGCAGAGGCGACAGCAGTTGCCGTATACTTAGCTAAAACTGGTAAAGATATACAAGAAATCAGAGATTATATTAATCAGCATTATTACACCATGGATTTCACATTGGATGAAATCAGAGATACGTATAGGTTTAATGAAAGCTGTCAAGGAACAGTCCACAAGCATTGCAAGCCTTTCTTTGAATCCACTGATTTTGAAGATGCTATTCGCAATGCCATCTCAATAGGTGGTGACAGTGATACTGTTGCTGCAATTTGTGGGGGTGTAGCACAGGCATATTATGGTATTCCAACGGATATTAGAAAACAGGCTCTATCGTTTTTAGATACTAAACTACTAGGTATATTGACTGCCTTTGAAGAGAAGTTTATACAAGTTGTGGTATAAGTAAATAGTATATAGGAGAGAGGTATATGATACATCTTAAGGACTTAGGCAGTTTTGAATCTGTGCCAGAGTTAGTGACAGATATTATCAATGGAAATAAAACCGCTCTTGAAATGGCATTAAAAAATGGTTGGGATATTCATAAACCTATACAAATTGGTAAATATAGTGAGTATACACCTTTACAATTAGCGTTAGTGATGGACTGTTTGCCAAGTGTACAATGGTTGGTCGAACATGGCGCAGATTTAAATGATGAAGAAAATCCAAGTTTCTTGTTGGCTGTACGTTATGGAAATAATGAATTAATTGACTATGTTGTAGCGCAAGGGGCTAATATTCACGCTTTGAACTCTGTGGATGTAGATGCTTTTCAAGCTGCCTTATATGGCAAGAACTATGAGAACCTACAACTGATTCATGACTTAGGCCATACAGTACAGAAATATGGCTGTAAAGCTTTCAGAAATGCCATTACGGACAAAAATTATGAGGTCCTAGATTTCTTTATACATAATGGTGTAGATATTAATTATAATAAACCTGATTCAGTGTATCCCTTTAAGCCAACGCCATTATGCGTAGCAGCCCGGTATGTAGATTTACAGATGTGCAAATACTTAGTAGAACATGGTGCTGATGTGACCATCACGGAAAAGGATGGTATGCGTCCCTATAGCATTGCCGTTGAAAAGGGCGATATGGAAATGGCAGAGTACTTTAAAAAATTAGAGCCACCAGAGTTCCATGATATACAGAATAAAATGGACCAATTAAAACCATTTAAACTACCAAAAGCGTTAATATCCTTTTTAGAGGGAGATAATCTTTACTTTGAATTGCCAGACTCAGATTTTATCTCTATAAAGTTCTTACCGCTCATTGATACAGTTCCATTTAAATGGGGACGTCGTAAGCTGTTACGTTTATCTAAAGAATTAGGCGAGTATAACGATTGGCAAATTGTGTGGGACCCTAAGTCTAAAAAGATTGGCTGTTATGATACTGAGCATCAAGAGTTGAGAGAACTTTGTAAATTCGATGAGTTTATAGCAGATATGGCAGGTCAATTAGAAATCTTATTTTAATGTATATCGTAAAAGAGAGGCGATACATATGATAGATACCTTTGAGAAAACATATACAGATTGGTCAATTGATGTGGGGGAGTACAAATATGAAGGTATAACCCTCAAAGAAGTAGAGCAAAATTTATATTCCATTCAAGATAATGATATAGACTTTCTTATTGTTTCACCATCGAAGGCTATTTCAGTAGGTAATAAGCTATATAATTTCGTACAAGTTTGTAGTGATCAACATACAGAATTATTACATGTCGAGATAAGTGTAACCAATGATGGTGAGCAAGGTGCCATCATATATGGTAAAAATGAGCTAGGCCATCAAGAGGCACTCCAGATTATAGAAGAATTTATTGCACATCATAAGGTCCCATCATTAGATGATTGGGAAATCGTACTAGATTTAAGACCTAAGATGGAAAATTATGTAAAAGGTGCAGAAAATGACTAATCCTGTAATATATGATGACCAGTTAAGTCAATATACATTGACCTATGAAGGTATACAATTTTGTTGGGATGAGGTTCCAACGGATGCTAATGTAGAGACTGCAAAGATATTAGCTGTTAATTACCATAAGAATATAGATGCAATTGCTACTTTCATTTATAACGAAATACGAGATTGGTATGGTGAGGTTACCATTGATGAAGTGAAAACACGTATTGGTATGCCTATTATTGAACCAGACCGAGACGCTGTGACCTATTGTGAGCAAACATTTGATGATACCCATATCTTTTCTTTTACATTTTGGGATGATGAATTCAAAGATTTGCATTATTTTGCTATAGATGGATGATATACTTTCAATGATTTAGCTATTATGACTTATATGCGGAGTCTATTATGTTATATACACCGAATAACATTTTGTATAAGTACATTCGTTACAGATTTAGACGGATTCAGATTCAATGTAATATGTTATATGATATAGCACCGGAGGAAGAAGATGAGATATATCGTAACCTATTAAAGAAGAGAGCGAAGATATTAATTCCTGTTGGCATATTATATTTCTTGATTTTTGGGATTATCTTTGCTTGGTTAGTAGGAACCAGTGAGGAACTAAACCAGTTAATGAAATGGGAATTAAGGGTAATATACTAATGTTATACCCATTTTAAATACCATGTGATGATTAAGTGGTATGCCTATTCTTTAGATCTATTGCGGGCAGCAGTCATATTAATGCCTCTAGCGATTATAAATTCATTTCCTTATATAATTATTGCCTATATTGTAGATACTATATTGATACGACGAGAGGTGAAAGCTTTAATAAAAAAATATTCCATTCATGACATACAATGTGATTAGATTATATCCATTTGGCTAGGAGAGAGTATTATGAATAATCTAAAAGATTTCAATTGGACTGGGTTTTGGAAAGACACTGATTATGCATTTGAGTCCTATATCGGTAGAGATGTTACCGATGAGGATATTAAGGCTGCTGAAGCTGCATTAGGGCTATACATTGCCTCACAGCATATATAGAGCTACTTAAAAACCATAATGGTGGTGTAGTAAATAAGAATTGTTTTATTAACGATGATGACGATTGTGTATATATAACAGGAATATATGGCATCGATAGAGATAAAAAATACTCTCTTTTAGGTGAGATGGGTAATGAATTTTTGGATTTCAAAAGTAAAATATCCCCCTATTGGTAGTCGTTGTAGCCGATACGATTTCCGTGGGCATGATATGATTTTCCTTGATTATCGTGAGTGCGGTCCAACCGGTGAACCTAAGGTTGTATGTGTAGATCAAGAATGTGATTATTCAATTACTCCTTTAGCAGATAACTTTGGTGAATTTATTAAGAACTTATATTTCAATATAGAAGAAATTACAGATGAAGAGTTTCAAGAATTAAGTGATACGGAAAAGGTTAAGCTCCTTAATGAACAAGAGGGCATCGATATTAAGCGTGCGATGGAGCTATTGACGAATATAGGTATCGATAATTTGTCCCCTATACTATTAAGCGCCTTAGGACGTATGTATAACAATAATGGCCGTGCGTCAGAGGCTATCGAGTTGTTTGAACGAATCGATGAGGCACATCGTGATTGGTCTTGGTACTATCGTTGTGGTTATGCTCATGGGATGTTAGCTATTGGTGAAAGCTACGAATCTGAACATGTGCAGAAAGCATTACAGTTAATAGAGACGGGCATAAAAGTGACGAAAGAAGCTCACTTAGATAAACAGCTTATTTGGTGCTGTGAAGTGGTAAAATATCACCTATCTAAAATTAAGCCAAAAGAGTACAAGGTGGATTATCCTTTGGTATATGAAACTATTAAGACTGTGTTTGATAAGAAAAATAGCAAAGATGCTACAGAAGGTAAAGATATTGAAGATGTTAATGAATGCGAAGAAGATAACTATCCTACATATGATGTAGTTCATTGGGTATTTAATAAGCAAACATATAGCAAAGAAGAGTTTTCCAAAGAATACAATGAAAATGTAAAGAACTATGTAGATGATGATCAAGAAGATGACGACGATAGATTAGAAGAACCAGAAATTCTAGTAACCTATGAAGCTTGGATTGAAAGTAAAGACCAACTCTTTGATAATGAACGTGTAACCGATGAGGAGTTACACGAAGAAGATAAAGAAGATGGTATGTGGCAAGTAGAAATCATGGCTCATCTTGTGGCGGATAATGGTACATATTTTACAAGAGAAGAATTGCTCTTTAAATTGCACAATTTGATGGCCAATAAAGAATTAGGCGATCACGTATTTTTTGAAGGTATTGAATACGAAGGCCATGAATGTGAAGGGTATGGTCTCATAGATAACGAAGACGGTATACCAGTATTCTATATTATTTGTGGTAGCTAGCTTCTAGACAATGTTTAATTATAAGACTATATTTATAATATGACAGGATGTGACATAATGGCATTAACGGTTGAACAATTTAAAGTACTTTCTAATGAGGAGCAATTACAAACCATTAAAGAGCTTAATGATACGGGAAAAGTAGAAACTATTATTGATGTATTAACTGGTGTGGGCATAGAAAATTTATCTGTACCTCTATTAGGTGAGCTTGGTCGAGCTTATAACAATAATAGCAATGAAAAAGAGGCCATTAAGGTATTAGAATCTATTGATGAAGCGTATCGTGATGCGGTGTGGTATTATCGCTGTGCCTATGCGTATGGAGCTATTGTCTTAGATAATAATGAGTCATACACATCGGATACTATGCAACAGATGCTAAGATTAGTAGATCAAGGTGTACGTTTAGCTACGGAAGCGAAACTAGATGATATAAAATCGTACTGTTTTGAAGTCATTGATATGTGCTATTCGCAAATGGATTTTGAAAGATGTGAAGCCGATTATCCTGAATTGTGTTCTGCTTATAATGAATATGTAGCAAAGAAAAAGAAGAAACGTAAAGGTGTACCTCGTCATCGCACCATTACGGTTGAGGAAATCATGGCTACAGACGATGTGTGGACCATTAATGAGCCCATGTATTGGACTATTAATATATATGGCTCATATGATGATTATATAGAATCTGCAAAACGCTTTACCGTAGAGCAACGCTATCTTAATGCTATATCTTGGTATTTCGCAGAGGTTAATAATGGTGGTCATCATCAGTTCTTCTATAACTCTACCGGTATTGTATGGGAAGATGCTCTAGCCGGTTTACGTCTCTTTAAGATGGATGAACTAGCAGACAATTTACAATCCGTCATCGATTACTTTGGTGGCTCAGTTCCATTTGATAGGGAAGAACGATGGACCATTTTGAAAGATTGGGACAATGAGGAAGAGTTGTTCGATTTCCTCGATAAAAAAGATGATGTAGTGTATGAATATGATGGAATCTATGAAGACACATTCGTACATGAACATCCTGAATTATTTGTATTTGATGGGACCTATAAAGTTCCAGAATAAATGTAGTGATATAGCATATATGTGCTACTTTCACTCACATTATATGTTAGAGGTATTACATGTTAGATAAACAAGGCGTATATGATTGTTTGCGTGACCATCATATCGATTTTGAAATTACGGATCACGCACCGCTATTTAGTATGGATGATAAACCAGATGTAGAACTGCCATATCCAGAATGGGATGCGAAGAATTTATTTATCCGAGACCATAAGCGGGAGCACTACTATTTAATTACCGTACGCGGTTCTAAGCGTGTGGATTTAAAACAATTCCGTAAGGACCATAAGCTTAAAAAGATTTCCTTTGGTTCCGAAGAAGAGTTATGGGATATTTTAAAGATAAAACCAGGGCACGTATCTCCATTCTGCTTACTCCACGATGAAGAGCGTAAGGTGCATTATTACATTGATGCGGATTATAAGGATAATCTCATTGGTATCCATCCAAATCAAAATGATGCGACCGTGTGGTTACAAGGAAAAGACCTTGTTAAGCTTATAGAGGAGCATGGTACAATAATTGAATATATAACAATATAGATGTAACATAAGAGGTTTTACATGAAAGTTAAATTGATTCAACCGCGTATGTTAAAAACGTCCTATGGATACAGATTTAAAAATACGCATGTCCCTCATTTAGGTATTTGTTGACTGTAGCTAATATTATTCGACATGATTGTGAAGTTACAATTGAAAATGAAAATATTAGACCCATTGATTTTGATGATGTGCCTGACTTGGTAGGCATAGCAGTTACTGTAGATGTTTTACCTAGAGCTATTGAAATTGCATCTATATATAGACAAAAAGGTGTTAAGGTTATTGCTGGTGGTATACATATTACAACTGCATCTAGTTCTGTGCCAAAGGATGCATTTGATAGCTTATGTATTGGTTTTGCAGAAAATACATGGCCTCAAATTATAGAGGACATGAAACATAATAGATTACAATCTGAATATGTATCTAAGCCTTTTAACTCTGGGAATGATATTGTAGCGCCTGCATATGACATGATAGATAAGACCGATTATTTATGGTATAACGTTGTTTCTACAAGTCGCAGTTGCCCTCATAAATGCGATTTTTGCTATAATAGTTCTGGAACTCATCAATATATAAATCGTAATATAGATGATGTGTTAGCAGATATTAAAAGTTTAGGCACAAAGCATATTATGTTTATTGATGATAATTTTATTGGTAATATTTCTTGGACTAAACAGTTTTTTTAGAGCGTATTAAACCTTTAAAATTAAACTGGAATGCAGCGGTTACTATGAAAATAGGACAATACCCTGAATTAATGGATTTGATGAAAGAAACTGGTTGTCAGAGTTTATTTATTGGTTTTGAAAGTATCAGTCCTCAGTCTTTATCTAGTGTTCATAAAATGCAAAACAATCGTGAAGAGTTTGAAAGACTTATTAGCGAATTACATAAGCGTGGCATTATGGTCAATGCTAGCTTTGTATTTGGTCTAGATGGAGACACGCCAGAGACATTTAAAAATACATTAGATTGGATTATTAGCCAGAAAATTGATACCATTACATCACATATTGTTACACCATATCCTGGGGACTGAATTCTACAAAAGAATGGAAGAACAAAATAGAATTTTTGATCATGACTTATCTAGATATAATACGTCTCATGTGGTTGTGACGCCGCTTGGTATGTCTAAAAGAGGAATTAGAAGAAGGATATCTTTGGATATATCAAGAGTTATATTCCATAAGAAATATATTTCGTCGTATGCCTAAGACTATCGGAACGATACCAGCCTATTTAACCTTTAATTTCTTTTTTTATCGTAGATTTGGCCATTTTACATCAAAAAGTATGTGAACTTTTAACTTATAAACGTATTGGATTATGGGCTGAAAAAATTATCAAGATATATGTAAAGGAGTCACTAATGAATAAGAGAATGATAAAACGAATTTTGCTAACTTCTGCTATTGCCATATTAGGCGTTAGCACATCGTTTGCAGCATTCACATTTGATAAACAAGAACAAGTAGATACAGCCCCTATTGTAGGTTTGTATCGTTTCCAAGTACCGAACGAATTACAAGGTGCGTATAATACTGCAGGTGTTCAGAATTTAACAGCCTCTATGGCTAATGAGCCTAATACATTATCTATGAATGTGGCTCATGTAAAAGGTAATCCATCTGAATCATATGTAGTGGAGGTATATAAAGATACGGCTGCCTTAGAAACACACCGCAAATCTGAGCATTTCCAAAACTATATTAACGAGGTTGGTTCTAAACTGACAAATCGTAAATTGTATGATGTACAGCCTTTGTTATTGATTGAAAAACCAGATGCTTTATCTTTGATTAATGATGGTCAATCTGTTGTGACCTTAACGGAATTTACTGTAGACGGTAATGAAGTTGATACAGTACAAAAACAATATCAATTAGATATTGACCGTGCTATTCGTGATGATGCGGGTTATAAGGCAGGTTACGTATTACGTGAAAGAAATAATAAAACTCACTGGTATGTTATTCAAATTTATAGCGATGAATCAGCTTTCAATAAACATGTAAATAGTCCGGGATATCGTTTTATGATGAGCCAAATTCAAGGTAGTTTACAAAGACGTGTACCACAAAAGTATTAGCATAGGAGACATTCTGGTAAATCATGGTGGTCAAGATTTTGTAAGACCATAGTCCTTGATATACTATAACCAGTAGTTACTGCTAGCATATAATTATGTGCTAGCAGTTTTTGGGTGTAATAGCCTCTTTTGAAATTCATAAAAATACTGTATCATTTAATAATGATATTAAAAAGTTTCTGAATGATTTGTTAGCTTAAAGAAGGAGTTAATGTACTATGAATTATAAATACACCTATGAAAGTCCCATTAGGAACGATGATAATGCTTGGTACATTAACGTATTTAACAGATTTATTTTTCGTTGATGAAAGCTCATGCACCTAGTTATGATGATGCGGAGTATATTGAACAAAAAACAGGCCCTTTTGAAGTGACCATTATGTGGCTAGACCAATATTTTAAAGGATCAAAAACCGTTTATTACACCACCAATACAACTTAGAAGGGAACAGAGTTTCGTAAAGTCTGTATGGTCTGTATTGCAAACTATACCCTTTATGGGGAAAACTACAACCTATGGTGATATAGGTAAGCAGATGCTGAAAAAGCAAGGTAAAGATAAACATGTTTCTGCTCAAGCTGTAGGGCGGTGCTGTAGGGACATAATCCTATATCTATTATTGTTCCATGTCATCGTGTTATTGGTAGTAATGGTAAAATTAACTGGCTATGCTGGCGGTATTGAACGCAAGAAATACATGCTTTAATCTAGAAGGAAATCATAAATAGTACATATTAGATTGTAAAAATCATATTTAAATAGACTTATAGAAAAGAAGAAAGAGATTACTCATGATGGATAGACACATCATAGGTAACTCTTTTTGCTATATAGGTTATTTATTTGTTCAGGGTATTATTTAAATTGATTTACTAAGGTGCCGATACCACTAATTGTAATAGACACCGTATCACCTGATTTTAGCCAATCATATTTAGATTCATTTTTACCGAGTACAACGCCACTAGGTGTACCAGTAAAGATGATGTCACCTTCTTGTAGTGTAATATACTGGGATACAAATTCGATAATCGCGTCTGGCTTAAACAGCATTTGTTGTAATTGGGCTTGTTGACGAACCTCTCCATTGACTGTCGTTGTAATGGTAGCATTGTCGAAATCAAATTCGTCATGTGATACGATAATAGGACCGATAGGTGCAAAGTTATCTAGTGATTTGCCGAGAATCCATTGAGAGCCTCTAAATTGTAAGATTCGAGCTGATACATCATTACCTATGGTATATCCTAAGATATGTTCTTTGGCTTGGTCGCGAGATATATTTTTACCTGCCTTACCAATAACGATGACGAGCTCACCTTCGTAATCATAATGAAGGTTTTCGTCTTGAATAAGAACTGTATCTTGATTTGAGGCTAATGCATTAGATGTTTTCATAAAGATTTCTGGAAAATCATGTGTAGCAAGACTTGTTTCCGCAATATGGTCCGCATAATTAAGACCTATACAGATGATATTTTTAGGATTTGGGATTAGTTTATGTTTAGTAGATTCTTTCATGAGCGATACCTCCTTACGATATAGATACATATTGTAAGTTTAATTATAATATAAATCGGTATGTAAAGAATAATTTTTGACGAAATAATTATATAGAGGCATTTTTGTCACATCCTATTTGATATACTTTTAAACAAAGTAATAAAAGGAGGAGTCCTATGTATATGCATAGAAATGTGACAGATGAAATTTAGTAGGTACCGTAGCATCTTTGTGACATTATAAGTACGGGTAGCTGGTATGGGTGATTTACCAGATGGCGTTCCAAACGAAGTGAAATTAAATCATAAAGATTACTATATTGAAGAGATACAACATATTTCTATTAATGAAAATATTAGTGTTACCTATGGCATTAAATGGGAGCATATCTCTAAACCTATAGAGGGTAAAATAGAATCCTTCACTACTACGGAGTACTCAATTGAAGAACCTCAAAAACAACATCTATTAGAGCTTATGAGGTATAGATTTTCTGATGATATTGTCCTATATGATGAGGATGAGTGTGCTGTTCAAGTGCAGCTCGTTAATACTGAGGGGCAAGAGTTCACATATGAATTCCCTTTTGATAATGACATGCGGGCCATGTCTATACTGTTTAGACAAATTTTAGGTACACCTACATTACTTTTGTTTGATGGAAATCGGGAAAAAGATCGAATACAGGAGATTCATATTGAAGTGCAAAAAAATATATACCAAGAATATGGTGATGTAAATACATTGAGTTTTAATTGGACTCATCCGTCTATTTCCATTGATTGTAATAGTAAGCAATATGGTCACACTAGCTGTAGTCATAACGAGTATATAGATGAATCAGATGATTCATCAGTTGAAAGCAAGATATTGACTTTTCACCTTAGCGAAACATTGTATAGTCTAAATACCTTTAGTTTCAGTGAAAGTCATGACCTTGATAGAGACCCTGCTCGAGGTGGTATAGTAACAGTACGTATTAAATGGGCGCATAAAGAGGATACATTGTTTATAGGAAATGTAACTAATCAGTATGTGCCCACTTGGTATAAAAAATCTAATTAATTTTATACATGCTCATACAAGAGATAAATCTTTACAAGAGTTTTTACAATCAAATCATACATCTGATAGAAGGATTTATACGTATTGTTCTGTATATATTTTTAAGATAAACCAAGAGTTTTATTATCGTACTGATAGAAATGATATATATGAAGGAGATATTGTAAAAGTTCCGTTTTGGATCAGATAATGCGGTTCGTACTGGTCGTGTAGAATCTATTTTCATATCATACGCGTTACGACGTACCGTATGATTTAAATCGTACTAAGTTTATTATAGATAAACTTCTAAGCTCTATAGAATATGTTGAAATAACTTGCTCATAGTGTTAAGATTATTAGTATATTAATATGCATGGAGGTCATTGTTATGAGTAAGAATATTGATTGGGATAATCTCGGTTTTGGTTATGTAGAAACCGATTATCGTTATTTGACTACATATAAAGATGGTAAATGGGACGAAGGCGGGTTAATTACTGATGCTAACGTTGTCCTTAATGAATGTGCAGGTGTATTCCAATATGCGCAAACTGTATTCGAAGGTTTGAAAGCATACTACACTAAAGATGGTCACATCGTATGTTTCCGTCCTGATCTAAACGCTGAACGTTTAAATCAATCTTGTGAACGCCTCGTAATGCCTACATTACCTGAAGGTCGTTTCATTGAAGCTGTAAAAGAAGTAGTAAAAGCTAATAAAGATTTTGTACCTCCTTATGGTCATGGTGCAAGCCTTTATATTCGTCCTTACATGATGGGTACTAACTCTGTTATCGGTGTAAAACCAGCTGACGAATATCAATTCCGCGTGTTTACTACACCAGTAGGCCCTTACTTTAAAGGTGGCGCAAAACCAATCAAAATCCGCATTACTGATTTTGACCGTGCAGCTCCTCATGGTACTGGTCACATCAAAGCTGGTCTTAACTACGCTATGAGCTTGTATGCTATCACTGATGCACATGCAAAAGGCTATGCTGAAAATATGTACCTTGATGCGGCTACTCGTACTCATGTAGAAGAAACTGGTGGTGCTAACTTCATCTTCATTTCTAAAGATGGTGCATTGGTAACACCTAAATCTGATAGTATCTTGCCATCCATTACACGTCGTTCCTTGATGTATGTAGCAGAACATTATCTTGGTATGAAAGTAGAACATCGCCCTGTTCATAAAGATGAATTAAAAGACTTTGCAGAAATCGGCCTTTGCGGCACAGCAGCTGTTATTTCTCCAGTAGGTCAAATCGATACTCCAGAAGGCACTATCAATGTACCAGCTGGCATGGATGATATGGGCCCTGTAACTAAAAATTATATGATACATTACTTGGTATCCAACATGGCGAAATCGAAGCTCCAGAAGGTTGGGTAGTTAAGATTTGCTAATTTTTAGTAATATAAAAGAATATAATATGAAAACATCCTCCATAATCAGACGATTGTGGAGGATGTTTGCGTTACAGAAATTTGTTTAATGAATCGGTCTATTTAGTTTGATGCTTTTCGTGCACCGACCTTAGACATAAATTTTTCGTTGTTAATGACGAAGTCGTTCATGTGTACCTTTACCAATGACACCAACACCATCGGATGCTTCGATGGCAAAGGAGATTTTTCGTCCTTCCACAGCTGTTACTGTAGCAGTAGCCGTAATGGTAGCACCCATTGGGGAAGGCGCATCATGGCTAATCGATAGGGAGATGCCTACCGTACCTTCACCGTCGTTTAATTCTGGTTGTACCGCTGCTTGTGCAGCTTCTTCCATAAGTGCACACATAGCAGGAGTAGCGAATACTTCAAGAGAACCAGACTTCATTGTTTTTGCAATATTAGATTCTGTAACTGTAACAGTTGCTGTCGCAGATTGACCAACTTGTACCATAGTAAACCTTCTTTCGTTATGAATTAGAATATATTTGTATTATACAACTCTTATGAGTATATATGCTAATTTTGTAATGATAAAATTTATTATTTCCTAAAAATAGACTTAATTATACAGACTCTATAGAATCCGTGCTATAATAGTACTAGTTTTTATTAAACGAGGTAACTATGAAAGAACGAAAATTTTTCGCCTTCTGGTGAAGGCTTGGTGCAGGTAATAGCGGGCATATTATTTGTCGTATTACTAATCATCATTAATATTGTAGATCCTACATTTTACCCAACTATGTGGCATCTAGCTACGAGTGGTTCTATGGAGGAAATTGCTGAGTATATTCAAGGCTATGGTCCTATGGCTATGGTGGTGAGTATGCTCCTTGATATTTTTGTCAATGCTGTAGGCTTTTTGCCATCTATCTTTATTTCCACAGCGAATGGTCTCGTGTTTGGCATGTGGCCAGGCATCATTATTTCATGGCTCGCTGAAACCATTGGGGTAGTCATCAGCTTTTACATTATGCGTTATTTCTTACGAGATGCGGCGGATAAGCTAATTTCTAAGAGTACCACATTGATGAAGGTTGATGATTTTTCCGGTAATAATGGTTTTGTAGTCATGTTATTTGCTAGATCATTACCTTATTTTCCATCTGGTGTCATCACTGCACTAGGGGCTATCAGTAAGATTAAACCGCGTGACTATATCTTTAGCAAATTTAATTGGTAAATTTCCGTCTACAGCCCTGGAAGTTGCTATTGGCACAGATATTGTAAATTTTCAAGAAAATATGGGGCGTCTAGGTATTATTGTCGTCGTAGCAGCCATTGTATATTTCATTTTATGGAAGGTATATAAACGGTATATTAATAAACGTAATGCAGAACGAGAACATGATCCTAATGCTTAATAAACATGTAATTTCTATGTAATTAAAAATAAAAAGAGGCGATACTATGAGTTTTTTTCACTTCCTGAACGCGTAATATTAAAAAGGTCCTAATTTCATCCGTGAAGTATTTGAACGTGGTGTTGGGTGTACCTGGATTTATCAGTTTTGGTATTGGTAATCCAGCACCAGAGGCAATTCCTGTGAAAGTTATCGAAGATGCCTTTGATTTCATCGTTCATGATAATCCTATGGGTTTATTACAATATGGTCCGATGCAAGGAGATGCGCGATTAGCAGAATTGACCTTACAACGTTTATCGAAAGTTCATCATATGAATTTAGACGGGTCAAGGTTTGATTATTTCTAATGGGGCTGGTCAACTATTGGGCTTGGTACCTATTACTGTGTGTGAACCTGGCGATGAAGTGTACATGGATGATTATACTTTTACAAGTGCTATTAATTCTGTACGCAATATGGGGGCTAAGGCAGTCGGTATCAAAACTGATGAGTTCGGTATGATTCCAAGTGAGTTGGAAAAAGCAGCTCAATCTAGGCAAGGGAAAAATATATCTATTTAATTCCAAATTTCCAAAAATCCAACAGGTATTACCATGCCTTTAGAGCGTCGTAAAGAGATTTACGCTATTGCATCTAAATATGATTTATTCATTTATGAAGATGATCCATATGGTGAAATCCGTTTTGCTGGTGAACATGTACCGACTTTTAAATCCTTTGATACGGAAAAATCGTGTTCTCTATGCTGGATCCTATTCTAAAAACATTATCGGCAGGCTTGCGCGTAGGGTTCTTATTGGGCCCAGAAGATGTTATCGGTACTATTCAGGCACTTAAAAATAATACGGCTGGACAAATGCCACTAGTTACACAGAAGGTTGTAGCACACGTACTAGATTATATCGATTACGATGCACATTTAGAAAAATGTACGGAAGGTATATAAATCTAAATGTGATGCTATGATGCGTGTATTTAAAGAAAAAGGTAGTTCCAAGGTTCATTTGACACAACCTACAGGTGGTATGTTTGCATGGATGACAATGCCGGATACTGTTGATTGTGATGAATTCTTTGAAGCGTGCATGGATAAAAATGTAGGCATTATTAAATGTGGTGCTTTTGCAGCGGATGGCGTACAAAATGGTCATGCATTTCGTTTGAGCTATACGGTGCCAACCATTCCAGAAATTGAGAAGGGGATGGAAATCCTCTGTGCTCTTACAAAGGACTATTGTGGTGAATAATTCCTTTTAGATATTTTAATGAATATATCTATATTGAAAATTATTGAAATGACATGATACAATAACACTGTAAATATATGATGTGTTAGCTGTAGAAAAGAGCTTTCACAATGAACGATATTTACAATGAGATAATAATTTTTCTAACTATATATTGTTGAGGAAAGTCCTCGAAGAAAGTAGGTGTTTACTATGGGTTGCGGTAGCAGCAGTAGTGATTGCAATAGTTGTCCATCCAAATCCGCAGGTTGCGGTGGTGCACAACAGCCTCAAGATATGACGGCTCCATTGCATGAATTGAGTTCCGTTAAACATGTTATCGGTGTTGTATCCGGTAAAGGGTGGCGTAGGTAAATCCTCCGTTACAAGCTTGATGGCCTTAACGATGGCTCGTAAAGGTTATAAAGTAGGTATTCTTGATGCTGATATAACTGGTCCATCCATTCCTAAGATGTTTGGTATCAAAGAAAAGGCTTACGCTGACGAAGTTGGTATGTATCCTGTTAAAACTAAGCAATATGGCATTGATGTAATGTCCGTTAATTTGTTGCTTGAAAATGATACAGATCCTGTATTGTGGCGTGGTCCTATTCTAGGCAATGTTGTAAAACAATTCTACAGTGATGTTATTTGGAAAGACATTGATTATTTATTCGTTGATATGCCACCAGGAACAGGTGACGTAGCAATTACTGTATATCAATCCTTGAAATTGGATGGTATTATCATTGTTACATCTCCTCAAGACTTGGTATCCATGATTGTTGAAAAAGCAGTTAAGATGGCTGATTTAATGCAAGTGCCTATCATCGGTGTAGTAGAAAACTATTCGTACTTCCATTGCCCAGATAATGGTAAGGATTACCAAATCTTTGGTGAAAGCCATATTGAAGAAATTCTTCAAAAAAATACGGTCTATTATTGTTGAGCCGTTTACCAATCGATCCAATATTGCAAACCTTTGCGATAAAGGTGATATTGAGTCTATCGACAAAACAAATTTAGAGGATGTATCTTTACCTGAGTAGGTTATATATGACGATGAAAGCTGTGCATAGTTTTAGATGTACAGCTTTTTTCATACAAAGTTTAAATTTTTTCCTATGTAGGAGGTATGTGTATGAAGAAACTATTGAACTGGATTATTCCAGCCGTCTTTGGTATAGGCCTGTGGTTTATTCCAACACCAGAGGGTTTGACACCTCAATCTTGGCACTTATTCGCCATCTTTGTTGCTACAATCGTAGGCTTTATTACGCAGCCATTACCGATTGGTGGTGTATCTATCGTTGTTATCACCGTGGCTGCATTAACAGGTACATTGAAAAATTGGTGAAGCAATCTCTGGTTTTGCTAACTCTGCCATTTGGCTAATTGTTGGTGCGTTCTTATTCTCTCGTGGCTTTATTAAAACTGGTTTGGGGAAACGTATTGCGTATAATTTGATTGCTGCTTTTGGCAGTAGTTCTTTACGCTTAGCCTATGCATTAGCTTTATCTGATTTGATTTTGGCTCCAGCAACACCATCTAACACAGCTCGTGTGGGCGGTGTTATTATGCCAATTACAACAAGTTTGGCCAAAGCGTTTGGTTCTGAACCTCAAAATGGCCCTCGTAAAATTGGTTCCTTCTTGATGCAATCTATTTATCAAGTCAATACGATTACATCAGCTATGTTCCAAACATCCATGGCGGGTAATACATTGGTTGCTGCATTGGCACTTCAATCCTTTGGTATTGGTATTACTTGGGGTGATTGGGCTATGGCAGCCATCGTTCCTGGTATTATTGCATTGATCATTATGCCGTACTTCATTTACAAAGCATACCCACCTGAAATTAAAGATGCTCGTGAAGCACAACAAATGATTCATGAAGAGCTAAAAAGGCCTTGGTAAAATGTCCTTCCAAGAATGGGTTATGCTAGGCGTATTCATTTTAGCATTAGTGTTGTGGGCTACTTCTCAATTTCACACACATTGATGCTACCACTGTTGCATTCTTAGGTATTTCTATTTTGCTTGCTACTAGGCGTTCTTATTTGGGACGATGTTAAAAAGTGAAAAAAAGGTGCTTGGGATACATTGGTTTGGATGGGGACATTGATGGGCTTTGCTGGTTTCTTGTCCAAAATTAGGATTTCATCAAATGGGCTACAGTACTTGTAGGTGGTTATATTCCAGAAGGCTCTTGGATTATTGCCTTCGTTATAGCTGTACTTATTAATACATATTCCCACTATGTATTCGCATCCTTGACTGCACATGTTTCTGCTATGTTCGTAGCATTCTCCGCTATTGCGATTTCTGCTAGGTGCACCACCAATGTTGACATTGTTGATGATTGCATTCACATCTAACTTGTGTATGTCCTTGACTCACTATGCAGCAGGTCCTTCTCCAGTAATCTTCAATACTGGATATGTTCCTCAAAAATACATGGTGGAAACTTGGTTTCTTCTCATCTGTTATCAACTTAATCATCTTTGTAGGATTAGGTTCTATTTAGATGAAAGCAATTGGTATGTGGTAACACACAATTACATAAACGTATACGATTATGTATACATAACGCCGTCCCTTGTGGGACGGCGTTTTTGTGATACAATGGCAATAGATTATGTATATTACATAACAATTTGCATGTAATAATTGAGTAGGAGGTCATATGAAATTTGATAATCCTCAATTAATAAAATATATCAAGGGATGTACATCTCCGTATCATACGGTAGACACCAGTTTACAGCTATTATTAGATGCAGGATTTACAGAGTTATCCTTGGAAGAACCTTGGAATTTAACATCTGGTGATTATGTAGTTAATGTATATGGTACGACATTATTTGCCTTTTACATAGGCGAGGACTATCGTCATTCCTTACGCATTGCATCGGCTCACACAGATTTTCCTGCTATACGGGTAAAACCTAATCCTATTACAGATGTAAAAGGGTACACAAAGCTCAATGTTGAAATGTATGGTGGATTAATTCAAAATACTTGGTTAGATCGACCTTTAGGTGCGGCGGGGACCGTTGTTTTAAAAGGTGAGAACCCATATGATGTTGATTCCGTTTTATTTGATACGAAGCGGCCAATCGCTATTATTCCTAATTTAGCAATTCATATGAATCGTAATGTGAATGATGGGGTAGCATTGAATCGACAAAAAGAAATGTTACCTATCATCATGATGAAGCCAGATGGAGATACGACAAAATCTGAGGAAGAGGTATGGAATCAATTTTTAGCAGACGAGATTAATTGTGATCCATCTGAAATTCTATCCTATGAAATTACACTCTATCCTGTAACAGAAGGTGCATTAGTTGGTACAGATTTCGATTTCATTAGTTCTCCAAGACTTGATAATTTAACGTCTTGCTTCGGTGTTCTCGCGGGTATTGTAGAGGCAAAGAAAAATAAAGTTGATGGTATTCGCTGTGCAATCCTATTCGACAATGAAGAGGTGGGTAGTCGTACTAAACAAGGCGGAGCAGGAATGTTATTGCCAAACTTATTAGAACGTGTGTATCGCAGTTTAGGATTAAGCCGTGATGATATGGATCTAGATGTGGCTCGTGGCTTCATGATTTCATCTGATGTAGCCCATGGATTGCATCCAAATTATCCAGAGAAAAATGATATTACCAATTTCCCGGTACTCAATGGAGGCGTTACATTAAAACAGGCCTGTAGCCAATCTTATGCAGGCGATGCAAAGGCTATTGCCATTGTGAAAGGCCTTTGTGAGGAAGCTAATGTAGCCTACCAGATTTATGTTAATCGTTCTGATATTCCGGGCGGCTCAACTGTAGGTTCTATTTCATCAGCTATGTTACCAATGCGGACGATGGACATTGGCTTACCATTATTGGCTATGCATTCCGCTGTTGAAACGATGGGGGCTCGTGACCAAGAACAATTGAATCATTTAATGCAACATTTCTTAGGTGATGAATAAATTACATAAATATAATCTTATTCCACATCTGGTGTATGGAAAAATACATATGAAAAATTAATGAATAGAATAATTTCTATATTAGGTTGAATAATTTATAAATATAACCATATTGATGATTAATGCTTTTAATATCTGAAATTATTGTATAATATAAGTATATTTGATTCATAATCGGATATCAAAAAAAGTGATAAATGTTTAAGTAAAACATGTATTTCGATATGCATACATACAATGTATATCAATGCACACAAATCTATCATTCGATAGGACTCGGTAGGAGGCAATTATGAAGAAAATTAAATCCGTTTTGGTAGCCAATCGTGGCGAAATCGCAATCCGCGTATTTCGTGCATGTAACGAAATGGGTATTAAAACAGTAGCTATCTATTCTAAAGAAGACACATTGTCCTTGCACCGTAACCAAGCTGATGAAGCATATTTGGTTGGGGAAGGTAAAAAACCAGTTGATGCCTATTTGGATATTGAAGATATCATCCGCATTGCTAAAGAGCATGACATTGATGCTATCCATCCTGGCTATGGTTTCTTATCCGAAAACGAAGAGTTCGCTCGTCGTTGCGGTGAAGAAGGTATCATTTTCATTGGACCTCACGTAGAACATTTGAATATGTTCGGCGACAAGGTTAATGCTCGTACACAAGCTAAATTGGCAGACATTCCAATGATTCCTGGTTCTGATGGGGCATTGCGTGATTTTGCACAATTAGAAGAATTTGCTGAAACTCACGGCTATCCATTGATGATTAAAGCTGTAAACGGTGGTGGCGGTCGTGGTATGCGCGAAGTTCACCGCAAAGAAGATTTACGCGATGCTTATGACCGCGCTAAATCCGAAGCTAAAGCAGCATTTGGTGATGACGATGTTTACGTAGAAAAACTCATCGTTGAACCTAAACATATTGAAGTACAAATCTTAGGTGATGAACATGGTAATGTAGTTCATTTACATGAACGTGATTGCTCTGTACAACGTCGTCACCAAAAGGTTGTTGAAATGGCACCAGCTTTTGCATTGCCATTAGAAACTCGTAAAGCCGTATGTGATGCAGCCGTAAAAATCATGAAAAATGTTGGCTACGTTAATGCTGGTACTGTTGAATTCTTGGTAACTTCTGATGGTTCCTTCTATTTCATCGAAGTTAACCCTCGTATCCAAGTAGAACATACCGTAACAGAAATGATTACGGACATCGATATTGTTCATTCTCAAATTCGTATCGCTGAAGGCTATGATTTGCACAGCCCAGAAATAGGCATTCCTGAACAAGATGAAATTCCTTGTAAAGGTACTGCAATTCAATGTCGTATCACTACAGAAGATCCTAAGAACAACTTCATGCCAGATACTGGTAAAATCTTAGCATATCGTAGTTCCGGCGGCTTTGGTATTCGCCTTGACTCTGGTAATGCTTTCACAGGCGCCGTAGTAACACCTTACTATGATTCCTTATTGGTGAAAGCAACTGCATTCGGTCCTAACAATGAAGAAACTATTCGTAAAATGCTTCGTTGCTTGAAAGAATTCCGTATTCGTGGCGTTAAAACAAACATTCATTTCTTGATTAACGTTCTTGAAAACCCTGAATTCCAAAGCGGTAACTACACAGTTAACTTCATTGAAGACCATCCTGAATTATTCGAATTAAACCAGATCGTGACCGTGGTACTAAATTGCTTCGCTACATTGCGGATACTACAATCAATGGTTACTCCGGTGCAGGCCCTCAAGAGGTACCTGATTTTGAACCAATGCAATTGCCATCTAAATTAGATGTATCTCCTGCACCTGGTACAAAACAAAAATTCGATGAATTAGGTCCAGAAGGCTTTAGTAAATGGTTGGCTGACCAAAAACAAGTATTCTTTACAGATACAACATGGCGTGATGCTCACCAATCCTTATTTGCTACACGTTTGCGTACCATCGATATGGCGCGTGTAGCTGGCGATGCCGCTAAAGGTGTACCAAATCTATTCTCCTTAGAATGTTGGGGCGGTGCAACATTTGACGTATCCTATCGCTTCTTGCACGAAGATCCATGGGAACGTTTGCGCATGTTCCGTCGCGAAGTGCCTAATACATTGCTTCAAATGTTGATTCGCGGTGCTAATGCCGTTGGTTATACATCCTATCCTGATAATGTAGTTCGTAATTTCATTCAATTGTCCGCTAAAAATGGTATCGACGTATTCCGCGTATTTGATAGCTTGAATAGTCTTGACAATATGAAGGTTGCTATCGATGAAGTTCGCAATCAAAATAAGATTGCTGAAGTTGCATTGTGCTACACAGGCGATATCCTCGATAGCAATCGTCCTAAATACAATCTTGAGTACTATGTAAAAATGGCAAAAGAATTGCAAAATGCAGGTGCTAATATTATCGCTATTAAAGATATGGCTGGTTTGTTGAAACCTCAAGCTGCATACAACTTAGTCTCTGCTTTGAAAGATGCTGTAACAGTACCAATTCATTTGCATTCTCATGAAGGTTCTGGCAATACTATTTATTCTTATGGACGTGCTGTAGATGCTGGTGTTGACGTTATTGACTTAGCATATTCTGCATTTGCAAATGGTACAAGCCAACCTAGTATGAACTCCATGTACTATGCATTGGCAGGTACAGAACGTCAATCACAAATGAACATCGACTACATGGAAGAAATGTCTCATTACTTCGGTAGTATTCGTCCTTACTACAGAGGCGTTGATAAAGCTGAAAAATATCCAAATACAGAAGTATACCAACATGAAATGCCAGGCGGTCAATATTCCAACTTGCAACAACAAGCTAAAATGGTTGGACTTGGTGATCGTTGGACAGACATTAAAAAAGTATATCACCAAGTTAATATGATGTTTGGTGATATCATTAAGGTAACACCTTCTTCTAAAGTCGTTGGTGATATGACATTGTACATGGTACAAAATAATTTGACTGAAAAAGATATCTATGAAAAAGGTGATACTCTTGATTTCCCTCAATCAGTAGTAGAATTCTTCGAAGGTCGTCTAGGTACACCATATCAAGGGTTCCCTGAAGAACTTCAAAAAATCATCTTGAAAGGTGCTCGCCCTATTACTGTTCGTCCTGGTGCAGTATTACCTCCAACTGATTTCGAACATGTTCGTAATGAATTAAACGAAATGGGTGCTAATACTACTGATGAAGATGTAAGTGCATACTGCTTGTATCCTAAAGTATTTAAAGACTACACTAAATTTACTAAAGACTTTGGTAATGTATCTGTACTAGATACACCAACATTCTTCTTTGGTATGAAACGTGGTGAAGAAATTCAAGTTACTATTGAAAAAGGTAAAACATTAATTATCAAGATGAATGGTGTATCCGATCCTGATGAAGATGGTAATCGCATCGTTCTCTTTGAATTCAATGGCCAACCACGTTCTATTAAAGTTCATGATAAACATGCTAAAACAACTGGCGTTGTTCGTCGTAAAGTAAATGAATCCAACCCTGGTGAAATTGGTGCTACGTTGTCTGGTTCTGTTGTTAAGATTCTAGTTAAGAAAGGTCAATCCGTAACTAAAGGTGAACCATTAATCGTAACAGAAGCTATGAAGATGGAAACAACAATTACAGCTCCTATCGGTGGTATCGTTGAAGAAATTCTTGTTCGTGAAGGTAGCCGTATCGAATCCGGTGATTGCTTGTTACACATTGAAGATGCTATTAAACGTTAATTTCATACGATTTAGCACGTAAGTGCATAAAAAAGTCCCCCATATAATACTCTTTTGTATTATATGGGGGACTTTTCCTACTAAATATGGTACTATATAAGGTATAAGAAAATAGGCGTATTGTGCCTTTTTCATGATTACTGACTGATTAGAAAAGGAGTATTAGCTAATGAGATGTCCTTATTGCCAACATACAGACACGAAGGTAACAGACTCAAGAACGACAGATGAAGGAAATAGTATCCGTCGTCGTCGGGAGTGTATTAATTGTGGACGCCGCTTTACTACTTATGAAATCATCGAAGAAGTACCACTCATGGTAGCAAAGAAGAATGGTCGCCGTGAATTATTTGACCGTGGTAAATTGTTAAATGGCTTGTTGCGTTCTTGTGACAAACGAACAGTACCTATGTCCGTTATGGAAGAAGTGGTCAATAATGTAGAACGAGACATTCGCAATGAAGTAAATCAAGAGATTTCTACAGATCGTATTGGTGAACTTGTATTACAACAATTAAAAGATATTGACCAAGTTGCCTATGTACGTTTTGCTTCAGTATATCGTAAGTTTGATAATATTGACAGCTTTATGGCTGAACTTAAAGCATTAAAAAAATTAGATGCTAAAAAAGCAAAGAAATAGCGTGAATATATGATTGATTTACATTGTGATACGATAATGCAATTAATCGACCACCCTCATGATGGTGATTTATTTTCTAATAACTGGAAAATTGATATTGAGCGCCTTATCAAAGGGAATAGTCGATTGCAGGATTTTGCATTATTTGTAGACTTAGAAGAACAAGACGATTCGTATGGTAGATATGAATCTATGCGCCAATTGTTCGATAGTCAGATACAAAAATATAGCGACTATATCAGTCATGTGCGTTCTTATGATGATATTACAGCGTGTTATGAAAATCATAAAGTAGCTGCTTTATTATCCATTGAAGAGGGGGGGAGTTCTTGGAGGCGATTTAGCTAAGTTAGACAAGGCTTACGCTGATGGTGTTCGACTTATTACATTGACCTGGAATTATCCTAATGAATTGGGGGAACCTAATACTGGAGATTCTCATAAGAAATTGACTGAGACAGGCATTGTATTTGTAGAACGGATGCAAGAATTAGGCATGATTGTTGATTGTTCTCATCTTAATGATGGGGGAACAGAACAATTAGGCGATATTCTTGATGTGCCTTTTATTGCATCTCATTCTAATGCGCGAGAAGTGACAGCTCATCGTCGTAATTTGCCGGACCACTTGATTCGTCTAATTGGCGAAAAGGGTGGCGTTATTGGTTTGAACTTTGCTCAATCCTTCTTAGGGACTTCACCCATCAGTCGCATCGATGATATTGTGAAGCACGGATTGTATATCATCAATAAGGGCGGTGAAGATGTAATCGCTCTAGGCACTGATTTTGATGGTATCAAGCCAAATACAGAAATTGAGGATATTTCAGATATGCATCGTTTGTATGATGCATTTCGAGGCGCCGGGCTTTCAGAAGAACAAACGGAAAAACTATTTTGGAAAAACGCGGATCGCCTACTAAAGGAGATTTTATAATGACAGATATAAATCCAATCATTGCGGATCGATTTACAGACCATCTTGATGTGTTTAGTAAAACAATGGATCAGATGGATGTTATTCAAGAAATTGCTAACCGCTGTATTGTGGCTTTGAATAGTGGTAATAAAATTTTATTCTGTGGTAATGGTGGTTCCGCTGCGGATTCTCAACATCTTGCTGCAGAACTTATTGGACGTTTTAAAAAAGAACGCCGCTCTCTTGCATCCATTGCGCTTACTACAGATACATCTATTTTGACAGCTGTTGCCAATGATTATGACTATGATGCAGTGTTTGCGCGTCAAGTTGAAGGCTTAGGCCGTTCTGGGGATGTACTTATCGGTATTTCCACATCGGGTAATTCAAAAAATGTTGTGAAAGCCGTGGAAATGGCACGAAATACAGGTATGCACACGATTGCTTTCACCGGTGAAGGTGGCGGTAAATTGGCAGAATTATGCGATCTTACACTAGCTATTCCAAGTACTGTTACGGCGCGTATTCAAGAAATGCACATTTTAGCTGGTCATATCATTTGCGAACTTATTGAAGAAGATTATTAATCGAGATAGGGAAGAAATCACAGATTTCTTGAAAGGGGACCTATGATTACAAAAACAGTGAATGAGTTTTTGACAAATTCATTACCGAACCTAAACATTGCAGTTATCGGTGATGTTATGGTGGATCGTTATGTATTTGGCGATGTGAGCCGTATTTCACCAGAGGCTCCTGTGCCGGTCAATCGCGTATCCTCTGTGAAAGAAGTACTTGGTGGGGCAGGTAACGTAGCGTCTAACTTAGCCAATCTCGATTGCCATGTCTATTTAGGGGCCGTAGCTGGTGTCGATGACCATGGTAGAGTACTCGATAACTTATTGGCCGCTGATCATATTGATACATCCGGTCTCATCCATGATGAAAGCCGGTCTACGATTACTAAAATGCGTATTTTAGGTGACCGTCAGCAAATGATGCGCCTTGACTTGAAACGATTACACCTATTACAGCTGCTGAAGAAGAACAATTAATCAGTTGGCTAGAAGAGCTTTGTCAACGTGGATTACAAGGCATCGTCATATCCGATTATGGAAAAGGCGTATGCACACCGACATTGTTGCAACATGTATTCAAGTTGGCGAACACGTATCAAGTACAGACCATCGTAGATCCTAAGGGTGCTGATTGGTCCAAATATGATGGTGCTACATGTATTACACCGAATGTAAAAGAATTGGGTGAATCCTTAGGTCGTGTGATTCCGAATGATGATGCATCTGTTATTGAGGCGGCTAAGGAAGTACTTAATAAGGTTAATATTAAATATATTATCGGTACTCGTTCCGCTAAGGGTATTACCGTTGTGGCTAAGGATGGTAGAACTTGGCATAATCCAGCAACACAACAGGATGTATTCGATGTGAGTGGCGCTGGTGATACGGTCGTAGCTATGATGATTTCATGCTTAGCCAGTGGTTTATCCATGCGTTTAGCCCTACATATCGCTAATGGCGCTGCTGGCATCGTCGTATCTAAGGTGGGAACATATCCAATCCATCGCCAAGAGTTGATTGAGTTATGGCGCTCTGTACGACAATTGACAACATCTAGCCCATTATATACGAAAGAAGAAATGAAGGCGTTAATCGATAAATGGCAAAGCATGGACGAAACCGTCGTATTTACAAATGGTTGCTTTGATATCTTGCATCGAGGGCACATTACGTATTTACAAGAGGCGGCACAACTTGGGGCTCACCTCATTATTGGACTAAACTCTGATGCGTCTGTTAGACGTTTAAAAGGTGAAACAAGACCTATCGTATCCGAAGAGGACAGAGCAGCCTTATTAAGCGCCTTACAATGTGTAGATGGTGTTGTCCTTTTTGAGGAGGATACACCTGCCGAATTATTAGCGTACTTACGCCCTAATATTCTTGTTAAGGGCGGCGATTATAAAAAAGAGGATATCGTTGGTAGAGAATCTGTAGATGAAGTAGAGGTACTTTCATTTAAAGAAGGATACTCCACATCGGATATCGTAAAGAAAATAGCTATGATGGCTAAGGAGGGGAAATTATGATTATTGTAACTGGTGGTGCCGGTTTTATTGGTAGTAATATTGTGAAAGCCTTAAACGAACACGGTCGCAATGATATTTTAATCGTTGATGATTTAACAGATGGTCGTAAAATTCGCAATCTTCAAAATTTAGATTATTTAGATTACATTGACTGTGATGATTTTGATGCTGCCATTGCAGACGGCACATTCAATGTAGGTCCTATTGAAGTCATTTTCCATGAAGGCGCATGTGCAGATACGATGGAATACAATGGCAAATATATGATGAAGAACAACTACGAAGGTTCCAAAAATCTATTCCATTATTGCCAAGATCGTGCTATTCCATTTATCTATGCATCCTCTGCATCTACGTATGGCAATGGTACGAATGGCTTTGTTGAAAAGCCAGAAGCAGAAGAAGCTTTAAATCCGTATGCATATTCTAAGCTATTATTTGACCGCTATGTACGTAAATTTGAAGGCGAATATACAGCGCAAGTGGTAGGTTTGCGTTATTTTAATGTATTTGGTCCTAATGAAGCACATAAGGATAAAATGGCATCTCTTGTACGCCAAATGTTCTATAAGAACCAAGAAACAGGCGTTATCAATTTGTTTGAAGGCACAGATGGCTATGAAAATGGTGGTCAAACACGTGATTTCATCTATGTCAAAGACGTGGTAAATGTAAACTTCTATTTCTGGGAACATCCTGAAATTTCTGGTACATTCAACTGCGGTACAGGTCACGCACATAGCTTCAATGAATTCATGCAAGCTGTTATTGACTATAATGGTAAAGGTCGCATTGAATACATTCCGTTCCCAGAAGTGTTGATTGGTAAATACCAAAGTTTTACTGAAGCAGACACAACTAAATTGATGGCTGCTGGCTATGATAAAGGCTTCACGCCATTAGCTGATGCCGTAAAAGAATATTGTGAATTATTAGATAATAACGAAGGTTACTTGCGTTAATTTGTTGTGACAGATCAATGTCAATTCTTTGATAATTGTAAAGGATGTAGTATGAGAAAGGTGTTATTCCTCGATAGAGATGGGGTTATCAACAAGGATGTTTCCTATCTCTATAAGATAGCGGATCTACAGTGGGTTGATGGTGCAAAAGAAGCATTGAAATTAGCCCATGATTCTGGTTATGAACTTATAGTCGTAACAAACCAAAGTGGTGTGGCACGAGGTTATTATAAAGAAACCGATGTACAAATCCTACATGATTATATGGGGAATGAACTGTTTAAAGCAGGTGCACCTATTTTACATTTCTATTATTGCCCACATCACAAGGATGGCACTGTAAAACGCTATGCTGTCGATTGTAATTGTCGTAAACCAAAGCCTGGTATGATTTTACAAGCTATCAAGGATTTTGATGTTGATGTTGAACATAGCTTTCTCATCGGTGATAGCCAACGTGATGTAGATGCTGCTGAGGCTGCAGGGGTAAAGGGATATCTGTTTACAGAATCCAATCTATTACATTTCATGAAAAAGATTTTAAAGCATTAATTTTTGGATGAACCACATTTATGTGTATTCTTCGTTCATAGAGGGGTTATTATGAAGGACTATTCCAATATACTCATTATAAAAATGAGTTCCTTAGGTGATGTCATTCACGCATTGCCAACATTATATGCATTGCGCCAAAATTTGCCGCACGCAAAAAAATTACCTGGGCCATACATGAGCAATTTGCGAGCCTCTTGCCAGGTACCCCTTGGGTGGACGAAGTAATTATCATCGATAAGAAACAATTAAAATCGCCGTCTTATTTATGGAATCTTTGTAAAGAACTACATAGTCGTCATTTCGATATGACCTTAGATTTACAATGTATTGCCAAAAGTGCCATTGTATCTCTACTATCGGGTTCTCCTGAGAAATATGGCTATTGGGAACTTCGCGAGGGCAGTCGATTAGTTAATAAAGCTCTAGTAGGAGCTCATAAATATGATCACGTTATTGAGCGCTATCTCGATACGGTACGTGCCTTAGGTGGCGAAGTGGATGGCGTGGAATTTCCAATGCCTCATGACCATGCAGCAGAAGGGAAGATTCGCAACCGGCTATCCGAACTAGGTGTAACCGATGATTATGTTGTCGTTGTACCTGGTGCGCGATGGATTGTTAAGGAATGGCCGTTATTAAATTTTGGTGAATTATGTATTCGCCTTTGTGAAAGTGGTAAAAAAGGTGGTCATTGCAGGTTCGCCTGATGATAGTGAAAAAGGTCAATTTATAGAAAACTATGTGAAGAGCGATAATCTCATTAATTTAGTTGGTCAAACGACAATGGCTGAGTTAATCGAGTTGATTCGTCACTGCCATATTTTCATCAGCGCTGATACGGGGCCTTTACATATTGCCAATGCATTAAAGAAACCATTAATCGCGTTGTTTGGTACGACATCACCGCATAGAACGGGCCCATATGGGGGCAGTCATGTACATCTTATTATTTCCCCTACCTCGAAGGCTACACCTGAACAGCCGCTAGTAGATGATCCCGACTGTATGGCACAAATTCCAGTAGATGCGGTATGGGATGTGTATTCTGAAATGTTGAGAAAGGATTTATGATGGAACTTGATTATAAACGTATTGTCGTAACCTTTCTCATGCATTTAGGTGATGTAGTATTAACGACTCCATTTCTAGAGGTGTTGCGTAAAGCAGCACCTCATAGTCATATCACCTATGTGATTGATGAAAAGTTACAAGATGTGATGAAATACAATCCTTATATCGATGATTTGATTACGGTCGATAAAAAAGGACGTCATAATAGCATTAAAGGGTTAAATGAAATCGCTCGTCGCATTAACGACCAAGGTCGTCCAGATATCGTTATCAACCTGCATCCTAATGAACGTACATCATATTTGGCATGGAAAATTCACGGTAAGGTAACGACAGGGATGAGTCATTTCCTATTTAGACCATTTATGACGAAATATACCCGTCTTGATCGCAAGACACGTCATGCTGCTGATATGTACATTAACGTATTAGAGCAATTAGGCGTCACCGACGTAGCTAATCACGGATTACATATCGAGACTAGTAAGGAATGGAATGACGAGGTATTCCGTTTTTATAAAAGCCAAGGCGTTATGCCTCGTGATAAGATTATAGGTTTTAATATCGGCAGTGCAGTGCCTGAAAAACGATGGCCCGCAGAGCGTTTTGCGGATGTAGCCGATTATTTTGGCAATAAAGGGTATAAAACTGTATTCTTTGGGGGCCCCATGGATTTGGACATGGTAAAACCTGTTGTAGAACAGATGAAGACGTCGCCAATCGTGGCTACAGGTGCTTTTAAATTAGGCCCTTTAGCTGCGGCCATGAAATGGTGTGACTTGCTGATTACGAATGATTCTGGACCTATGCATGTAGCTATTAGTCAAGGGGTTCCTATCGTAGCCCTTTATGGACCGTCTAATCCATTTTTCTATGGTCCGTACCAAGCAAATCTATTGTACTTGAATCGATGGACCATTATGAAATTGGTAAAAGTATGAAACAGGTTATTAAAGAAGGCAAGTATAAAGGTATTTCTGTTATTACAGAAGAACAAGTGATTAAGGCAGCTGAAACATTACTGCAGGAATCGTAAGTTATGGATTATATTATTTTTGATTTAGAGTGGAATCAACCATATAGCAACGACATTAGCTTTATGAAACGAGCACGGATGCCGTTGACCGGTGAAATCATTCAAATCGGAGCTATTAAGCTCAATGAGAATTTAGAGATTGTGGATTCGTTCACAATGTATGTAAAACCTAAATATTTACCACATATGCATAAGCATGTAAAGGCCCTTACAGGAATCACCAATCAAGATTTGAATCGAGGTGTCCCATTTAGGGCGACTTACAGTCATTTTCAACAATGGTGTGGCAAGGATTATATGCTCCTATCTTGGGGCGCTGACGATATTCTTATATTGCGAGAAAATTTATTGCTCCATAAATTAAAGAGTATCGACTATGATTCTTGGGCGGATGCACAGATGCTATACAGCTATCAACGATATGGCACAACACAACAGTACTCCGTAGCTCATGCGATGGAGGATTTACATATATCATCTGAAGAATTATCTGCTCATAATGCACTTCACGATGCTATATTTACGGCACATATTTGCCAAAAGCTAGATTTGCCAACAGCATTATTGCATTATGATTCCATACGGAAAGAGGCGCCAAATCCATTTTTATATCCACCGGGTTTGACCTTCTTTATGTACGATAACTTTCAAGAAAAGAAACGTATCGTATATGATAGACGAGTGCGATTATCCTTTTGTCCCTATTGCCAAAGTCGGTTGGAAACGACACGTCCTGAGCGGATACAAGGAGATAAGCATTTATCTATAGGCATTTGTCCGAAACACGGAGCATTTGCCATTCAGTTAAAGGTAGGAAAATATACGATTAAGTCGGGAATTACCAAGTTTTATGTAACAAAGGTATTGAGTCATAGTACTGATGAAATCGATAAACTATATAGAGAAAAATCGGAAATTAACCGAGAGAAAGAGCGGCTCTACTATGAGCGCCGTCAAAAAGAATTATTAGAAATCAAAAGCATAACACACGATATATTGTGCTGTATGCTTATATAGAAAGGGATGAAATTATGGAACGTAAATATGCTTGGCATAATTATGACGAACAAACATTACAAGACGTGATGTCATTAGGTGACTCGTATCGTCAATTTTTAGATAATGGTAAAACAGAACGGGAATGTGTCATTCAATCTGTAGAAGCTGCCAAAAAAGCTGGCTATGTTGATTTAAAAGACTTGATTAAATCTAACACGCCAATTAAAGCGGGCGATAAGATTTACTATACTCATATGGATAAATCTATTGCGCTATTTAATATCGGTATCGATGATTTAGACCTCGGTATGAATATCCTTGGTGCTCATATCGATTCTCCGCGCATTGACGTAAAACAAAACCCTCAATATGAAGATAGCAATTTGGTGTTTTGGGATACACACTACTATGGCGGTATAAAAAAATACCATTGGGTAGCTATGCCGCTTGCCATTCATGGGGTTGTAGTAAAAACAGATGGTACACGCATCAACATTAATATTGGTGATACAGAATCTGATCCTGTATTCTGCATTACAGATTTATTGCCTCACTTAGGACAAGAACAAATGCAAAAGAATGCAGCCAAGGTGATTGAAGGTGAGGCTCTTGATCTTCTCATCGGTAGTCGTCCTGTTAAAGATGAAGAAAAAGAAGGGGTTACTAAACTTATTAATAACCTTCTTGAAAAAGAATATGGATTTGTAGAACGCGATTTATTATCTGCTGAACTTGAAATTGTACCAGCTGGTAAGGCGCGCGATATGGGCTTTGATCGCTCCATGGTATTAGCATACGGCCAAGATGACCGTGTCTGTGCTTATACATCCTTGGTGGCTATGCTCGAAGTTGATAAGGTAAAACGTACGACTTGCTGTTTATTGGTAGATAAAGAAGAAATTGGTTCCGTTGGTGCTACAGGCATGCAATCCAAATTCTTTGAAAATGCGGTAGCAGAAATCTTAACATTAATGGGTAAACCTAATTCAGTAAATGTGCGCCGTACATTGGAAAATTCTCGTATGCTATCCTCTGATGTTAGTGCTGGATATGATCCATTGTATGCATCTGCTTTTGAAAAGAAAAATGCTTCTTACCTCGGTATGGGCGTCGTATTTAATAAATTTACCGGTTCTCGTGGTAAATCCGGTTCCAACGATGCCAATGCAGAATATATGGGCTTTATCCGTCGTGTAATGGAATCTAATAATGTAACATACCAAACGGCTGAACTCGGCAAGGTTGACCTTGGCGGTGGTGGCACCATTGCGTATATCATGGCCTTATATGGTATGAATGTAATCGACTGCGGCGTTGCTGTTCTTAGCATGCATGCACCATGGGAGGTTACATCTAAGGCCGATATTTATGAAGCAAAACGTTGTTACGTAGCATTTTTGAATACAGATGATGAAACAATCTAGTATGATGGGGCTTTCACCATTGGTGAAAGTCCATGTTATGTGAGGTATAGGATGAAACAAACGGAATTAGGCGCTGCTATCGAGGCGGCGAAGGGAGAGGCAACAGAGGTTAAGACCGTAAAGGTCGATATTTTTGATATTCCTGAAACAAAGGCAAAAGAATATATCGCTACCCGCGAAGAAGTGGCTAAAGCTGCTATGGAGGTCATGAAACCATATTGTGTGACTGTTAAACGGGAAACCTTAGATGAAGATGAAGGGGAAGCTGTTGTGGGCTATTATGTAACGGGAGAAATTTTAATGTGTGTCATCCTTGACCCATTTGAAGTGCCCGTAATGAAGGTGGCCCTCGATAAGGGGACACTAAAAGAATACATTCTAGCAGCCAATGAATTGACAGAGGATATGCTAGCTTCTCTAGATAAATAATAAATCTGTTAGAATACAATATGTGCTCTACATAAGGACAAATGTAAAATACTTTAGTCTGATACATTGATGTAGTGCACAAAGTTGTTTATAATAGAAGTATTATTATTTCGAATATAGGAAGGAAGACCCAATGAACTTGAAAAAAGGCATTGCCCTCGCGCTCACGGCGGCAGCATTGATGGCTTTTACAGGCTGTGGCACAAATGAAACTACATCTAATGGAGAATATAAGGTTGGTGTTGTACAACTCGTAGAACATCCAGCACTAGATGCGGCAAATAAAGGTTTTGTTGATGCTCTTAAGGAAAAGGGCTTATCTGATAAAATTACCTTTGATCAACAAAATGCACAAGCTGACCAATCTAATTTGAATAGTATTGCACAGCGTTTTGTATCTGATCGTAAATTTGATTTTAGCAATTGCTACGCCAGCGGCTCAATCCATGGCGAATGCAACTCATGATATTCCAATCTTGGGTACAGCTATTACTGATTACGAAGCTGCTAAACTTGTTAAATCTAATGAACATCCAGGTGGTAATGTATCTGGTACATCTGATATGAACCCTGTAGAACAACAAGTAGATTTGATCTTAAAAGTATTGCCAAATGCTAAAACGATCGGTACGATTTATAGCTCTAGCGAAGTAAATTCTCAAATTCAAGTTGAAAAGATGAAAGCTTACGCAGCGACAAAGGGCATTAAGGTTGAAGAGGTTACTGTTTCCAATGTAAACGATATTCAACAAGCGGCACAAAACCTTGTATCTCAACGTGTTGATGCCATTTATGTACCAACAGATAATGTGGTGGCATCTGCTATGAGCAATCTTGTAGCGATTACCGACCCTGCAAAAATTCCTGTATTCGGCGGTGAAGATAACCACGTAAAAGGCGGTGCGGTTATGTCCTTATCTGTAGACTACTACAAACTTGGTTACCAAACTGGCTTAATGGCGGCTAAGGTGCTAACTGGTGAAGCTAAAGTCGAAGATATGCCGATTGAAATGCAAAAAGAATTCAAATTAGTTGTAAATAAAGATAAATTACAAAAATTGGGCATCACCTTACCAGAGGATTTGATGAACAAAGCAACTATGATTTAGTACTTAACTGGTAAGGAGTTACACATGAACTGGAAAAAAGGTATTGCAGTGGCACTTAGTGCCATCACTGTTATGGCAATGGTAGCTGGTTGTGGTTCCAATAATACTACTACTAGTGACCAAAAGAAAATTGGCGTTATTCAATTAGTAGAACATCCATCCCTTGATGCTGCTAATAAAGGCTTTGTAGATGGTCTTGCATCTAAAGGTTTTAAAGATGGGGAAAACATTAAAATCGACCAACAAAATGCACAAGCTGACCAATCTAATTTGAATAGTATTGCGCAACGTTTTGTATCCGATAAAAAGGATTTAGTACTAGCGATTGCAACGCCAGCGGCTCAAACGATGGCAAATGCATCTCATGATATGCCAATCTTAGGTACAGCTATTACAGACTATGTAACCGCTAAACTCGTTCAATCCAATGAACACCCAGGTGGCAATGTAACTGGTACATCCGATATGACACCTGTTGAAAAAGAGGTAGATCTTATCATCGCTTTAGTTCCAAATGTTAAACGTATTGGTGCGATTTACACATCCTCTGAAATTAATTCCCAATTACAAGTTGAAAAATGAAAGCCTATGCTGCTACAAAAGGTATTACAGTTGTAGAAGCTACAGTTTCCAACGTAAATGATATTCAACAAGCAGCAACAAATCTTGTAAATCAAGATGTACAAGCTATTTATACACCAACAGATAATGTATTAGCATCTGCTATGGCTAACTTAGCACAAATTACAGATGCTGCTAAAATTCCAGTATTTGCAGCTGATGAAGGTATGACAATGACTGGTGGCGTAGCAACATATTCTGTAGATTACTATAAATTAGGTTATCAAACAGGTTTGATGGCAGCTAAAGTTCTTTCTGGCGAAGCAAAAGTTAGCGATATGGCCATCGAAACACAAAAGGATATTAAATTGACTGTCAACGAAGAACGTGCTAAAAAATTAGGTATCACAATTCCTGATGCACTTCGTAAAGATATGAAATAAAAGAGGAGATTTTGATGTTAGATTTAGTGGTAGGCACCATAACAACAGGCCTTTGTGGTCCTTGTTGGCGGTCGGTGTATTCATTACCTTCCGCGTCCTTGATGTGGCCGACTTGACTGTTGAAGGGACATTCCCAATGGGGGCGGCCATTTCCGCCATCTTGATTACAACTGGTATGAACCCAATTCTTTCTATCTTGATTGCTGGCGTAGGCGGCATGGCTGCCGGTGCTGTAACAGGTTGGATCCATACAAAATTAAAGATTCCTGCATTGTTAGCTGGTATCTTAACGATGATTGCTTTATATTCCATTAACCTTCATATTATGGGGAAAGCCAACGTATCCTTACTTCGCATGGATACAATTTATACAATTATTGGTAGCGTGCTTCATACACCAAATATGTGGTCTGCTGCCATTGTTGGTGTTATCGTAGCTGTTGTTGTATGTTTATTACTGTTCTGGTTCTTCGGTACTGAAATTGGTACCGCATTACGTGCGACAGGCGTTAACCCTCAAATGATTCGCGCCCAAGGCGTGAACACAGATAATATGATCGTTCTTGGCCTATTAATTTCCAACGGTTTCGTTGGTATGTCCGGTGCGCTTATCGGTCAATTCCAAGGCTTTGCCGACGTAGGCATGGGTATTGGTACCATCGTAATCGGCTTGGCATCCGTTATTATCGGTGAGGTTGTATTCGGTACAAAATCCTTTGTTCGTAGCCTCATTGCTGTAGTACTCGGTTCCATCGTATATCGTATCGTTATCGCTGCCGTACTCTACATGGGTATGCCACCAAACGATTTAAAATTATTCACTGCTATTCTCGTTGCCATCGCGCTTTCTTTGCCTACATTGAAAGCCAAATGGTTAGCTCGTTAAGGAGGACACTATGTTAGAAGTAAAAAATATGGTAAAGACCTTCTTTAAGGGCACAATTAATGAAAAAACTGCACTACAAGGCATCGACCTTCGCTTAGAAGAAGGCGATTTCTGTACCGTAATCGGTGGTAATGGTGCTGGTAAAAGTACATTGTTAAACTCCATCGCTGGTGTATTTCCTGTCGATGAAGGCAGTATTACCATCAATAATATTGATGTAACAAATGCCGGAATACAAACGTGCTAAATACATCGGCCGTGTATTCCAAGATCCTATGGTTGGTACAGCAGGCAATATGCAAATCGAAGAAAACTTGATCCTTGCAATGCGCCGCGGCAAAAACTTAGGCCTTAAATGGGCTTTTAAAGATAGCGAACAAGCATTCTTTAAAGAACGCCTTGCACTATTAGGTCTAGGCCTTGAAGATCGTCTATCTGCACGGATGGGCCTATTATCAGGTGGTCAACGTCAATCTATTACATTGCTTATGGCTACTATGCTTCGTCCTGATTTATTACTCTTGGACGAACATACAGCAGCACTTGATCCTAAGACAGCTGAAAATGTATTGCAATTAACAGATAAACTTGTTTCAGAACATAATCTAACAACCCTTATGATTACGCACAACATGCGTGATGCATTGCGCTTTGGTAATCGTCTTATCATGATGGACGCTGGTCGTATCATCTATGATGTAAAAGGGGAAGAAAAGAAAAAATTAACAGTTGCTGATTTGTTACAAAAATTTGAAGTAGCTGGCGAAGGTGCGTTAAGTGACCGTATGATGCTCGGTTCAAAATAAGTACCTAAATAATATGGTTTAAAAAAGAGGGGATATTATCCTCTCTTTTTTCATGAAAACCTTTACACTATGGGGATTATACTGTATACTTAACTAAGTCATAAGACATATCGTAAGCGAAGTATTCGAATCTCCAACGGTTACTTAAGCTTATCGGGATTATTATTTTTTTAGGAGGTAACATTAATGTTAACTACAGAAGCTAAATTAGCAGTTATTAAAGAATACGCTACTCATGAAGGTGACACTGGTTCTCCAGAAGTACAAGTTGCGATTTTGACAAGCCGCATCACATACTTAACTGAACACTTGAAAGAACATAAAAAAGATCATCATTCCCGTCGTGGTTTGTTGAAATTAGTTGGTCAACGCCGTAACATGCTTGACTACCTTCGTCGTAAAGATATCGAACGTTACCGTTCCCTTATCGAACGTCTTGGTCTTCGTAGATAATACAATTAGCCGTCCATTTGGACGGCTTTTTTATTTTATTTCCTTGTGTTATAATGAATTTAGGCAAAGGGAAACAACTGCCGATAATCTATTGTGGAAACACAGAAAAAAGGACAGAGCGGCTACTCTGTCCTTTTTTATTGTGCTAGTTGCTATTTAAATCTACTATCTAGCCACTTGATGATGTAATGGCAAGTTACACCACCTATGATAGTGATTATAAGGGAAACAACATAATCCACTATAGAAACACCTCCTTTCTGTTGCCAGAATAGGAGTTAGCAACAATTAAAGTATATCATATGAAGTGAAAAAATAGCTTATTTTTAATAGATGATATATAATAAGAAAGTATATATAAGAAGATTTTTAGGAGGAATAGGAATGGAACAATTCCAAATGGACCTAGCTGGTCGTACACTTACGATCGAGACTGGGGAACTTGCAAAACAAGCTGGCGGTGCCGTAATGGTTGGTTATGGCGATACACGCGTACTCGTTACCGCTACAGGTTCTAAAGAGGCGAAGGATATCGATTTCTTCCCACTCACAGTAGATTATGAAGAAAAAATGTATGCTATTGGTCGTTTGCCAGGTGGCTTTATTAAACGTGAAGCACGTCCACCTGAATCTGCTATCTTGAATAGCCGTTTGATTGACCGTCCTATTCGTCCACTATTTGATAAAGGTGTACGTAACGAAGTACACGTTGTAGCTACAGTTATGTCCGTAGATCAAGATTGTGATCCTGCTATCTGTGGTATGATTGGTGCATCTGCAGCATTATCTATTTCCGATATCCCATGGGCTGGCCCAATTGCTGGCGTTCGCATGGGTCGTGTAAATGGTGAATTTGTCGTTAACCCAACAAAAGCACAATTAGAAGAAACTGACCTTAATATCGTAGTAGCTGGTACTAAAGATGCTATCCTCATGGTTGAAGGTGGCGCGCAAGAGGTTCCAGAAGAAACCATTCTTGAAGTTATCATGGCTGCTCACGAAGAAATTAAGAAAATCGTTGCATTCCAAGAAGATGTAAAAGCTAAAGTAGGCAAGGAAAAACGCGTATTCGAAAGCAAAGACGTACCTGCTGAAATCGCTGATGCAGTTCGCGCATATGGTCACGATAAACTTGACGCAGCCGTTCGTTGTGCCGATAAACAACAACGTGATGCACAAGAAACAGAAGTACGTGAAGATGTATTAGCACACTTCGCAGATATCTACCCAGATAACTTAGCTGATGTAAATAAAGCATTTGATGCTATGACGAAAGAAATCGTTCGTCACATGATCACTGTTGAAAAAATTCGTCCAGATGGTCGTCAGCTTGATGAAGTTCGTCCAATCTCTTGCCGTACAGGCGTATTGCCTCGTACACATGGTTCCGGTCTATTCACACGTGGTCAAACTCAAGTATTGAACGTAGCCACTGTAGCGCCATTGTCTGAAAAACAAACAATTGATGGCATCGGTGTAGAAACAGAAAAACGCTATATTCACCACTACAATTTCCCATCCTTCTCCGTAGGGGAAACTCGTTCCTCTCGTGGTCCTGGTCGTCGTGAAATCGGTCATGGTGCTTGGCAGAACGCGCATTGGTACCTGTCATTCCTAGCGAAGAAGAATTCCCATATGCATTGCGTCTAGTATCTGAAGTATTAGAATCCAATGGTTCTAGCTCCATGGCTTCCGTATGTGGTTCCACATTGTCCTTGATGGATGCTGGTGTGCCTATCAAAGCTCCTGTAGCTGGTATTGCAATGGGTCTTGTAACACAAGGTGAACACTACACAATCTTAACAGATATTCAAGGTATGGAAGATGCTCTTGGCGATATGGACTTCAAAGTGGCTGGTACAGCTAAAGGTGTAACTGCCATCCAAATGGATATTAAAATTTCTGGTTTGTCCCGCGAAATCCTTCATGAAGCATTGGAACAAGCTCATAAAGGTCGCATGCACATCATGGGCATTATGTTAGATACCATTGCTGAACCTCGTCAACAAATGTCCCAATATGCGCCACGTATTATTACAATGAAAATTGATCCAGACAAAATCCGTGACGTAATTGGTTCTGGCGGTAAAGTAATCCGTAGCATCATTGACGAAACAGGTGCAAAAATCGACATCGAAGATGATGGTACTGTATTCATCGCTTCTGTAGACCAAGAAGGGGCTGCAAAAGCGCAACAAATCATCGAAAACCTTACTAAAGAGGTTGAAGTAGGTGAAGTATACCTTGGTAAAGTAACTCGCTTGATGGCATTTGGTGCTTTCGTAGAGGTATTACCAGGTAAAGAAGGTCTTGTACATATTTCTAAACTTGCAAAAGAACGCGTTGAAAATGTAGAAGACGTTGTAAATGTAGGCGACGAAATTATGGTTAAGGTTATCGAAATCGATAAACAAGGCCGTATTAACTTGTCCCGTAAAGATTGTTTGAAATAAGAGGTGTTACATGGATATTCGTGGCTTTGAAGTAGTTTCTGCTTTTGAAGAACAAATATCAATTTACCAACACGTAAAACCACAGAAAGCGCAGGCTATGATATTGAATGCGCTGAATCTGTTACATTAGAACCAAATCAAGTAGTTCTCGTGCCGACAGGCCTTAAGGCCTTCATGGCATACGACGAATACCTTGCCATCCATATCCGTTCTAGCATGGCTATCAAACGCAAACTAGCACTTGTGAATAGCACAGGCATTATCGACAGCGATTACTATAATAATGAGGAGAATGAAGGTCATATCATGATCGCCCTCCTAAACTTTGGCAACGAACCTGTTACCCTTGAAAAAGGCGAACGCGTTGCGCAAGGCATTTTCTCTAAATACCTTATTACCAATGATGACGATGCAACAGGCGTACGTACAGGTGGTATCGGTAGCACTGGGACTATGTAAACTATATATAATTCTTTATAGAATGGTGAAAGCCGCTCAACTTAGGTTGGGCGGCTATTTTGCGTATAGAAAACCCCCGGATAGTCCGGAGGTTCGGTAAAAGCTTTAGCGTTGCGTCTTTGAAAAGTTACTCCTTTAGGGGAAGATTAGATTGCGGTCCGTCAACTGCAAATAAGACCCTAAAGGAGGTCATATAATGTATGATAATAAGAGTTTAGTACATACTAAATGGAACTACAAATATCATATAGTATTTGCACCAAAGTATAGAAGAAAAGTATTTTTTGGACAAAAGCGATTTAAAATCGGAGGTATAATTCGTGAATTATGCAGATGGAAAGGTGTAGAGCTTTTGTCCGCAGAAACATGCCCAGATCATAATCGTATATTAGTAGTAATTCCACCTAAAATGTCAGTCTCATTGTGTATGGGATTTCTAAAAGGTAAAAGTAGTTTAATGATATATGAGAAATGGGGGAATATGAAATTCAAATATCGAAACCAACAATTTTGGTGTCGAGGATATTACGTCGATACAGTCGGTAAAAATGAAAAAAAGATAGCGGAGTATATTTCGAATCAATTAAAGCAAGACAAGATATCAGAGCAATTAGTTTTAGACTTTCAAGACTCGTTTAACGGGGAGTTAGTATTAGATTGAAGATGACAGATTGACATGCGCTCACAAGCGCGGCTGGTAGCTTTTTATCGTATAAGGCTAATTATCTGGAGTATTAACTGAGGTTAGAAAAATGATTTAATTTTGTCGCATTACTTATTGCAATTCATCTACCATTAAATATAGAGAATCAACCTTCTTTCTGCGATTTTGATTGGTAATATAATCATAAAAAAATTTTTTTAATTGCTTGAGAACAGTTTACACAAAATATACTACACTGCCAAAAAAATCTATTTTACACTATATGTTATAGCTTATATTGACGGTATATATCTTATAAATTATAATTATTTTATAATGATTATGAATTTTAGATGAATTTGTTTGAAAGGATAATTCTTTAAGTGAGTAGCTTATTTATTACTAAAATTGATGATAATATGGTTATTTCTGATAATTACACAACTAAAGAAACAATTTTTCAATGAATATGAACGTGTAATTATAGATTCTCTATTACAAACATTTGGATTAGATTTTATTATTCAAGATCAATATGGTGGTGATGTTGATACAATTCATAATTTGGAGCAAGTGGGAAAAAGGTACAGATATAAATATTAAAAAAATGAAAAAAATAGCGTTTCAATATAATAATCGTATCGATTATGACTCTTATCTATATCATAGTGACAAAGAATATAAGAGAATAAATCATATTTATAGTGAACATAGAAAAAGAGTCAGGAATTAATGATGCTTATACTGGGAAAAATATTATATGATTCTCATGACTTAGATCATATCATATCGGCTAAAAGTATACATGATAGTGCATCTATTTATGCAACATCATTAGATCCTATTGCTTTAGCAAATTCAGAAGATAATTTAGTTCCTACTATATCAGTAATAAATAGAGCCAAAGGGGCAAAAAGATGTAGAAGATTTTATAGCGACTTGGAATTCTACTCGGAAATTAAGACAAGATAAAAATAAAAAGAATTATATAATAAAGATAATCTAACTATTGATGAAGAAAAAAAGTTAAAAAAATATGAAGAACTTGAACGATTAAAAACCAAATCAGATGAGGAAATTATATAATTCTTCTTTACAATCTATGAGAAATAAATTAAATAAAGATTACTATTATAGTAAGCGATTTGTTTTTGATACTTCAAGAGCTGCAGGTATATTAGGTACTAAAATTGCTATTAAACAAGCTATTGGATTTATTTTATTAGAGGTATGGTATTCAGTAAAAGCACGAATTCGTTCATGTAGTGGAGATACATTAAAAAGTATATTTCTCAGAAATTATTGAGGGTATAAAAGATGGTTTTTTTGAATGCGAAATTAAAGTATCAAGAAATTATTTCAAGATTAAAGGATGGAATGATTTCAGGGATTATTTCGTCTTTAACAACAACATTTACTAATATATTTAAAAACGTTATTGACCAATTCGATAAAAAAATTATGCGTAATATTTGTGGTACATTGGTACAGTCTTTTAAAAATTCTTTTTTTCAAAAATCATAAAAGTTGGCAAGAAAAAGATTCATGCAATTTTAGTTTTATTATCTACTTCAGCTGCATCAATAATAGGTGTTTTATTAGGTTCATATCTATCACCAGTTTTATCTAAAGTTCCATTTGTTGGAGATTTATTAGTTACATTTACTGAATTATTTGTATCTGGCATACTAAGTTGTACATTTATTTATTTCATTGATAAAGGTAGTTTAAGTAAAAAAAGATTCTCGAGTATATCTCTAAATTAACCATTGATCCATTTAGTGAACATGTTGAGTATTTGAAAAAAATCAAGTTATATTGTATGAAGAATATGTGGCTAAATTAATGTCAGTTGATATAGAGTCTTTAAAAAAATAGAAATGAATAAATTTAATAGGGTTTTTAGATATTCTACAAGGTGATAATATTATAGAAATGAATAGTAATTTAAAAAGAGATTTTTGGTTGAGTTAGATATTAATTTGCCATGGACTGATGACTTTAATGCTTTTATGGGAGATAGGAAAAATAAGTTAGTATTTGAATTATAATCTATTTTTATAGTGTTTTATTCTTATTAATAGTTGAAGAGGAGAGTAGTTATGGCTTTACCGTTAATTATCGGGGCTATTGCTTTAGCAACTGGCACTAAAGGTATTTTAAAAGGAATTTCTGGAGTACAAAAACTATCAAAAGCTAAAGAAGCAATAGAAGTATTTGAAAGTACATTATTGGAATTTCAGTCAATAATGGAGGAGCATGAAAAATTAGCTCAAAAATCAATGAATAGTTTAGGTGAAGCAGAACTTACAGTATTATCAACATTTCAGGTTTTTTGTGATTCGATGGAGCGGTTACAAGAACGCCCATTATTTAAAGATGAAGTTATTATAGACTCTAATTTAGATAATATTACTATTGATAAATTAAAAAAAATATCTACTAAGGCAGATTATATTCAAACTACTTTAGCTAGTGCAACAATAGGTACTGCTGGAGCATTAGCGGCAAGTGGAGCAACCACATCAATTATCACCTCATTTGGTACAGCATCATCAGGTACAGCAATTAGTAGTTTAACGGGAGCTGCAGCATCTAATGCTGTCCTTGCGACCATTGGTGGGGGGAGTTTAGCCACTGGTGGTGGGGGGGTTGCTTTAGGTTCAACTCTTTTAGGTAGTGGAAGTATTGGTATTGGGTTGATGCTTGGTGGGTATTATTTAAATTATACAGGAGATAAGGCGTTAAAAAATGCTAAACAAGCATATTTAGAAACTCGTAAAATAGCAGAGCTTTTGCGTAAGGCAACTGTTATATTAATTAATATAAAAGAGTTAGCTGAAGGTTATACAGGATTATTAGGTATTATTTTTTTAATAAATATCTTTCTGACTTAGAGTGGTTTATTGATATAGTTGAATATAAAACTTTTTGGAATGAATATACAAATGAAGAAAAAAAGCACGGATAGAACGATTGGTATTATTAGTGTCTATTTTATATAAGATGTGTTCTATTCAATTTTTAGTTGAACAAGATGAAGTAAATGTACTAAATGAAGATGATATTGCGAAGATGATAATATATAGCCAGGAACATTATAATTCACTTTTCCCAGATCAACGGCTTGAGGTCTAAATTAAATTGAATAAATTTAGAGAAATGCTAAATTTATTTTGATTATTTATCATGAATGAGATTAGTAGTTAATACGGGTTGCTTTCAGTTGTTAATATGGAAGCAAAGTCTTAAAAATTTAAATATGATATACACACTCTTTAGTGGACACTCAGTAAAAAGGGTATTTTCATGAGATATAGTTATGAATTTATAAGAAAAGCAATTGAACTATTTCAGCAAGATGAAGGGCTGGAGACACTAATCGAAGTATTAACTCATAATTTTACGAGCAAATAAAAATCGAAAATTGCAATAACAAGTTGAACATTACCAGCTAAATAGTCCATCAGGTCGCATAAGAGTAAATCCTGTCCAGTTCGGCCTCGAAGAGTTCATCCGGTGTTCGGTATCTGAGAAGTTTCCTTGGCAACCCGTTACACCAGAGTTCGACCTGAGCTATCTGTTCATCTGAATAGATATCAATCCGTTTTCCTTTCGGAATAAACCTACGAATTAATCCGTTATGACGCTCCACAGATCCTTTCTCACAGGATGTGTAGGAGAGTGGGCAAAATAGACCAGTGTTTTACTCAGAGTCTCCAAGTTAGACAGTGTCGAAAACTCGGAGCCGTTGTCTGTGGTGATTGTCTTAAAGACATCATCCCGGTGTTCCTCAAACTTAGAATGAACTGTTGATAGAGTATTCATGACACCGTTCGGATCACGACCGGGGACACTAATCATCCAGTACTCTCTGGTCTTTTCCTCAATCATGGTCAGTAGGGCATCATCGTTATTATTTTTGGAGCCGATAACGAGATCCGCTTTCCAATGTCCAAACTTCTTGCGGTCATTTACAGATACCGGACGTTCCTCAATGCTCCGACCGAGAATCCACTTGTTTTTATGAATCTGCGACTTTTTAGGTGATCTGCGAAGTTTTTCCGGAAGATCAATGTTCTTGATTCCAAGAAGTCCGAAATCAATGTAACCATAAAGTATTTTTGTACAGACAATCTGATTTCTGGTGAATAATTCATCCTCTTAGGCACGGCCGACACAAGCATCAAGTGACCATCCTTCTTCGAAGAACTTCTGCTCTACAAAAGAGATGAAGTTAGATTTCTCGAAAAAGTCATAGTGCCGGCAGCATGACTGGCGATTTCGCTCATAAGCATCTTTTCCGGCAGTGGCTTTGTAACGGAGGATATTTCCTTTGTATAGTGACACAGTTCCGCGCTTGATCTTATTTCTAACGGTGTTCGGTGCGCAGCCGATTTTTTTGGCAATACTGTTAGGACTCCATCCGTCTTTGAGTCGAGTCTGAATCAAACACGGCATTCAATGTAAGATATTGTCCTTTTCTGTGCTCATTTGCGGTATAATGTAAGTGGTCCATAGGGATTTTCTCCTTGTGAATGAAGTTTAGGCACTTACATTCTACCAAAGGGAGAGAGCCTTATGGATTTTTTGTGTTACTTGTTCAACTTGATTTTACAATCGGCGAACTATAATTAGGCTTCAAATTGCAAGCCTCCAGAATGTTACTTAATAATGGTAAGTCTAATAATAATGTTACAGAAAATGAACTTTTAATACCGTATATATACTGCATGTTATTATTTTTTTTAGTATAGTATTTGTAATACACTCCCAATTGTAAAATCTTAGAATAGAATTTATAATTGATATATAATGATTCAATGTACAATAAAATTTTATCAATAATTAAAAGTTCTAGTAAGTATTAGGGAGATGTATTTGTCTGGGAATAGGTGATATAATGGATAAGTTTATCGAGAGATTTGTAGATAACGAATTTAGAATTATAGGAAATAATTATAATATTGATACAGAGAGTGTTTGTAAGAGGTTTATTGAAGAAGTAAGAAAATTTGATGATAATGCGTTCCTTGTTTTATTGACAACAGCTGGTTATATTCCTGATAAATATAATGCAGATTCTAAAGAGGAAACATTATTTTCAAAATTGTGTGAAGTACTGGAGGTTATTTGGGCACTTAAAATGGGGTTTGAAGGGAGGTATATTACACAGAAATCATCATATGAAGATGTTAATATAATTATTGATAATTCAATTATTGTTTCGGATACGAAAAACATTTAGATTAAGTCGTTCTCAGCAGGCACCAAATGTTAAAGATTTTGTTAAACCTGAAGATTATAGAAAATGGATTGGTCGATTTAAAATTAATAAATTGGGCGGGTTAGTCGTATATCCACAACTTCATGAATGGTCTCGTGGTAGTGATGCTCATAAATATTGTTCTGATAAATTAAATCCTATAGTAATGCTACCTTTTTCATTATTTGGCATATTTATATTATGCTAAAAGTAAGATTGGATTATGATACAAGTAGAATAAAAAGAATTGTGGGACTATAATAGAATTTTTTTCCTAATACAGTAAGTGATAGAATCTCGTATTGGAAAAAAATATTAATTATGAAATAGTGGATATAACCGGAGATAAAAATATTAGATTTTTTTGTAATTTTTCTTCATGAGGCTGATCAGTTATTATTTTCTGTAGTGCAGGATAGAATTATAAATATTGAGAGTGAGAAAACAAGAAAAAAATAAAAATCAATTGAGCAATCGATTAATTCACTTAAAGAAGCAGATTTAAGACATATATATACTCAATATCGTATTGATCAAGAGACTAGTACATTAGAGCAGCAAATTAATAGAATCAAGAAATTTAGATTAAATGAGGAGGAAAAGTCAAACTCAGTATTTCAATTTTATTAATAAGTCTTTTTGAGGGGAGTTGTGAATAAAATAGGTACCTTTGATAATAGAATTATTTTAGGAGATTCCATTAAGGTTATACGAAAAATAGAGTCAGAATTAGTACATGCAATTATCTCAGATATTCCTTATGGTATTAATTATGATGAATGGGATATATTGCATAATAATCAAAATTCTGCACTAGGAGGAACTTCTATAAGTCAGAATAAATCAAACTTGTTTAAAAGACGAGGTAAGCCATTAAATGGTTGGTCTGAGTCTGATAAAAATATACCTAATGAGTATCAAGAGTGGGTAGAATTATGGTCAAAAGAATGGCTAAGAGTATTGGTTCCAGGTGCAAGTGTTTTTATTTTTGCAGGAAGACAATTTTCTCATAGAGTTATTGTCGCATTTGAAAAAGCTGGATTTACATTTAAAGATATGCTCGCATGGCAACGTGATAAAGCCCCTCATCGTGCACAGAGAATTTCTAAAGTTTATCAACGAAGATCTGATTATTTAGCTGCAGAAGAATGGGAAGGTTGGCGTGTAGCTAATCTTAGACCGTTATTTGAACCAATATTGTGGTTTCAAAAACCTTATAAAATTGGTGGAACATTAGCAGATAATATATTGAAGTATGGTGTTGGTGGTTGGAATGAAAATGCCTTGAGAAATATAATATAAATTTAAATGATTTAAATCAGTCAAATATGATTAGGGTAAAAGTAACTTCTGGAGATAGAGGAATACATTCGACGCAGAAACCTTTATGTTTGATGAAATTACTCATAGAATTAGTAACTCGAGAAGGGCAAAAATATATTAGATCCATTTGCAGGAAGTGGGACGACTATATTGGCTGCACAAGAATTAAATAGAAACTCATTGGGGATTGAAATGAATAAAAAAATTTATAATCTTGCTGTGGAAAGACTACATAATAAGGATAAATTACAGAATGTTTTATTTGATTAAGTTAATTTAATAATAGAACAATAATAAAAATTTTTTTGGTTCTATGTCAAATGTTGAAATGTTCTCCTTATGAATCTTCTTAAGTACAAACTATGTTTATGGTTGACGCAATAATTTTTATATATTGAACAGTCATGATTGCATCGCAGTTGAGTATTGTAAGATTCTTAAGAAGGATGAATCTTCTAGTGATATTATAAAGTTAGTAAGTCAACTACAACATTTCGAGAAATATATTCAATGCTGTATGTTTTAATGAATGAGCCAAGAATTTTACATATGGTAAATGGATATATAAACATTGTACTGTATCTGCGCCAAAATATAGCTGGCATATTATACAGGTCGTATCAACCTTGAGAGATATAAAAGTTTAAGAAATTAATATAATAAACGGATTGCAAATATTATTGCGAATTTATCGATTGTTGTGTTTTAGTATGCATCTTTTTTGATACGACAAGTGTTTTTTTACATGATGGACTAGGTGAATTAATTGCCAATCAGTTTAGACGTGATGTAATGGCGTGTGGGCTTGGCGATTCTATTAGCTTATTAGCAAAATGGATGCCATCCAATAATACATCTTCTAAGCAAAAACGTTCTGAGGCGGCTATTTTACAATCCTTGTTACATCTAAGTGCACGAGAGTACCGTAAAACTCTTTCTAAATTGCGCGAACATCTAGCGGTGGTAGATCGCAAGGCTTCTCTTAACCAATGGAATGATATTAATTATAATCATGTGCCATCAAAGGCGAACCTTAAATATCGTAATGCCTTTTTAAAACATGATGAAGAACGCCGCCAGGCGTATCTTACATCATTAGAAAAGGGCGATGATTCTGTTAAGATTAATGCTAATTCTATGTTCTTATATGATATTGTGCAAGCATATGTAAAGGCGGATAGTTGCTGGGATAGTAGTCTAAATCCATATGACGAAACTTTAGAGCAATTATGGAATGCGCAGGAGGCACCTAAGGATTATGATGATATTTTAGTTATACGCGACGGGTCTGGATCTATGGGGCAACAACTATCTGGTAATAGTTCTGTCACCGCACTTAGCGTCGCAGACTCTATTGCATTGTATTGTGCACAGCATAATAAGAATGAATCCTTTAAAAATCGATTCATTACCTTTAGCAATCGCCCTCAGATGGTAGACATTTCGATGTGTGAAACTTTGCGAGATAAGCTTAGACGATTGCATCGCTTTGACGATTACAGCAATACGGATATAGAGGCAACATTTGACTTAATTCTTGATACAGCCGTAAAACATCATCTGCGTCAAGAGGAATTACCTTCAGCGTGCCTCATTATTTCTGATATGCAGTTTGATCAAGCTACAAAGTATGATGATAACACAACTGTTATTGAATCTTGTCGTAAGAAATTTGAGGCCCTTGGGTATACTATGCCACGGCTCATTTTTGGAATGTATCGGTCTATGCGCATAATACAATTCCTGTACAAATGCATCCAAGTGGTGTCATTCTAGTATCTGGATTCTCTAAGTCTATCGTAGATATGGTAGTATCTAGAGAACTCGATCCTGAAACGGCACTCAAAGCAGAGCTAGATGACAAATGTAGTATTGTAGATACAGCATTACAAGGTTATGTAAAGGTGGCGTAACATTTATATACTCTCATTAAAACAGGTTCCTATCAGTCGCAATATGACTAGTAGGAACCTTCTTTTTGTGTAATTAATTTGTGCTATAATGAGTTGTAGGTTTTATACTATAACAATCATTTTATATATACGAGGAATTAAGTATGGCAATTAGCAAAGAAATACAAAAATCTAGCGAAATGAAGTTTGATGGTAAACTAATTAAGGTTACTTATGATATAGCTGATGTAAACGGAAATGATGCATGGCGTGAGGTGGTGCACCATCCAGGGGCAACTGCTATCGTTGTCGTTACAGAAGATAACAAAATCGTGATGGAACGTCAATTCCGTTATGCTTTACAACAACCTTTGCTTGAAATTCCAGCCGGTAAACTAGATCCTAACGAAGAACCTATTAACTGTGCTAAACGTGAGTTAGCAGAGGAAACAGGTTACCGTGCCAATCAATGGATTCCATTGGGAACTATTGCGACAAGTCCTGGTTTCTGTAATGAAGTGTTACATTTATATTTAGCAAAAGAACTGACGATGGGTGAAACTAACTGGGATCCTGATGAATATGTAGAGCTTGAGTACTTTACATTACCTGAACTGCTAGAGGCTATTAAGAATGAACAAATTAAGGATAGTAAATCATTGGCAGCACTTATGCTTGCTATGCCATATCTTAAATAGGACTTTATTAAAAAAATAATATATAGTATAATGAACACATAAAGAGAGCCAAATAACGTGCTGTTAGCGTTAGGCTCATCTAAAATACGGAAATATGATGATGCCTAACGTGTTGAGGTGGTAGGATACCTCATACGTTAGGCGTTTTTATTCCCTAACTTACGTTATTTGGCTCTTAATGGTAGTATAGCATGTAATATTCTAGCTGAATATTACAATAGGAGTTATTATGTATAAAAGAATCATTATATTAGTTATGGATTCTGTTGGCATTGGTCATGCTCCAGATGCCGCAAAATTTAATGATGAAGGATCTAATACATTAGGACATATCGAAGCAACTACAGGTTTGATTCATTGTCCTACATTGCGTTCTCTAGGGTTGGCAAATATTGCGGATATTAAGACCGATGAAACACCTGTTATGGGTGCTTATGGGAAAATGGAGGAGGTCAGTACGGGAAAGGATACAACCAGTGGTCATTGGGAAATGATGGGCCATCCTGTGACGGTTCCGTTCCCTACATTTTACGATGGATTCCCTAGGAATTGATGGATACTTTCACCAAAGAAACCGGTTATGGTTATCTTGGTAATGAGGTCGCATCCGGTACTGAAATCATCGAGCGCCTTGGCGTAGAGCATATGAAAACGGGGAAACCGATTGTGTATACCTCTGCGGATTCTGTGTTCCAAATTGCGGCTCACGAGGATGTGATCCCTCTAGAGGATCTGTATCGGATGTGCGAAATTACACGCAATAAGGTATGCGTGGATGACTATTATGTAGGTCGTATCATAGCTCGTCCGTTTATAGGTAAACCAGGCCATTTTGTGCGCACCTCGAATCGTCATGACTATAGCCGTATGCCTGAACACCGCATGGTGCAACAGGAATTACAAGCCGCACAAATTCCGACGGTGGCCGTCGGCAAAATTGGTGATATTTATGCTCATGTCGGATGGGATGAAAGCTATCCAACGAAATCGAATGCTCATGGCATGAATGTGGTGCCTTACTTATTAGGTTCTTCCTTTGAAAGGGGCCTCATGATGGTAAACCTTGTAGAGTTTGATAGTCTATATGGTCATCGCCGTAACGTAGAAGGCTATAAACGTGCCATTGAGGATTTCGATTACCAATTGAGTGGATTATTACCATTATTGAAAGATGATGATTTGCTTATCATTACAGCTGACCATGGTAATGATCCTACATGGCATGGCACAGACCATACGCGTGAACATGTTCCATTACTTGCCTATAGCCCCAGTATGAAAGGGGCCATCGATTTAGGTTTACGCCATAGTTTTGGTGATATAGGACAAATCGTATTGGCGAACTTTGGACTTTCACCATATGCAGTAGGCACATCATTTTTAAAAGATATTATGAAATAGTCATATTGTGTAATATAATCCTTGCGTCACAATATCTTGTATGATATAATCATTCAGGTATAAGAAACGATTTTTAAGGAGGTGACTCAATTGCCAAACATTAAATCCAGTATTAGAAGCGTAAAAACGGATGCTGAACGTCGTGCGAAAAACGCCGCTGTGAAATCTCAAATCCGTACAGCAGCTCGTAAAACCGTTGAAGCTGTTAAAGCAGGCGCAGTAGAAGAAGCAAAACAAGCACTTGTTCAAGCTACTAGCGTAATTGATAAAGCAGCCTCCAAAGGTGTACTTCATAAAAACACTGCAGCTCGCAAAAAATCCAACCTTGCAGCTAAAGTAAACGCTTTATAATTTTATAGAGCCAAAGCCCATCATTGATGGGCTTTTTTTATACCCCAAGGACGCCGAAAGGCGCCTTTTTCTCTTACGACTGGTAGTAATAAAATTGATTTATATATCGTAGAAGCAGAATGTAAAAATATATGTATATATGTTTTAAATGCTTGATATGGGGGAACACGGGTGGCCTAAAGCTGACTTTGGCCCTGCGAAGGCCGCAGGCCGTAGACAGACCCGGCCGGTGGAAGCTTTAGGCCACCCGTGTTCCCATTCTTCTTAAGCAAGAATGCTTATTACATATATTTTTACATGGCTCTAAACGATGAAAAATCAATTTTATTACGCCTCAATATGCTATAATGAAACATATGATTAAGCGAGGTGTACTTATGAAAAAATTAATGATTATAGATGGCAGCAGCCTGTTATTCCGTGCCTTTTTTGCGCTTCCTCCGTTGAAGTCTGCTCTTGGCACGCCAACCAATGCAGTATATGGTTTTTGACAATGCTCATTAAATTATATGAAGAGATTAAACCTGATTATATTGCGGTCGCATTTGATAAAGGTCGTCAAACGTTCCGTACGGAAATGTATAGTGAATATAAAGGTAATCGCCCTGATGCACCAGAGGATTTACGTCCTCAATTTAGTTTGATTCAAGATGTGTTGAAGGCTCTTGGCATTTGTGTTATTGAAGAGGAAGGTTATGAGGGGGACGATATTCTTGGTTCCTTGTCTAAGAAATTTGGATCTTCTGATTTAGCAGTGCAAATTATTACTGGTGACCGCGATAATTTACAGCTTGTTACTGACTACAGTCATGTATTCTTAACAAAAAAAGGTATTTCAGACATGCTTGAGGTTACCTTGGATAATATGTCTGAATTATATGGCTATGGCCCAGATAAGGTTATCGAAATGAAGGCGCTTATGGGCGATTCTTCCGATAATATTCCAGGCGTTCCAGGGGTTGGTGAAAAAACAGCTCTTAAATTAATTAATGAATATGGTGATTTAGAGTCTGTATATGAGAATATCGATAACATTTCTGGTAAGAAATTAAAAGAACGTCTTGTTGAAAATAAAGAGTTAGCCTTCTTATCTCGTCAATTGGCTACCATTAAGACTGACATGGACCTGTCTTATACGCTCGATCAATTTGTACAGAATTTCCATCTTGGCGAAGTAAAACCGATGTTTGAAACCCTAGGCTTTACTAAATTGACACCTCGCTTGGCTAGTGTGATGGGCGCAGAAGGTGGCGATACAGAGGATTTTGGTGGCCTATTTAGTATGGCCGAAGAGATTAAAATCGAAGATCTCTTAGATGCATCTGCTCTTACTGAAGAATTTTATACAGGGAAAACAATTGGCGTTCATATCATTACAGACGGCAAGGCGCCGTTCCGTACGATTACATCTACTTTCATTAACAATGGTGAAAGCATTATCAAGCTAGATGGTTCTCATAATGACAAATTATTGACTGCATTGAATGGTGCAAAGACGGTTGTAACGACGCAAAGCAAGGAATTGATGGAGGTTCTTTGCCACGATAAACCGGCTCAAATCCGTTTGTATGAAAATGGTGTGGCCCGTATTCACGATGTATCATTGATGGCTTATTTGTTGGACCCAACGCGTACCAATTATGGATATCTCTATTTAACAGAGCGTTTTAGTGTGCCATCCATTGCTACAGGTAGTGTAGATGTAGAGTGCGTCTCTATGGTGAAAGCATTGCTTGCTATGGATGATGCCGCTGTTAAGGCATTGCAAGACGAATCCTTATGGGATTTATATAACAATATTGAATTGCCATTGATTCATACATTATTAGTTATGGAGAAAAATGGTATTTATATTGACCCTGTAAAATTAGAAGAAACAACTGTTAAATTCAAGGCGGAACTCGAAGCTGTTCAGCAAGAAATTTATGAATTGGCAGGAGAAACGTTTAATATTAATTCTCCCAAACAATTGGGGATCATCTTGTTTGAAAAGATGAATCTACCGGTCATTAAAAAGACGAAAACAGGTTACTCCACAGATGCAGAAGTATTGGATATGCTTCGTCATGAAAGTCCTATTGTAGAGAAGATTTTGGCCTATCGTTCCGTAGCTAAATTAGTTTCTACCTATTGTGAAGGGTTATCGGTCCTCATCAATCCTGAAACGCATCGCATTCATACCACATTCAACCAAATGGTAACAGCTACTGGACGCTTGAGCTCTTCTGACCCTAACTTACAAAATATTCCTGTCCGTACTGAAAAAGGTCGTGAAATTCGCGCATTGTTCTATCCTGGCGAAGGCTTTGATACATTGGTGAGTGCCGATTATTCACAAATCGAGCTCCGTATTTTGGCGCATTTGTCTGGTGATGAAGCGTTAATTAAGGCTTTCAACGATGGTAAAGATATTCATAGATTTACCGCTGCCGAAGTGCTTGGAAAGTCTCAAGATGAGGTAACCAGCGAAGAACGGTCTCACGCAAAGGCTGTCAACTTTGGCATTATCTATGGTATTTCAGATTTTGGTTTGTCTCGTGATTTAGGTATTACACGTCAAGAAGCAAAAACTATATTGAGCTTTATTTTAGCCGCTATCCAAAGGTTAAAGAATATATGGATAACATGGTAAAAGAAGCCCATGAAACGGGTAAGGTGCGTACGATGTTTGGTCGCATGCGCGAGTTACCGGATATTAATAGTCGCAATTTTAACCGTCGTTCTTTTGCAGAGCGTACGGCTATGAATACACCGATACAAGGTACTGCGGCGGATATTATTAAGCTGGCTATGAACAAGGTAGAATCCATTTTAGAAGAGAAGACATTTAAATCTCGCTTATTATTACAGGTGCATGATGAACTTGTATTAGAAGTTGTAAATGAAGAATTGGATGCTATTCAAGCGTTGCTTAAGGAAACTATGGAATCCATTGTAGAATTACATGTTCCACTTATCGTTGATGTACATAATGCAGAAAACTGGGCACTTGTAAAATAAATTTTACATATAACGTTCGAGTAGAAGGATAGATGCAGGAGGCACATATGTTAAAAATAGGTTTAACAGGTGGAATTGCATCTGGCAAGAGTACAGTACTAGACTTTTTTAAAAAGAAACATGTACCTTATATTGATGCCGATGTAGTAGCACGTGAAGTGGTTGATCTTGGTACGCCTGGACTCGCTGCTATCCGTGAATTATTTGGTGATACAGTGATTCTCGATGATGGTAGATTAAATCGTGAAGCACTTGGTAGTATCGTCTTTCACAATGAAGAAACGCCTACAGTTAAATAGCTGCTTACATGGTTTCATTCGTCAGCGTATTGATGAACTAAGTGCTATGTATGAAGAGGAAGAAGCTCCAGCCGTAATTTATGATATTCCTCTTCTTATTGAGGGTAAGTGGTATGAACGACTCGATACAGTTTGGCTTGTCTATGTATCGCCAGAGGTGCAGGTTCGCCGGTTAATGGAGCGCAATGGATACTCAAAAAAGGACGCATTAGCTCGTATTCAAAGTCAAATGTTATTAGATGATAAACGCTCCTTTGCAGATGTGATCATTAATAATGATGGTACACCTGATGAATTATATATTCAGTTAGAAAAATTGTGGCATGAGAAACTACTACCGTTGTATAATAAGTAATTATCAATATATATAAGCTTGAATCGATTCAAAATATATACGGTTAGGATTAAGGGGAGGATGTATGAAACGAAATACAGCAACGGCGTTGGCTGTTGTCGTGTTGGGATGGTTTTATTTTAACCATATGCAAGATCCTGTAGCACGCTATACGGCATACCCCTTTGATTATAGAGATGTAGTTGTATCGGCTGCGGAAAAAGAAGAGGTGTCACCATCGTTGGTGGCTAGTGTTATTTTAGCTGAAAGTAAATATAAGAATACGGCGGAATCTGAGACGGGGGCGCTTGGGCTAATGCAACTCATGCCTGATACAGCTCGTTGGGTGGCCCAGCAAATGGGGCATGGAAATTATACTGATCGTCAACTAAAAGAGCCAGAAACAAATATTCAGCTAGGCACGTGGTATTTAGGGTATTTATTAAAAGAATTTAACGGTGATGAAGTGCAAGCGTTAGCTGCTTATAATGCAGGTCGTGGACATGTAGAATCATGGATTAAGGAAAAAAATTGGAATGGCATGGTTGATACGATTCCATTTCCAGAAACGCGTATGTATGTTAAACCGTTTTAACCTATCAAGAAAGGTATGAGTCATTATATGGAGAACATCATTGAAACCTGTAAGTCTTTAGACTATTCTTGGTTGCCACCGGAGATTGGTAATTTTAAACTCAAGGTGACAGGGCCCGATGAAATTGTGAAAGCGCAAGAAACATTAGCTGCAGGTGAAGCTGTGTTGACATTACCTTTATTTCACTATGAAAATGATTTAGGTTGGAAGTGGTGTGCTCTCTATGATAAAGAGGTAGAGGATTATACCGTGCACGTAGTGATGCCTTTGTTCACATTTGTAGATATATCTTTTGTGCGCCAAGAGTTCGAACCGTATTGGCAGGGCCTACAAGAACGTTGTGTTCAGGGGCTTTCAAAATTACTAATCAACAGTGCAGAAAATTTTACCTATACCTATATGCGTAAGGGGCTACAAAATTGGGATTATGAATCTGTTATGCCCGCTGAGTTAGAAGGATTTGTACGAGATATAACACCTAAAAATGCGGTGCGCATGATTAATGGTTCCTATATCATAGGTGAATATCGAAAGATGGATGAATGTACAGGATTACTGTTGTACTATAATGAATATCGCGATGAATTCTTTGCAGAATTACGGTATCAAAATTATCCAGAAATTGACCATCATCTTGATGCTAAGTCATTAGATGATTTGGAACATGTACTATCTGAACATTTAAAAAATATACTGTGTGAACTAAATTCACGCGGTTAAATTGTACATTTTAGCGGAATTATGCTATACTATACATGACTTTTATATAAACTTTTTTAAGAGTGGGCTATTTTTTGCTCACTCTTTCGTTTATGATTGGGTGAAATTAGTCATATAATTGTATCAAATTGTATGATGAAAACAGCGTATATAATCGATATGTAGTATGTTATAAGGAGGCGATGGCTATGAAAAGAGAGGCCGTAGAGGAATTTGTATCCTCTGTAGTTGAAGGCGTTATAGCTGGCACGAATCTGGAATTAGTCGATGTCGACTATGTTCGAGAACGGGATTGGTATTTGCGCGTGTACCTAGATAAACCAGGTGGTGTCGATTTGGATGACTGTCAAATGGTCAGTGAAAAATTGAGCGCAGCTCTCGATGAGAAAGACCCTATTGCGGAAAATTATTTGCTTGAAGTGTCTTCTCCTGGTCTTGATCGAGTTCTAAAAAAGGATAAAGATTTCATTCGCTATAATGGCCGTGATGTAGATATCCAATTGTTTAAACCCATTAATGGCAGTAAACAATATACGGGTGTACTACAAGGCTTTACAGATACAACGATAGAATTTTCAATCAATGGTGAAAGCGTAACATTTGAACGTTCTGCCATTGCACAAATTCGATTACATCTTGATTTTTAATATATGGAGGCATACGAGTGAGTCAAGAATTAATTCAAGCAGTTATGGTGCTGACAAAACAAAAAGGTTTGCACCTGAGGTTATTTTTGAATCCCTAGAAGCTGCATTATTACAAGCATATCGTAAGGAACCACATTCTAATCCAGATGCGTATGTGGAATTGAATCGTGAAACTGGTGCTTATAAGGTAATGGCGAAGAAACAAGTTGTAGAAACTGTAGAATTCCCAGAAACCGAAATCAGCCTATTAGATGCTCGTAAAATCGATAAACGCTATGAAATTGGCGATATTGTTGAAGCAGATGTAACACCTGCTAACTTTGGTCGCAGTGCAGCTCATACAGCTAAACAAATGTTGATTCAACGTTTGAAAGAAGCTGAACGCAGTGTCGTATACGAAGAATATTATAGCCGTGAAGGCGATATCATTACGGGTGTTATAACACGCGTTGAAGGTAAAAACGTATATATCAATTTAGGTAAAACAGAAGCTATTTTACCTCCAACTGAGCAAATCGGTACAGAAACATATCATGAAGGGGACCGCATTAAATGCTATATCGTAGAGGTTAAGAAAACTACGAAAGGCCCTCAAATTATGATTTCACGTACTCATCCAGGCCTATTAAAACGCTTGTTTGAATTAGAAGTGCCAGAAATCTATGAAGGCGTAGTAGAACTTAAATCTGTAGCTCGTGAACCTGGTATGCGTTCTAAAATCGCCGTATATAGCCGCGATGAATCCATCGATCCAGTTGGTGCTTGCGTAGGTCCTAAAGGTCAACGCGTTCAACACATTGTAGATGAATTGCACGATGAAAAAATCGACATTGTAAAATGGGATGAAGATCCTGCCATTTATATTGCGAACTCTTTAAGTCCTGCAAAGGTAATCTCTGTAGATGTTAGTGAAGAAGAAAAATCTTCTTATGTTGTAGTACCTGATTACCAATTATCCTTGGCTATCGGTAAAGCTGGTCAAAATGCTCGCTTAGCAGCTAAATTGACAAACTGGAAAATCGACATTAAGAGTGAAACACAAGCTGCAGAAAATCCTTTTACAGGTTTTACAAGTACTGAAGCAGCGGAAAGCGAAGACTAATGAAAACCAAATCTCAACCTATGCGCACCTGTGTAGGCTGTGGTGAACCAAAGAGTAAGCGCGAATTAATGCGTGTTGCTCTAAGCCCAGAAGGGACAATCAGTATCGACAGAACTGGTAAAGCCCCTGGTCGTGGTGCTTATATCTGTGCATCCATGGACTGTTTTGAGGCTGCGTATAAGGGGAAAAAACTAGAACGCTCTTTGAAGCATGCTGTATCAAAAGAGGTATATGAAGCATTGAAGCACGATTTGGAAGGTCATGAATAATTTCAGCATATGAATGAAGATAAAGTTTTAAATCTCTTAGGCTTGGCACAACGGGCCGGAAAATTGAGTTCCGGAGATTTCATCGTAGAGAAAGCGATGAAAAAGAAAACCCCTAAGCTTGTTCTATTAGCAGGTGATTGTGCGGCCAATAATGATAAGAAATACATACAATTAGCAGAATTACATCATATCCCATTGCGTAAAGTCGGCAGTAAAGAAACATTAGGTACGGCTATAGGCAAAGAAGTACGTGTAGTGGTAGCCGTAGAGGATGATGGATTTGCAAAAGCATTACTAAAAGAGATTGATCAGTAAGAAGGGGGTATGTAGATGTCCAAAAAGCGCGTACATGAAATCGCTAAGGAATTTGGCGTTGAAAGTAAACAGGTTATTTCTATTTTGCAACAACATAATTTTAATGTTACAAAAGCCGTTAATACAGTAGATGATGCAGGTTATACTGTGGTGAAAAACCAATTAGGTGGTAAATCTAATGGGGCCGATACAAAGGCCGCGGCTGTTCCTGCTAATCCAAGCAAACATGAAAAAGCTGCAACACCTAATAAAGCTGTAAAAACAGATAAACCAGCAAAAGAACAGAGCCATAAAAAAGAGGCTAAACATGATGATAAGAAACATGACGATAAGAAATCTAATGTTCGTCATGTACAAATTAATGAGCCTACTAAAAAACAAAATAATGGCCAAAAACAAGATGGTCGTAACCATCAAAAACAAGATCGTCCAAATGGTAATCAACAAGGCCAAAAGAATGATGGTCAACAAGGTCAAAAAAATGACAACCGTCACAATGGTAATGCAGATAACCGCAACCGCAATGGCCGTGTAGATAATCGCAACAATAATGGCGGTAACCAACAAAATGGCAATGATCGCCGCAATAAGAAAAATAAAAAAGGTAACAATCGCCCACAATCCTTATTGTCCACTTCCATGCAAAAGAAGAAAAATAAGGTAAAACATCGTAACGAGCAATACTTGCAACATAAAGCGGAAGAAGAACGTAAAGCACAAGAAGCAATCGCTACGGAAATCGAATTAAGCGGTCCTTTAACAGTAAAAGAATTAGCTGAAAAAATGGGCCGTGAAGTATCTGAAATCATCAAAAAATTGATGCTTTTAGGTGTTATGGCTAGCATTAACCAAGAGGTAGATGTTGATACAGCTACCATCGTAGCAGAAGATTTTGGTGTAACCGTAATAGAAGTAGAACCAGAAGAAGATCCTACAGATATCATCGAAATTGAAGATGCACCAGAAACATTGAAACCTCGTCCTCCTGTTGTAACTATCATGGGTCACGTTGACCATGGTAAAACATCCTTGTTGGACGTAATTCGTCAAACCAATGTAACAGCTGGCGAAGCGGGCGGTATTACACAACATATCGGTGCGTACCAAGTTCGTTATAATGACAATAAGATTACATTCCTTGATACACCAGGCCATGAAGCTTTTACAGCGATGCGTTTACGCGGTGCAAATCTACAGATATCGCAGTTCTCGTAGTAGCTGCCGATGACGGTGTAATGCCTCAAACAATTGAAGCTATTAACCATGCTAAATCTGCAGATGTGCCTATTATCGTAGCTATCAACAAAATGGATAAACCAGGTGCTAACCCAGATCATGTTAAACAACAACTATCTGAACATGGTTTATTGCCAGAAGAATGGGGCGGCGATGTTATCATGGTTCCTGTATCTGCTAAACAAAAACAAGGTATCGATGATTTGCTCGAAAATATCTTGCTCGTAGCAGAGGTTATGGAATTAAAAGCGAACCCTAACCGTAAAGCATATGGCGTAGTTATCGAAGCTCAACTTGATAAGGGCCGTGGTGCTGTATGTACAGTGCTCGTTCAAAAAGGTTCTCTTCGCGTAGGCGATACAGTTCTTGCTGGTACTGCATATGGTAAAGTTCGTGCCATGACAAATGAACGTGGAGAAAAGGTTAAGGTTGCTCGTCCATCTATGCCAGTCGAAATCTTGGGCTTCTCCGAAGTTCCACAAGCTGGTGAAATCATTTATGGTATGGATGATAATGAAGCACGTACAATCGCTGAAAAACGTATTGCTAAACAACGTGTACAAGAATTACAAGCTACTCACAAGGTTACATTGGATGATATCTTCAACCAAATTCAACAAGGTGAGTTAAAAGACCTTAACATTATCATCAAAGCGGACGTTCAAGGTTCCGTAGAAGCATTGCGTCAATCCTTGGAAGGTATTAAAAACCCTGAAGTTCGTATCGTTATCGTTCATGCTGCCGTAGGTGCTATTAACGAATCTGATATCATGTTGGCATCTGCATCTAATGCAATCGTAATGGGCTTTAATGTACGTCCAGATGCAAATGTTCGCCGTGCTGCGGAACAAGAAAAGGTAGATTTACGTACATATCGTGTCATCTATGATGCTATTAATGACGTTGAGTCTGCTATGCGCGGTATGTTGGCACCTCAATTTAAAGAGGTTGTCGTTGGTCGTGCAGAGGTGCGTCAAGTTATCTCCACACCTAAGGCTATCGTTGCTGGTTCCTATGTAACGGAAGGTCGTATTACGAACGATTCCGAAGTACGTTTGATCCGTGATGGTATTGTCGTATTTGAAGGTAAGGTTGATTCCTTACGTCGTTTCAAAGACGAAGTGAAAGAAGTTAAAACATCCTTCGAATGCGGTATCTCCTTGGAAGGTTACCGCGACATCAAGGAAGGCGACGTAATCGAAGCGTACTTGATGGAAGAAGTTGCACCTCAAATTTAGGAGGTTATTATGAGTGATGTTCGTGTAAGAAAATTACAAGAATTCATCAAACAAGAAGTAAGTCAAATGTTGATGCGTGGGTTGAAAGACCCTCGCATCGGCTTTACTACAGTTACCGATGTCCACGTGACAGGTGATTTGCGTGAAGCTACGATTTATGTTTCCTTGTTTGGTTCTGATAAAGAGAAAGAAGATACTCTTATCGCTTTAAACATGCATCTGGCCATGTGCGTACCGAGCTTGGCAAGGTATTAAAATTGCGCCATATTCCAACGATTACCTTTGATAAGGATACATCTTTGGATTACAGCATGCATATTGAATCCCTTTTGAATGAAATCAAAAAGGATGAAGAAACAAATTAACACAAAGGATACAGAACATGAGTAAGATCACAATTAATCAATTACACATGGCTCTGTGTGAAGCTAATTCTATAATGCTCACTGTCCACGTACGACCAGATGGCGATGCCATTGGTTCTATGGTTGCCTTTTATGAGGCTCTCGTAGCGCAAGGCAAAACTGTGTATATGGTCGTGGATGATGTAATACCTGAAAAATATTCCTTTTTATTGTATATCGATCAAATTAAGGATGTTGCCTATTTTGAAACACATCCTGTACAGGTTGATATGCTAATGGTATTAGATGCTAGCACGTATGAACGGATTGGCCGCGTAGGTGCACTCTTTAGTGCACCTATTTTTAATATAGATCATCATATTTCTAATTCAGAATTTGCAGATCATCTATATTTAAAATCTGATTTTGCGGCTACTGGTGAAATTATTACGGACTTGTGCGAACAATGGAATTGGCCTATTACAGAGTCTATGGGCAATGCTCTTTATATGGCAATTGCCACCGACTGTGGATTCTTTAAATTTAGCAATACTACAGCTAATACACTTAAAATGGCTAGCCGTTGTGTCGCTGCTGGGGCTCGCCCTAATGTTATTTCCGAAACGATTGAGGCCGTAAGTGCAGCACGTCTTGAATTAACGAAACAGGTAATGCAAACTATTGCTTTTTATAAGGATAATCGCGTTGCTACTATCGAGCTATCTCCAGAGGTTATGTCTATATTAGGCGACGATACAGATGGATTCGTCGACATTATTCGTAATGTAGATACTGTTGATGTGGCCATTTTATTGAAAGGTGAAAGCCCAAATCGCACGCGTATCAGCCTTCGATCTAAGGGGACAGATGTGAATGCTATTGCTAATCATTTTGGCGGTGGTGGTCACATACGTGCTGCTGGTTGTACCATAGAAGGTTCTATCGATGAGGCTAAGTCTCGTCTATTGGAGGTTATCAAATAATGGATGGAGTGCTGCCATTTTTAAAACCTCCTGGTATTACCAGTCATGATGCTGTAGGTATATGTCGTCGCATTTTAAAAGAAAAACGCATTGGTCATAGTGGCACATTGGACCCTATGGCCTATGGTGTATTGCCTATCTTTTTGGGTAAGGCCACACGTCTCATTGAATACACAGATGGATTTAATAAGACCTATGTAGCAGAATGTAAATTTGGTACCTTTACTGACACTGAAGATAGTACGGGACAGCCGGTATTACCTGACGATGATATGAATCTCACTAGTGGCGTTACATTACTGGCGGATCACTCTGCAATTAATGAACGATTGATACCGCCAACGTGGGATAAATTATCATCAGTGCTATCTAGATTTGTTGGCACACAAGAGCAACGCCCATCCAAGTACTCGGCTATAAAAATTAATGGTATACGGGCTTATGAATATGCACGTAAGGGGATACCTGTAGAGTTACCAATGCGAACCATTACGATTTCTAATATTGAATTGGTAGCTTATGGTTTTCCTTATTTTACAATTCGTGTCACCTGTTCTGGTGGTACCTATATTCGTTCGTTGTTACGTGATATATGTATTCAATTAGGCATTCCTGGGACTATGACTTCCTTGGCAAGAACTTGTGTGGGGCCTTTTGATATTCAATCTGCCTATATAGCGGAGGAATTAAAGATTCACGGTGAAAAAAATTGTTGTTGCCTACGGATATTGCGGTATCTCATCTTTCAAAAAGTGGACGTAGATAGTGTACAATTAAAGATGATGGTACAAGGTAAGGAATTACCAATCGTAGAGGCCTTTTTCTCACACGATTCCATCTGAAAAGTATAGAGCCTATGGACCTAATGGTTTTGTAGGTATTCTGAAACGAACAAAACATTCACTTAAAGTGGATAAAAATATATTTTTTTATTGAAGGATAAGTATGAAACATTTACACTCGTTTGATGAATTACGTCAAATTAATCGTAAAATCGTATACGCATTAGGCACATTTGATGGTGTACACCGTGGTCATCAACGGGTCATTGGTAATGCAATAGCAGAGGCTAAGGCGCATGATGCTGTTACGGTTCTCGTCACATTTAGTGCGCATCCTATGACTATATTGCGACCTGGAGATGTTCCTAAACGGGTATTATCTGCCGATATTATGGATGAAATCTTAGAATCTCTAAAGGTAGATTATATCTTACGATTGCCTATGAATTTAGACATATTCAATATGTCACCTGATGAATTTTTAGACGCTCTTTGTGGTGATATAGATGTTGCAGGTATCGCAATTGGTACTAACTTTACATTTGGTGCTAAAGGGGCTGGCAATCCTCAGTTAATGCGAGAACGTTTATCTGCAAAAGGGATTCATATCATTGTTGAACCTTTGCTATCTACAGAAGAAGGTCCTATTTGTAGCACGAATATACGTAAGGCTATAGAAGAAGGGCATATGGAACAAGCGGAGGCTTGGCTCGGACGTCCATACCAGTTTAGAGGTATCGTCATAAAAGGCGATCAACGAGGCCGTACATTAGGATTTCCAACAATTAACTTTTTATTGCCCAATGAGATGGCAATCCCACCTGATGGGGTATATGCTAATCGGGTTTGTATAGATGGCATTTGGTATGATGGTGTTGGAAATATAGGGGATAATCCAACTTTCAAAAAAATCAATATCATCGATGTGAAGTACATGTATTTGATTTTTGACCAAGACGTATATGGTAAGGAAGTAACTGTTCAATTTATATCATATATACGCGGTGAGGTTAAATTTAATAATTTGCAAGAATTGATCGACCAAATGAAGGTCGATGAGGAAACAGCAATTCGGATTTTACGTAATAACCCATAAGGGGAGCTATGGATATTAAAGACGCACGCAAACAAATAGATACTATTGATGCACAGTTAGTAAACTTATTTGAACAACGTTTATCTATCATTAAATCAATTGGTAAATATAAGGATGAACATCATTTACCACTGATTGATGAAGAACAGGGATCATGAGATCATTTCTAGTCTTAAAACTGAATGTGACGATTCACGTATGTTGACATATATTGAATCCTATATGAAGGATGTTATTTCGATTAGTAATGAGTTCTTAAAAGAACACATGCATAAGCATATTTTTCCTAATTGGTATGCCTGGTGCCGGTAAAACTACGGTTGGTAAAAATGTTAGCTAAAGAATTAGGACGAGATTTCTATGATTTGGATCAAACGATTCAAGATAAAGTGGGGAAAAACCGTACAAAATATCTTTATCTATGATGGAAAAGATGCATTTAGTAAGTATGAATACGAAACCATTAAAGAATTGATTCATAATAAACCATCTGTTATTGCTACGGGTGGTGGCACAGTGACATCTGAAAAAATTGTAAATCTCATGAGAAATAATGGTTTAGTTGTCTTTGTTAATCGCGACGTCAACCATATTCTCGATGACTTGGATTTAGAAATTCGTCCACTTGTGAAAGAAAGTATTGAATATATTTTCAATGTTTACGAGGAACGTTATCCTTTATATGAAAGTGTAGCTCATATTAAGATTGGCAATGAAGGCAGCATTACTGACGCTGTTCAAGAAATTATCGAAGCATTACCTAATACGGAGAAATAATGGAAGTATTACGAGGATTTGTATACCGAATTATATATCAGAACACACAGAACACGTATTGTGTATTTCTTGTGAAAGATTATAATGAGGAATACATTACTTGTACTGGTCGCTTTGAAGCCCCAAAAGAAGGGGAAGATATTGAGATTAAAGGCCGTTATGTAGAACATCAAAAATATGGCATTCAGTTTGATGCATCCAGTATAGAAAAATTAAAACCCGATAATATGGGTGCTGCTAGAATGTATTTGATGAACTTAGGCATAAAGGGATTAGGCGAAAAATCTGTAGAGAAAATCTGTGATTATTTCGGCCTCCGGTTATTAGATGTACTGCGTGAAGAACGGCCAGAAGAAATTAAAGATGTGCCAGGTTTACGCAAAGGTGTTAAAGAGGAATTATATAATACATTACTCGGTGAAGGTATATTATCCGATTTAAACCATTTCTTTGAGTCTCATCAAATTTCTTCTAAATGGTCTCGCACTGTGTACACATATTATGGTGCATCCTCCATAGATGTCATACAGGATAATCCTTATAATTTATTGCGTATCGCCCCAGATATGTTATTCAATACGGCTGATACATTAGCTATGAATTTAGGGCTTGATGCTGATGACGAGCGACGATTAGAGGCTGGTGTAAACTGGATTTTAGGGAATTTAGATAACCAAGGTCATACGTGTTTACCTGTCGATGAATTGATAGGGCGTACCTACGATTTACTGCAAGTAGATGCAGATTTAATAGCTAACCATATTGACTCATTAATTTCTCAAGCTATCATGTATAGTACCTATTATGATGATATACTCTATGTATATCCACCTGAAATGTATGTATCTGAAGTAGAAGGTGTACACTATACGCGTGATTTCTTAATTGAAGCTGATCCTATATCTCTAGATATTCCAGATTTTATTGAGCGATTTGAAGTAGATAATCATATTACCTTTGGCCCTGAACAGAAGGAAGCTATAGAATTATCATTTTTTGAAAAATTTTCGCTTATTACCGGCGGACCTGGCACTGGTAAAACTACGATTATTAAAGCCTTAGTTAAAGGTTTTCAATTAGGTGGGTTAGGACGTATTATTCTTTGTGCCCCAACGGGACGCGCAGCAAAGCGTTTAACAGAGGCCACTGAGTTTGAAGCCACAACTATACATCGCTTGCTCATGCCTGTGGCTGGCAGTGATTCCTATGATTTTACTAAAAATGAAGATGATCCTCTTGATATAGATGTTATTATCATCGATGAAGCATCCATGCTCAATGTGCGATTGTTTTATTCTCTAATGTCAGCGATTCCTCGTGAGGCCCATGTTATTATCGTAGGCGATGTGGATCAGCTGCCTCCTATAGGTGCTGGATTCGTATTGAAAGATTTACTTGATAGTGATATGGTTCCGTATACGCGATTACAACATATTTATCGTCAAAGTTCTGGTAATAGTATCGTCGATAGTGCGTATGCTATTAACCGTGGTGAAATGCCAAATCTTGATACGACTAGTGATGAATTCACTTTCATTTCCGTTAACTCTCTTGGTGATATGATGAAAGCCATCGTTGATGTGTATAAACGGGAAAAAGAATTTGTCGATGATGAACTTGATATTCAAATCATTTCGCCTATGCGTAGAGGTAAGGCTGGCAGTACAATTATATCTCAATATGTGCAGCAATCCGTAAATCCTCCAGAGAGTTATAAAGGGGAAGTGCGTGTTAATGGAATTACATTCCGCGTTGGTGATAAGGTAATTCAAGTTCTTAACAATTATGAATTAGAAGTTTTTAATGGTGAAATCGGCGTTATTTATGCCATTACTAAATCTGATATCTGCATTCGCTTCATTCATAAAGAGGTTCGCCTATCTATTGATGAAGCGCATATGATTATGCCTGCTTATGCTATAACGGTTCATAAAAGTCAAGGCAGTGAATATGGTGTTGTTATTATACCATTTGTTCCTATGTACGGTGGTATGTTACAACGGAACTTACTCTATACTGCCGTGACAAGAGCCAAGCGAAAAGTTATCATGATCGGTACAAAGAGTTCTGTAGAGCGTGCTGTTAAAACGGTTAATGGTGAAGAGCGATATACATTATTTAAAGAACGTTTACAAGGAAGATGTGATGGATAATGAATCTATTTGATTTTTTATTTCCTCCTGTTTGTCCTCATTGTGGTACCCATGTACAACAACAAGGGGATTGGTGTGATGCTTGTATTGAAGAAGTTCTACATGTAAGACAAGTGCCATCTAAATTACTGTCCTCGCTAGATTCTGCTTGGATTCTAGCTGACTATCGAGGTGGTATTAAATCCATGATATATGACGTTAAATTTAACGAAAAAAAGGAGCAGTCCAAAGGGGCTGCTCCTTTTTTAGCATCGTACAACTTGAGGATGCACGATTATAGGCCTCATTATGTGATTCCTATACCATCAAGTGCAGAAAAAAAGAAGGTTAGAGGATATAATCAGGTGGATTTATTTTTTTATGATTGGGTGTTCTCATTTTCAAATTCTAATCGTATTGATGGTAGAAGCAGCGATGACAGTGTAAATGGAGTTATGGAATATAATACTGAAAAAGAGGTCTGTTATAAATGGTTTGATTGTTTATATAAAATGGATACCCATAAAGAAATGTGGAGCTTATCTGGTAGTGAACGTCATAGCACAATCGATAAGGCATTTATGTGGAAGGAAACTTGCGATTCCTCGTTGTTATATGATAAGCGGATTTTATTAGTTGATGATATATTTACGACAGGAGCTACCTTAGAGTCAGTTGCACGAATACTAAGAGCATATCATCCTCAATATATTGAAGCATTGACATTAGCTAGTGGTAGTTTTTAAAAATAAAAGGCTGTAATAGATTTTGTTCTATTACAGCCTTAATTATGTTGTTTAACCTAGTACATCGATAAATGCTTTTACAACATCTGGATCAAAGAGGGAACCTGATGCGCTAAACAATTCTTCTTTTGCTTTAGCTTTTGTTTTTGCCCAAAATTCAGTGGATGGATTCACAGTGGAATCATAGTAATCCGCAACAGCAATGATACGTGCCCCAAGTGGAATGTTGGCGCCACGTAAATGTTTTGGATATCCGGAACCGTCCCATTTCATGATGGTAACGAATATATGATAAGATTTGTTGACAACATGGATAGTTTTCAATCATATTAGCACCACTAGCAGCATGTTGTTTATACTTTGACATTTCTTGCTTGTTCAAGTATGGTGCTTTTTGAATCATCGCATTAGGAATCATCAAAAGACCTACATCATGTAATAGTGCAGCATGACGGATTTGTTCAATTTCATTTAATGGCAATCCCATTTTTGCAGCAATGCTAACTGCATAATTGGAGACTTGTACAGAGTGCGTATACAAGTGATAGCTTTTCATTTGTATCATTTGTAATAGTTGAGCACTAATGGCCTCTAAACTATCTTTCTCCAGTTCATACAGCCCGGACGGCTGCATCAATGATAACATAAACATAATAAACCCCTCTACTATACAAATATGTAAAGTCCCAACCCCAAGGACTTTACATCGTACAACTTATAGTCCGTTCTTCTTTAACAGTATTCGTATTATACAACAATTTTTATGCTTTGTGTATCGGTATAATGTTTGGTTTTTGAATAGGTATTCATATTTAGCATAATAGAAAGTGTTGACAAAAAAGGAATGCATTAAGAATGGGATGTAAAAAAATCGTGTTTTAAGAATTATAATAGAAAAATGAAGAATTATTTTATATTCCTATTCCTATTTTCTATACATTGAAATTAAGACTTGCATTTTTTATTCTCACAACAGTGATATTGATGAATACATATGTTTGCATTAACTGCAAATAATAAAGATATAGACATAGATATAATTTATAATCTATAATATTAAAATACGGGTCTGTGGTTGTAAGTCGAGGCCAGTCGCAGGCAAAACGATCCACATAAGCAGTCCAAAGGGCTGTGAGCATGGTGCGGCTTAGATGTAAGTCCTGCCGGGAAACCGAGAGGAGTAGTAGTGGGGAGCTAGGGGCTTATGAGCGAACCTTCCAGCAGGCGAGTGTGGGGGCAAAGACCAGGTCAGCCGTATAACGGGCACATGAGGCTTTTCTCATGTGCTTTTTTCATTTATACAGATGTATAAATGAAAATTGTAGATATTGCGTTTGTTAAGCTATATTTTGTATACAGAGAATGTATATTAATACATATTGTGTATAAAAATTAATAGAGAAATCATTAAAATATGGAATTTTAAAAATATTATATACATTATTATTGACATAATTATTCCGTGTATATATACTATATAAATAAACTTAGTTATATATGAGGTTAAGAAGATGTTTAATAAAAAAGTAAAAAAATTAGTTCTCGGTAGTTTGATGGTTGTTATGGCTGCATCTTTAGTTGGTGGTTGTGGATCTTCTTCTACAACAACGTCTAATAAAAAGTTGATTGTTGGCACAAATGCTACATTCGTACCTTTTGAATTTAAAGATGATAAAACCCAAGATTATGCAGGTTTCGATATCGATTTGATTCGTGCAATTGGCAAACGTATTAACAAAGATGTAGAGCTTAAAAATGTTGCCTTTGATGCGTTGATTCCAGCATTAAATACACATGATATTGATGTGGCAGCCTCTGGTATGACAATCACCAAAGCGCGTAGTGAAAAGGTATTATTCTCATCTCCATACTATGAAAATGCATTAGCTATTGTATATAAAGATTCTAATAGCATTCATTCCTTAGATGATTTGAAGAATAAAAAAATTGCTGCTCAAATGGGGACAACTGGTTCCGATTTAGCTCATAAGATCGAAGGTACTTCTGTAAAAGAATTCGATCATAGTAATGAAGCGTTGTTAGAGTTGCAAAATGGTGGTGTTGATGCTACTGTTATTGATTTACCAGTTGCTCAATATTACAGCACAAAACATCCTGATGAGCATATCCAAATCTTGCCATATCCAAATACAAAAGAGTACTTAGGTTTGGCTTTGAATAAAGATAATAAATCTTTACAAGAGGAAATTAATAAGGCTATTGCTGATATGAAAGCAGATGGTGAATTTAATACATTATATAAAAAATGGTTTAATGTAGATGCACCTGCAGATATGCCTGTTGTGTTGGATTTTAAATAATTAGGGAGTTGTAAATGGACTGGAATGTCATAACGAGTAATTTACCATTATTATTATATGGGGCTTTAATGACCATAAAAATTACAGCTGTTGCTGTAAGCTGTGGTTTCATTATCGGTTTAATTGTTTCTTTAGCTAGAATGTCGAATTTCATAATTGTTCGATTGATTGCTAAATGCTATGTAGATGTGATTCGTGGTACCCCTATGTTGGTACAAATCTTTATGATCTATTTTGCATTACCTCAAATCATTGGCACTCGAATCGATCCTTATATAGCAGCCTGTGCAGCATGTAGTATCAACTCTGGTGCTTATGTATCCGAAATATTCCGTGCGGGTATTCAATCTGTAAATAAAGGGCAAATGGAAGCCGGTCGTTCACTAGGGTTGTCTTGGTGGCAAACTATGCGCTTTATTATTATTCCGCAAGCGTTTAAAGCATCAATCCCTCCATTGGGTAATGAATTTATTGCCATGTTAAAAGATTCTTCTTTAGTTTCTGTTATCGGTTTTGAAGAATTGATGCGTCGTGGTCAATTAATTATCGCTAAAACCTATGCGGCTACTGAAATTTGGGGAACGGTTGCCATTATCTATCTATGTATGACAATACCGATTTCTCGATTGGTTGCTTACCTTGAAAGGAAATATAACGTAAAATGATAGAATTAAAAGATGTGCGAAAATCATTTGGTAAAAATGAAGTATTAAAGGGCATCAATCTACAAATTGATAAAGGTGAAGTTGTCGTAATCATCGGTCCTTCAGGATCTGGTAAAAGTACAGTTTTGCGGACGATGAATTATCTAGAGGAACCTACCAGTGGTCATGTAATTGTGGATGGCATGGATTTATCCGATAAGAATAAATTGAATGCTGTACGCACAGAAGTGGGCATGGTATTCCAAAACTTTAATCTATTCCCACATATGACTGTATTGGATAATTTGATATTGGCTCCCGTAAATGTAAGAAAAACGGATAAGAAAGAAGCACAAGACATTGCTATGAAACTATTGGAACGTGTTGGATTAGCTGATAAAGCTCAAATGTATCCGGACTCATTATCAGGTGGTCAAAGCAACGTGTTGCTATTGCACGTGCATTAGCTATGAAACCGAAGGTAATGTTATTTGATGAACCTACATCGGCACTTGATCCAGAAATGGTACGCGAAGTATTGGATGTAATGAAATCTTTGGCTGATGAAGGTATGACGATGGTTATCGTTACACATGAAATGGGCTTCGCTAAAGAGGTTGCGGATAGAGTGTTATTTGTCGATGGTGGTCAAATCCTAGAAGATGGCACACCAGCACAAGTATTTGATGCACCTTCTAGTGATAGAACAAAAATTGTTCTTGTCTAAAAATTTTTATAGATTCTTTCGAAACAGCACTCATAATTACGTAGTTTATAATTATGAGTGTTTTTTTGTTACCCGTTATCTTATAACAAATTTTGATAAATTATATATATTTACTTTAGGAAATACTGTAATTAAGTGATTTTTTTCTAAATCTGTTAATTCATATAAATAGATATTAGATATAAATATTTGTGATAAATATACAGTTTATGCATTTGTACAGTACAAAAAAATATTTATAATACTCATATATTTTTAGTTATAATGAAATAAATATGAGTCTTTATACTATAGAATATTCAGAGTAAAACCAATAATTAAAAGGAATTAAGAATTAAATTTATATATTTCTTAGAGTTAAATCTGCATAATAATTAAAATGAAATACGAGCGTTCTAATTTGATATTTTATACACGCTATGTTATTATACAGATATAGAGCACGACAGTAAGACAATATATATTTTATAGGAGGATATTATCCATGTTAGGTAAAGTAAAATGGTTTAGTGCAGAAAAAGGTTATGGATTTATTGAAAGAGAAGATGGTAGCGATGTATTCGTTCATTTCTCTGCTATTCAAGACGAAGGTTTTAAATCCTTATCTGAAGGTCAAAATGTAACATTTGACATTGTTGATGGCAATCGTGGTCCACAAGCAGCAAATGTTGTAAAAGCGTAAACATATACCAAATATTACATAAAAACTAAATTAAAAAAATCCCAACACCTTATTTGTTGGGATTTTTTGCACATTTAATAGTGTACAATACATATTTCTACAAAAAATATAAAAATTTTTATCAAAAAAGAGGAGTTTTATATGTAGATGTAGAAATACTAATTAAGACACCAGAAATAGAGTAATAAGAACATTCTAACAACTGGTCGTTGATTTTTAGAAAGGGTGTTGACATATGAAAGTAGCAATCAGAGGTAAAAACATTGAAGTAACAGCGGCTCTTCGTGAGTATGTAGAAAAAAGATTGAGTAAGTTGACCCGTTACTTTGATGATGAGTTAGATGCACAAGCAGTACTATCTGTAGTGCGTGATAAAGCAACAATTGAAATTACATGTTTCGTTGATAAAATTGTACTTCGTGGCGTAGAAACAAATGATGATATGTATGCAGCAATCGATTTAGTAGTAGATAAAAATCGTTCGCCAAATTCATAAACATAAAAACTCGTTTGGCAAAAACGTTTTTAAACGTCAAGAAGCTTTCCATCCAGATGTAGCACCTCTTGATACACCTGTAGAAGAAGAAAAAATTGAAGTAGTAAAACGTAAACATTTTGCTGTTCGTCCTATGGATGTAGAAGAAGCTATCTTGCAAATGAACTTGATTGGACATGATTTCTTCATGTTCTTCAATGCGGAAACAGAAACAATGAATGTAGTATACCGCAGACATGATGGTTTCTATGGTTTGATTGAACCAGAATTAAAATAATATGATCGATTATTTAATCAATTATCTTTTCTACGTTGATTTAATCGAGTGAAATATAGAATGGATACCAGAAATGGTATCCATTTTATATTTCTAGTTGTATATCTATAGAAAAAGCCTTGAATTCTTTTGACTATTCAAGGCTTTTTCGTTATAATGAATTAGATATAATAATGTAAGATATCCCGAAGAGGAGTGATTTGTTTGTTCGGCTTTTTACAAAGTCTTATAGGAAATAATAGCGCAAAAGAAGTTAAAAAAATGCGCAAAATTGTAGATCATATTAATGAACTAGAACCTAATTATGTAAAATTAAGTGATGCTAATCTCGTTGCTAAAACTGATGAGTTTAAACGTCGCTTACAAAAGGGAGAAACGTTAGACGATATTTTACCAGAAGCTTTTGCCGTATGTCGTGAAGCATCTAAACGTGTACTTGGTATGCGTCATTTTGATGTACAAATGCTAGGTGGTATTTGCTTGCATAGAGGTAATATTGCAGAAATGCGTACTGGTGAAGGTAAGACCTTAGTTGCTACCTTAGCTGTATATCTTAATGCTTTATCCGGTAAAGGTGTTCATGTTGTTACTGTCAACGATTACTTGGCTACACGTGATAGTGAGCAAATGGGTCGTTTGTATAATTTTCTAGGCCTTTCTACTGGTTTAATTGTTGCAAATCTCGATTATAATCAACGTAAAGAAGCATATGCTGCAGATGTAACATATGGTACTAACAATGAATTTGGTTTCGATTATCTTCGTGATAACATGGTATCCGATGTATCTCAAATGGTACAACGTCCATTAAACTATGCCATCGTCGATGAAGTTGACTCTATTTTGATCGATGAAGCGAGAACTCCGCTCATCATTTCTGGCCCTGGTAGTCGCTCTACTGACAACTATTATAAATTGGCGCAAGTTGTACCACATCTTGTAAAAGATGAAGACTATACAATCGATGAAAAACAAAAGACAATTGCACCGACAGATTCTGGTATTACAAAAGTTGAAAAAATGTTAGGCATCGAAAATTTATATGATGCTGATAATATTGAACTCAACCATTTACTAGGTGCCTCTTTACGCGCTTATGCTATGATGCATCGCGATACAGATTATGTAGTAAAAGATGGTGAAGTTGTTATTGTCGATGAGTTTACAGGTCGTTTGATGTTTGGCCGTCGTTATTCTGATGGTTTGCACCAAGCTATTGAAGCAAAAGAAGGTCTTAAAGTTGAACGTGAAAGCCAAACATTAGCATCTATTACGTTCCAAAACTATTTCCGTATGTATGAAAAATTGTCTGGTATGACTGGTACTGCTAAGACGGAAGAAAAGGAATTTAATGATATTTATGGCTTGGAAGTAATTCCTATTCCTCCAAATCGTCCTTTGATTCGTGTGGATTTACCTGACCTTATCTTTAAATCTAAAGCAGCAAAATATCGTGCTGTTGTACGCAATGCTGTAGAACGTCACCAAACGGGTCAACCTATTTTGATTGGTACTACATCTATCACTCAATCTGAAGAACTTTCAGATATGTTATTGCGCGCTGGTGTACCACATAAGGTATTGAACGCTAAACATCATGAACAAGAAGCGGAAATTGTTGCCAATGCTGGTCAAATGGGTATGGTTACAATCGCCACAAACATGGCTGGTCGTGGTACTGATATTACATTAGGTGAAGGTGTGCCTGAACTTGGTGGTTTAGCTATCTTAGGTACTGAACGTCATGAAAGCCGTCGTATTGATAACCAATTACGCGGTCGTGCCGGCCGTCAAGGTGATCCAGGTTCTTCACAATTCTTCCTATCTTTGGAAGACGACTTGATGCGTATCTTTGGTGCTGATAATATTTCTGGCATCATGGATAAACTAGGAATGGAAGAAGATGAACCAATTGAACATTCCTTAATCACAAAATCTATCGAACGTGCTCAAAAGAAAGTTGAAGATCATAACTACAATATTCGTAAATATATCTTGGAATATGACGATGTTATGAATCAACAACGTGAAGTGTTATATGAGCAACGCCGTCGTATATTAGGAAATGAATCTTTAAGAGATACCATTAATGAAATGATTGACAAGCTTGTAACTGAAGCTGTTGATACATATGCTGATGAAAAATTGTATCCTGAAGAGTGGGATTACGAAGGTTTACATAAACACTTGAGTCAATACTTCTTGACTTCTGAACTTATGTCTGCAGAAGAAATGGAAGAATATACACGTCAAGAATTGGATGAACGTTTACACGAAATCGCACATAGCGAATATCAAGATCGTGTTGATCTTTTAGGTGAAGCGATGTTTGGCCAACTTGAAAAAGCGATTATGCTACGTGTTGTCGATAGTAAATGGATGGAACATTTGGATAATATGGATATGCTTCGTGAAGGTATTGGCCTTCGTGCATATGGCCAAAAAAATCCTTTGGTTGAATATAAATTTGAGGCCTATGATATGTTCCAGCATATGATTGAATCTATTCAAGATGAAACAATCATGGCATTGTACAAAATTCGTGCACAATTGATTCAAGAAATTGAAGAACCAGTTGATCACTTAGAAGGTGCACAACCCCATCATGAAGATGTGTTGGAGCCACAAAACATAGATTAACATTTGTGAATGGCACGTTGCTCAATGGGAAAACACCTTCTGGGCAACGGCCATTTTTCATTTTAAAAATACAGTAAATCGTTACTATGTACATGTAGTAATTCTATAAAGGTGGTGAACATAAATTGTTAGAGGATTTAAAACCAATCATCTCTGGTTTAGAAGAGCGAATTTATGGAATGAGGGATTCACTTTAACATAGCTCAGAAAGAAGAACGAATCTTCACACTTGATGTACAGATGAGTGATCCTACATTTTGGGATAATCCTGATAAGGCTCGTGAGATTTCTCAAGAGGCAACACAATTAAAAAACTCTGTAGAGGGGTATAAGCAGTTAGTGTCTGATATCGAAGATGCTAGTGTCATGTTGGATATGGCAATTGAAGAAGATACCTCTATGGAGGGGGAAATCAAACAATTCGTAAATGGCATTCAAGAGGCTGTTGAAAAACAAGAGGTATTGCTTTTGCTCGGCGGAGAATATGATCAGAATAATGCTATTCTTACATTCCATGCTGGTGCAGGTGGTACAGAAGCACAAGATTGGTGTTCTATGCTGATTCGAATGTATTTGCGTTGGGCAGAAAAGACTGGGTTTTCCGTGGAACTTATGGATGAACAACCTGGCGATGAAGCGGGAATCAAAAGTGCAACATTTCTTATTAAAGGCGAAAATGCCTTTGGCTATTTAAAATCTGAAAAAGGTGTTCACCGTCTCGTTCGTATATCGCCATTTGATGCTGCAGCACGTCGTCATACTTCATTTGCAGCTGTTGACGTAATGCCAGAAATTGATGATACTGTGGAAATCAATATCGATATGAAAGATGTCCAAGTTGATACATATCGTGCAAGTGGTGCCGGTGGGCAGCATATTAATAAAACGGATTCTGCTGTTCGTATGACGCATAAACCAACAGGCATTGTAGTTCAATGTCAATCTCAGCGTTCTCAAATGCAAAATAGAGAACAAGCTCTTCGTTTATTACGTGCAAAATTATTTGAATTAGAACTTGAAAAAGCAGGCTGAATTAAAAGAACAAATTGGTGGGACATACCAAGCTATTGAATGGGGAAGCCAAATTAGATCCTATGTATTCCATCCTTATAACATGGTAAAGGATCATCGTACATCGGTTGAAACTGGTAATGTACAGGCTGTTATGGATGGCAATATCGATCAATTCATAGAAGGCTATTTAAAGAAAGAAGCTAATTTAACAGTATAGGTGCTATAATGAAAAAAATTTTTTTAATATTCATCGTCTTGCTTATCATTGTATGTGTGGTGGGTGCTCAATTTGTAGTTCCAAAAATATATGGAATCTATTGTAGAAGATGAGTTAAATCAATCACTTAAACCTTCCAGCCAAACTGTTGTTATTGAATCTACACCCTGCCTTTAAACTGGTTTACGGACAAGCAGATCACGCGGCAGGAACATTGGAAAAATGTTCAATTAGGAAAGTTGAATTTTTCTAGTCTTCATTATGAGGCAAATAATATTGTTATTAATCCTATTTCTCTCATTGCATCTCATGAGGTTGAGGTCCTAAGTCTTGGTCCATCCTATGTAGAAGGTATTGTGTTAGAGGATGATTTAAAGAAATTCCTGATTCAGAATACAGAAGGTCTACAGGGTGCTAATGTAGTAATTAATAATGACCGTATAGCATTAACTGGGACTGTTAACATTATGGGGTCTTTGAAAGGAACAGCTAGTTTGGAAGGCGCCTTGCAGTTGAAAGATAATGTTTTATCATTTGCTCCTAGTCGATTTACAGTTAGTGGATTGACTATTGCAGGTATTACATCACAACAATTGCATCCTATTGCTATCTATGATTTTAATAATTTCCCAGTTCCGGTTAAAGCTGAGTCTGTTAACGTTGAAAATGGAGAAATTCATATTAAGATTAAACCTGTACTCAATTAGAAAAGGAAATATCGTGCATACTGTTAAGAAAAACTAAGCACTCATTAGTTCTTATACTATGTATCATAGTAGGACTTATTTCAGCACTCTATTTAGTAATGGAGCGCAATACAATTGAAAAAGGCACAAAAATCATATTGAGAATATAGTAGATTATGATGCTGTACTTCGAGCTAATGCCTTTGAAAAAAACGTAGTCAAAAAGATGCTTTTGATGCACTGAAAGAGGCGGGAATAACGGCATTTGCCATTTATGATAGAACATTAGAAAAAGGCAAATGACGCTGGTGAAATTAAATTACTTTCATCACAAGATATGTCCGATGTTCGTATCAATGGTGGTTCTATTAAACCAGGCGCTACTTATGTTGCACTTATTCCTGGTAAAGAAGGCTATTATAAAGAAATTCGTGAAGATTTATATCATCGTATTAGTAAAGAAAAAGGTTAAAGAACTTAATACTAGTATAGGACCCGTTTTAGAATTACAAGGTGCTACTTCAGATAGCTATGCGAAGATGAACTTAGGTATTTCTAAGATTCAAGCCATGGAAGTGGCCAATCGCGGATTCAATGTAATTGTTCGACCTACTAATTATCGCAATGTTACATCTGATGATATTAAATATGTATTTAATCGTCTAGATGGGGTTCCTCATGTAACAGGCATTATATTTGCTGGTAAAGAGGCATTAGGTGCACCAGATTATATTGATGAAACCTTAGAGGCTATGAATAATCTTCATATTCCATTGGTTGGTATTGAAGCTGTTAATCAGTTGCAATATGAGCCTCAGTTAGGATTCTTAGATATGGCGGCTAAGAAGAATTACAGTGTAGGTCGTGTTTACACATTTCTAAAGATGAGTTAAAGAAGATTACTCCGGAAGAAGCGGCTCAACGATTCTATATTAGCGATATTGAGCGCAACATTCGATTTCAATTTATTCCCTATGTATGAAGTAGGGCAAAATAATGAAACTGTGTTACAAACAACGATTAACTATGTACATAGTGCAACAGATAAATTGAGTGCTAAGGGCTATGAATTTGGGCCAGCAGATATTTATCCTGCTTATACACCTAATCCTTTATTAGTTGTTCTAACAATGATTGGCAGTATTGCGTTATTCGTGTATGTGGGACAAATGTTTATAGCTATGTCACAACACAAACAATTAGTTCTATTTTTTGCCCTATCATTACTATCCATTGTTGGATTTATTGTGACTAGCGGTACATTATTAGTTCAAATTTGGGCTTTATCTGCAGCTATTATGGCACCTGTTGGAGCCTTGGTGACTCTTATGGAAGAATGGCGTAGATCAGATGGTACACGCCCTATAGGTGTATGGAAATCTACGCTACTCGCATTACTCTATCTCGTAATAGCAACGTTATTTGCCGCTATTGGTGGCATGTATATTGCGGCATTATTAGGTAATACAAAATTCTTTATGGAATTTGAAATCTTTAGAGGTGTAAAACTTACCTTCGTATTACCAATCATCCTTGTTATGATCGCATATCTACAACGCTTTCCATTATGGAAAGGTCGCATGATCAACTCTGGAACAGAAGCTAAGCAATTCATTAAAGAATTTCTAACTACAGATGTAAAAATGTATGTGTTCTTTGTATTTGCTGCTATAGGTGCTGCGGCTTGGGTATTTGTAGGCCGTAGTGGTCATACGGCAGGTGTGCCTGTTCCAACATTTGAACTCGTATTGCGTAGATTCCTAGAGAATACACTATATGCTAGACCACGAGAAAAGGAATTTATGATTGGTCATCCATTGTTGATGCTCGCAACATTTGCATTCCTACGTAAATGGCCTATGGTTATTCACTTTGTATTAACTATAGCTGGCGTTATCGGCGTAGCATCTATGGTAGAAACATTCTGTCATATTAGAACACCTGTCTTCATGTCTATTATGCGTGGGTATGATGGCTTGTTGCTCGGTTGTGCTATAGGTATTGTTCTTATTCTTGCAGTTCGTTTCCTTATTTACATCTCGCAATGGGCTATGCATCGGGAGGACAGTCATGAGTAATATCGTTATTTCCGGTTACTATGGCTTTGGTAATGCTGGTGATGAAGCTATGCTTTGCGCCATTATCGACGCTATTCGTGATGTAGAAGACGATGCACATATTACGGTTATCTCCGGCAATCCTCAAGAGACTAGTAGAAAACATAATATTAAGGCTGTTGGAACATTTGCTGCCTTTGGTATTTTGAATGCCATACGTAATGCTGATTTAGTGATTAGCGGTGGAGGTAGTTTATTACAGGATGCTACAAGTATTCGGAATACCTATTATTATCTAAGTATTATGGGGCTTGCAAAATTACTCGGAAAACCTGTTATGCTGTACTCTCAAGGTATTGGTCCTTTATATCGTAAATCTACAAAACGAGCTGTTAAATTTATGTTGAAATATGTAGATGGAATTACAGTTCGTGATTCCATTTCGAAAGATGAGTTGAATGCTCTAGGAATTTACGATGTTGAGGTTACAGCGGATGCTGTATTAGCTATGCATAAGGCCAATCCTAGTATCGGTGCTAATATTTTAACCAAATATAATTGTGCTCCTATTGAAAGTGGTAGGAAACGCATCGGCATTGCTGTGCGTAGTTGGAAGGATGATACAGCGTATAGACAGAGTTTAGCAGATGTATTGAGCCGGTTAAGTTTAGAGCAAGATGCTGAAATAGTATTCATACCTATGTCTCATCCTGATGATACGAAAGAAGCAAAGATTATAGCTTCATTAATGAAGGTAAAACCAATCGTATTAGAAGGACCTTTTACCACAGAAGAACAACTATCCTTATCTGGCAATGTAGATCTAATGATTGGCATACGCCTACATGCACTTGTATTTAGTTCCTTAATGGGAAAACCAGTTATTGGTATTTCCTATGACCCTAAAAATTACAAGTTTTTTTACATATGATTGAACAAGAACCAATTGGTACTATGACAGAATTAGATTCTAATATTCTATATGATCGATGTGTAGAACTTTTACAATCTACAGAATCCTATCAACATTCATTCAATCGCATTCAAACATTGCGTAAGGTATCGAAACGCAATGCAGAATTTGCTATTTCACTTTTAGAAGAGTATTAAATATAAATTGGAGATTATCCAGAAAGTGAGGTCTTTATGGCTACATTGAGTCAAGATCAAAAACAATTAGTACAAGAGAAAGCAAAAGCGATTCGCGTAAGCATCGTACAGTCTGTTACAGCAGCTAAATCTGGACATCCAGGTGGCTCTTTATCCATTGCTGATGTAATGTCTCTGTTATATTTTGTAGAAATGAATGTAGACCCAAGTAATCCTAAAAAGCAAGATCGTGACCGTTTTGTGTTATCAAAAGGTCATGCAGCGCCAGCATTGTATGCGACACTTGCTGAAAAGGGATATTTTCCTAAATCTGAATTAATCAATTTGCGTAAAATCAATCATTTCCTTCAAGGTCATCCTGACATGAAGCATACACCTGGTGTAGATATGTCTACAGGTTCTTTGGGCCAAGGGATTTCTGCAGCTTGTGGTATGGCTTTAGCAGGTAAAATCGATAATGCTGATTATCGTGTATATTCTATTCTCGGTGATGGAGAACTTGAAGAAGGTCAAGTATGGGAAGCTGCTATGTTTGCAGGCCACTATAAATTAAATAATTTGACTGCCTTTGTAGATTATAATGGCCTACAAATTGATGGTGATATTGAAAAAGTTATGTCCCCATTGCCAATTCCAGATAAATTTAAAGCTTTCAAATGGAATGTTATTGAAGTAAATGGTCACGATATTGACGAATTACATCAAGCCATTGAAGAGGCGAAAGCTTTCACAGATGGTCCTACATGTATCGTAATGCATACTGTAAAAGGTAAAGGTGTTGCAGAAATGGAAGGTCAAGCTGGTTGGCATGGTAAGGCACCTAGTGAAGAACAAGGTGTGGCATTCGTAAATGAAATCATGGGGGTACAATAATGGGTAAAGCAACACGTGAAGCGTACGGTAATGCGCTAGCAAAAATTGGTAAAGAAAATTCTAATATTATTGTTCTTGATGCTGATTTATCAAAATCTACTAAGACTGATACATTTAAGAAGGAGTGTCCAGAACGTTTCTTTAATGTAGGTATTGCTGAACAAAATCTAATCTCTGTAGGTGCCGGTTTAGCTGCAGCAGGTAAGATTCCATTTGTATCTTCCTTTGCTATGTTTGCAACTGGTCGTGCATTTGAACAAATCCGTAATGCTGTATGCTATCCAAAACTTAATGTGAAAGTATGTGCTACACATGCAGGTATTACTGTAGGTGAAGATGGTGCAACTCATCAAAGTTTAGAAGATATCGCATGTATGCGTGTTTTACCAAACATGACTGTTATTGTGCCAGCAGATGAAAAAGAAACAGAATCTGTCATTCAATGGGCTGCTGATTATAATGGTCCAGTTTATGTACGTCTCGGTCGTGCTGGTGTTGATGATGTAACAGCAGAAGGATATACTTTCACACCTGGTAAATCCAATCAATTAAAAGATGGTTCTGATGTGACAATTATCGCTTGTGGTGCTTTAGTAGGCCCTGCAGTTGAAGCAGCTAAACAACTAGAAGGTGAACAAATTTCTGCTCGCGTTATTAATATGGCATCCATTAAACCTATCGATGCTAATGCCATCATTAAAGCCGCTGAAGAAACAGGTGCTATTGTGACTGCTGAAGAACATAATATTTTAGGCGGTTTAGGTTCTGCTGTATCTGAAGTTGTTGTGGCACATAAACCTGTTCCTATGGAATTCGTTGGTGTTCAAGATACATTTGGGGAGAGTGGTACACCAAAAGAATTGATGGCGAAATATGGGTTAACAGCTGAAGATATTGTAAAAGCAGTTAAAAAAGTGGTGACACGTAAATAAAAGGGGAACCAATGATAGAATTTAAGAATGTTAGTAAAGTATATGAAAACGGATCTACTGCACTTGATAATGTGTGCATTACCATTAATGATGGTGAGTTTGTATTGATTTGTGGTCATAGTGGGGCTGGTAAATCTACGTTGTTTAAATTATTAACTCATGAAGTTACACCAGATTCTGGATTTGTTATAGTCGATGAATTTGATGTTACAAAATTGAAACGTAGTAAAATACCAAAATTGCGTCGTAAATTAGGCGTAGTATTTCAAGATTTCCGATTATTACCTAACAAAAGTGTAGCTGAAAATATCGCTTTTGCTTTAGAGGTTATCGAGGAGAAACCTAAGGTAATAAAAGAGAAGGTAGCTCACGTTCTTGAATTAGTTGGCTTATCTGATAAGGCGAATGATTTACCAGAGGATTTATCTGGTGGTGAACAGCAACGTGTAGCGATTGCACGGGCTATTGTCAATCGTCCATCTGTATTAATTGCAGATGAACCAACTGGCAATCTTGATCCGAATACGAGTAAAGACATTGTAGATTTGTTCAAGCATATCAATAATTTTGGCACTACTGTAATTATGGTTACCCATAATATGGATATTGTTACCTATTTAAATAAGCGAGTTATCGAATTAAAGATGGTCGTGTTCTTAGTGATAATATGAGGGGTGCAGAATTTAATGAAGCCTAGAACAATGAAATATTTCTTTAAGGAAGCTTTAAAGTCCATGAAACGCAATGGACTTATGACATTAGCGTCTATTTCCACTGTAGCATTATCTTTATTTATGCTTGGTGTATTTCTCTGTGGCGTTATCAATCTTAATAACATGGCATCGAGCTTAGAGAATCAAGTGCAGTTAAGTGTGTATTTGAAAGATGGTCTTACTACAGAGCAAATTATGGCTGTTGGTAAGCAAGTGAAAGCAATTCCAAATCTAAAACACTTAGAATTTGTTAATAAAGAACAAGCTATGAAAGAATTTAAGGAGCGCTTAGGGGATCAACAACAATTGGTGAATGCCTTAGGTGGTGTAAAATCCATTGCCAAACTCTTATGTTCTTACCTTTGAAAAATCCTGAAGATGTTAAATCTACAGCTAAATTAGTAACTACATTCCAAGGCGTAGAAAGTACACATTATGGTCAAGACATCATTGAGGAATTGTTCCGAATTACACAAATTATCCGTATTGGTGGTATCGTACTCATCGGTTTCTTAGCAGCAGCTACATTGTTTATTATTTCTAACACTATTCGTTTAACTGTATTTGCTCGTCGCAAAGAGATTGCGATTATGAAATATGTAGGTGCTACTAATGGCTTTATTCGTTGGCCATTTGTTATCGAAGGCATGTTGTTAGGCTTTATTGGGTCCATTATTGCCGTATTATGCGTGGGTGAGTTCTATCATTTTATTACCATAGAAGTATCCGATTCACTTGCATTCTTCCCATTAGTTCCTATGTTCCCATTCTTTCTATCAATTAGTAGCATGCTTAATTGGCGGTGGGATTATCGTAGGCATTATTGGCAGTACCATTTCATTGAAACAATATATGAAAGTATAGTAGAGGGATTATGAGACAGTATACATTTTAAAACTCGTCTCATGCAGCCCTTCTTTCGGGAGTGGTATTATGCGGGACACCAGCCTATATTATGGCTGAAGATGAAGATTTAACAAATCAATTAGATTCGATTCAACAACAAGTTAACCAGCAAAAATGCTGCAAAAAGCAGATGCGGAAACTGTGATTGGAAGCGTTTCTGAACAGTTGCGACAAATTGAAGAACAACTTCGTCAAGCGACTGCTGAGTTAGGTACGATTAAAAGAGCAGCGTGTAGCTGTAGAAAATGATATTACACTTAATGAACGTCAATTGGCGGAAGCTCAAAAAAACGATTAGAAGGTCGAGAATCCGTATTTTTATAAACGAGTTCGTGATATTTATATCAATGGACGACTTAGTTATCTTGATGTAGTTATTGGGTCTAAAGATTTTTAGTGATTTCGCTAATCGATTAGAGGTTTTAAAACGAATTATCGATTCTGATATCACCTTGATTAACGAAATTAAAAAAGAGCGTGCTGACATTGAAGCTCATAAACAAAAACTCGAAGCAGATCGTGCTAAGTTGGTTGAATTAGAAAAAGCTGCACTTGCTAAACAGGCTGAAATTGAACAGAAAAAAGCAGAACGCAATGTAGTTCTTCAAAAAGCACAAAATGATAGAGCAACTGCAATGCAAGCAATTGAAGAACTTAATGCTTCCTCAGCGCAAGTAAGTGCTATGTTGAAAGAACGACAAGCTGCACGTGCTGCCGCAGCTGCGGCAGCGGCGGCAGCGGCTCAATCCTCTGGTGGGCAAGGTGCATCAGATAATTGGGTACAAGGTACAGGACAACTTGGCTGGCCTGTTAGTGGTGAAATCACTTCTCCTTATGGCTATCGTGTTCATCCAATTTGAGGGAACTACAATTTATCACTCCGGTATTGATATTGGCGTTGATGAAGGTACACCTGTTCATGCTGCTGATGGTGGCGTCGTAGTTTGGTCTGGATGGATGGGCGGCTATGGTTATGCTGTTGTTATCGATCATGGTAATGGACTTTCTACACTATATGGTCATAACTCTGAGCTCGCTGTAGATGAAGGTCAATCCGTTGCGAAGGGCCAAGTTATTTCTTATGCCGGCAGTACTGGCAATAGTACAGGACCTCATGTTCACTTTGAAGTTCGTGTAAACGGGGATCCAGTAGATCCTATGGGTTATTTATAGAATGAATAATAATTTTTAAAAGAATTGGTTTAGCCTTTAATTAAATATATATTTGCGTCCATCATTATGTTGTGGCTCGTATTTTTGGTATATTTCTGGATCAGCTATGGGTTTACCACGATTTGTCGTAACCTATTACATAACGACTCAGAAATTTATGACACCTGTAAGTAAAGCCACATTGTTTGATGGTATGTTGAAAGGTTTGGTGGCTTCTTTAGGAGAACCTCATAGTGTCTATTTAGACAAGGATGACTTTGAATCTATGAAAGAACATACCTCTGGCACCTATGCAGGTGTGGGCATGGTTCTTGGACATGGTTCAAAAGGGTTAGAAGCAGTATCCGTGATTGATGATATGCCGGCTTATAAAGCTGGCATCAAAAGCGGTGATCACATCGTATCCATCGATGGTGTAGATACTAATTCTATGACGATTGAAGATGCAGCTTCAAAAATACGTGGTGAAGCTGGTAGCGATGTAACGATTGTGGTTGAACGGGATAATCAATTATTAACGTTTAACGTTACAAGAGAAGAAATCGTATTACCTACAGTAAAAAGTAAGATGTTGTCAGACCACATTGGATATATTCGCATCAGTCAATTCGCTGAGCATACAGCGGGTGATTTTAAAACACAATATGAGCAGCTTCTATCCGAAGGAATGACTTCATTAGTTCTAGACTTACGCGATAATCCTGGTGGATTACTTAATAGTGCGCAAGATATTGCTAGCATTATTATGCCAGAAGGTACATTAGTATCTTTCACAACACGAGATGGAAAAACCAAAAATTATGTATCTGATGGAAAAAATCCTGCATTACCTATGGTAGTTCTCATTAATAAAGGTTCTGCTAGTGCATCTGAAATCATTGCTGGCGCTATTCAAGATAGAAAATTAGGTACCATTGTTGGCACTAATAGTTATGGTAAAGGCACTGTTCAAAGTGTATATCCAAATCTAGAGGATGAAGGTATTAAAGTGACTATAGCTAAATACCATACTCCTAATGATCGTGTTATTGATGGAACTGGTATTCAACCAGATGTAGTTCTAGAATTACCAAAGGGAACTACCCCATCTAGTGATATGTCAGATATTCAAATTCAAAAGGCAATAGAACTATTAAAATAGTTTTGCAGAAAAGGATGTAATTATGTTTATAGATCGCGCTCGTGTATTTGTAAAAGCGGGTGATGGCGGAGACGGTATGTCTAGTTTCCGTCGAGAGAAATATGTTCCTAATGGCGGACCAAGCGGTGGCGATGGTGGCCAAGGGGCAGATGTTATTTTAAAAGCAGATAAAAATATTAATACTCTTGTAGATTTTCGTTATAAACGCCAATTTAAAGCGCCAAAGGGTGGTAATGGTGAAAGCGCCAATAAACATGGTCGCGGTGCAGAAGATTTAATTATTCCTGTTCCATTAGGCACCGTTGTTAAGGACGAAGAATCAGGTAAGGTGTTCTGTGACTTAGTTCACGATGGTGACACCTTTATCATCGCTAAAGGCGGTCGCGGTGGACGCGGTAATGCGAGATTTTTATCTAGCTCTAATCGTGCACCTACCTTTGCTGAAAAGGGGGAACCAGGGGAAGAACGCTGGTTACAACTAGAGCTAAAGGTATTGGCTGATGTTGGCTTGCTTGGCTATCCAAGCGTTGGTAAATCAAGTATTCTACGCAAAGTATCTAAAGCACAACCAGAAGTGGCGGCTTATCATTTTACAACATTAACTCCTGTATTGGGTGTTGTAACGCTCCCTGGTGATCGTAGCTTTGTATTGGCTGATATTCCTGGTCTTATTGAAGGGGCTAGTGAAGGTGTAGGCCTTGGTCATAATTTCTTGCGCCATGTAGAACGCACGAATATTCTGATTCACGTTCTAGATGTATCTGGCATGGAAGGTCGTGACCCTAAAGTAGATTTGATGCTATTAATGATGAGTTGCGTAAATACTCAGAGAAATTAGCTAATAAGAAACAAATCGTGGCACTTAATAAAATAGATCTTGTCTTTGATGATGAAACAATTCCAAATACAAAATCTTATTTTGAAGACAAGGGTTATGAAGTATTCTTAATCAATGCATTGAGTGGTGAAGGTTTACCTGAGCTAATGGAACGAGCGTATTATTATGTAGAAAATTATGAGCCAGAGGTTGAAGCCACTGATGATACCGTTATGTATGAAGCAAAACCAGATACGGAGTTTGTTATTACACGTGGTGATGATGCTGCTTTCTATATTACGGGTAAACGTATCGAACGACTTGTGGCAATGACCAATCTTGACGATGATCAATCCTTACGTCGATTCCAACGTATTTGGCGTTTTATGGAATTGGATAATAAATTACGTGAAAAAGGATGTCAAGAAGGCGATGAAGTTGTTATTGGTGAACAACGATTCACATTCAGAGACTAGGAGTTATAATGACAGGAAAACAGAAACGGTATTTACGCTCATTAGCTGCAACTATGCCAGCTGTTGTGCAAATTGGTAAAAATGGTCTTGAGGATAGCGTGATTGATAGTGCACGAGCAGCACTGATGGCACGTGAATTAATCAAGGTTAAATTGCTTAATAATAGTCCAGAAGATAAAGCGATTTTCCAAGAATTAGCAGATATGCTTGGTGCTGAGTTAGTACAAGTTATTGGATTCAATGGTGTTCTTTATAAAGCTAAAAAAGAACCAAAAATTATATTACCGAAATAATAGTTATAACCTTTTTCCCTTATAGGAGATGATTGTATGAGAGATGCCATTAAGAATGCTAAACGCATTGTTGTAAAAGTGGGGAGCAGTACATTATGTTACCCAAATGGTCATTTAAATTTAGAACGGATAGAACATTTAGTCCGTCAATTATCAGATCTTGCCAACCAAGGGAAAGAGGTTATTCTTGTTTCCTCGGGGGCTACGGGTGCAGGCCTTGCGCCGTTAGGCTTTAAAGAAAAACCAAGAGATCTTGTGTTACGTCAAGCATCAGCAGCGGTAGGACAAGGTGTACTCATTCATATGTATGAACGCATGTTTCGAGAGTACGGTAGAACGGTTGCTCAAATATTATTGACGAAGGAGGATAGCACTTCTCGTCATAGCTATTTGAACCTACGAAATACATTACATGCGTTATTACAATTACATGTCATTCCAATCATTAATGAAAATGATGTAGTAGCTATTGAAGAATACAAAATAGGCGATAATGATACATTATCGGCTACTGTAGCAGGGATTGTAGAAGCCGATGTGCTTATTATTTTATCTGATATTGATGGTTTATATACGGCTAATCCAGCTACGGATTCTACAGCTACTTTAATCCACGAAGTTTCTGTAATTACAGATGAAACTTATGAGATCGCTGGTGGTGCAGGTTCAAGTATGGGTACTGGTGGTATGTATACAAAAATTAAGGCTGCCCATATGGCGACTAATTCAGGTATACATATGATTATTGCCAGTGGTGAATCGGATAATTCTTTACGTAAAGTATGTAAAGGTGAGAATATAGGTACATTATTTGTCGCTAATGATCAAGGTGTTTCTCAAAAGCATCATTGGGTAGCTTATGGGAAACGCTTAAGTGGAAGCATTACTATAGATGAAGGATGTACGAAAGCCGTATTAAATCACGGAGCTAGTATTTTACCAGCTGGTATTATTGAAGTGGATGGATCTTTTGAACCTGGTGATACAGTATCAATTATTGCTAAGGGAAAAGAAATCGCTAGAGGATTAGTGAATTATAGTTCTACAGATTTACTTAAGATTAGAGGTCACAATACGCAAGATATAGCTCGTGTATTAGAAATTGATACAACATATGATGAGGTTGTTCACAGAAATAATCTAGTAATTATTCATTGATGAGGTACAGTATGAATTCATATGAAAGTATATTTAAAGAAATGGGTGAATCTGCACGAGCAGCATCTATTGTTTTACAGCAATTACCAGAGAAACGCATCAATGAGGTATTATGTGCTATAGCCGATGCGTTAGTTCAACATAGTGAACAAATTTTAACAGCCAATTACATGGATATGGATTCGGCTCGAGGCGTGGTACCTGATACGATGTTGGATAGATTACTACTATCTAAAGAGCGCATTAATCAAATGGCAGAAGGTGTTCGTCAAGTTAGTCTATTACCATCACCGGTAGGAACCATACTTGAAACTATTAATAGGCCTAACGGACTTCACATTGAAAAGCGTGCCGTACCATTTGGTGTTATAGGTATCATTTTTGAAGCGCGTCCAAATGTCACTGTTGATGCTGGCGCCTTATGCTTTAAAACCGCTAATGCCACTATTCTACGCGGTGGTAAGGAAGCATACCGTACAAATCGCGTCATCGTATCCATTATGCAAGATGTATTAGAAGTCAATGATTTACCAAGAGCAGCTATTCAGTTAGTAGAAGTATTAGATCGTGAAGCTGTAAGTGTATTGCTACAACAACGCCGTTATATAGATGTAGTGATTCCACGTGGCGGTGCAGGATTAATACAACGGGTTGTACGTGATAGTATGATACCCGTTATAGAGACGGGAAGCGGTGTCTGTCATACCTATGTTGATGCTGAAGCTAACATTGACATGGCTGTTGATATTGCTGTGAATGCAAAGGTACAACGTCCATCTGTATGTAATTCTATGGAGACTCTATTGGTTCATAAATCTATTGCTCACGAATTTCTGTTGGCATTAGACTCTAAATTAGAGACCCATCATGTAACGATTCACGGTACACCAGATGTATTACAGATTGTTAAGGGTATTGCTGTTGACGAGCACTCATTTAGTACAGAATATAATGATCTTGATTTAAATGTGGCTATTGTATCATCTGTGGATGAGGCTATTTCACATATTAATCAATATACGACACATCATTCTGAAGCGATTGTAACAGATAATATGAAAACCGCTCAGCATTTTATGAATCTTATCGATTGTTCTACTGTATATCATAACGCGTCTACACGTTTCACAGATGGTTTTGAATTTGGATTTGGTGCTGAAATTGGCATTAGTACACAAAAACTCCATGCTCGTGGACCAATGGGATTACAAGCATTAACATCCTATAAATATTTTGTATTTGGTACAGGACAAATTCGTTCGTGATGCGTTTATATTATTTGATACGAGCCTATTATCGTTATATTCAGACTCCAAAAGGTCGTTATGAGTGGGTATCGTATGTAAAAGCATTAGCATTATTTATCTTGATTTGTATTATAGTCATAAAGGGTGTGACTTATATATGGTAGAGAAACGGCGGATTGGTATTATAGGCGGAACTTTTAATCCTATCCACTTAGGACATCTAATGATTGCAGAGGTAGCAAGGGAAAGCTTTCATTTAGAAAAGGTTATATTTGTTCCTGCCAGAATACCTCCTCATAAACATAATGATGTTATTGATGCTAAGCATCGTTATGCCATGACGGCTGCGGCGGTAGCAGATAACCCGTATTTTGAAATATCCGATGTGGAAATGCGTCGTGAAGGGCCTTCCTATACAATTGATACTATTCATCATTTCAAAAAAATATATGGAGATTCTGTTTCTTTTTACTTTATTGCTGGTACAGATACAATACGAGATTACCTAATTGGAAATTTATTGATGAATTATTAGAGCATTGTCATTTTATTGGTGCTATGAGGCCTGATGGATCTCAGGTTGTTGATACAACTTTAGATTTATTGGGTTCTAAAGCTAAGGATAGAATCCATTTAATGAATGTACCAGAAATGAAATTATCTGCTACTTATTTACGAGACCGACTGCGTCATGGCTTGACGGTCAGATATATGTTACCTAAATGTGTAGTTCAATATATTGAAAAATATGATATTTATCGGAAGGAATAATTAAAGGTGGATATACATCAAATTGAAACCGACTTGTCTAATAAATTAAGTAAAAAGCGTTTTATACACACCTTAGGTGTTGTAGAGTCAGCGATTTATTTAGCTAAAAAATATGGGGCTAATGTAGAAGACGCTCGGTTAGCAGCGGTGTTACATGACTGTGCTAAAGAATTACCATTATTGGAAATGCAAGATTTAGTTGCAGATTTGGCCTGTGATGTTGATATGTTACATAGCGGTGCTTTATTACATGGTTTAGCAGGTATGGTGTTAGCGAATACTCATTATGGTATTACTAATCGAGAAGTATTAGAAGCAATACGTGTTCATACAACTGGAAAAGTGGGCATGTCAAATTGGATAAAGTTATATTTTTAGCTGATTATGTTGAGCCTAATCGTAATTTTCCTGGCGTAAACGATATTCGTGCAGCTGCAGAACAGTCTCTTGATGCCGGAGTATTGTGTGGATTTGATATGACCATTCGACATTTAATAGATAGTAATGATACTATTTATCCTCTTACTATTATTAGCCGTAATGATCTTATACAGCATATGAAAAAAGGAGGTGCCTAGAATGGATGAACGTGAAAAAGCGCGAGCTCGTCGCCGTAGAAGACGTCGAGAACGTCAGATGAAAAAAAATAAGCTCCAATGGGGCCGTCTAATCATCGCATTCGTGTTAGCACTTACTGTTATTTGTGGCATCGGTTGGGGTATGTATAGTGGAATCAGTTATGTATATCATCGAGTAACACAAACTGATACTGCAAGTGAGATTGAAGAATCCAGTGAACTTAAGCATACTGATACGGTTAATGTAGAACAGAAAGCATTGGACAAGCCTGTATATGTATTAATTGTAGGGCGAGATAAAAATAATCCGAGTCAAGCTGACTCATTATTCCTCATGTCTATTAATATGAATACTAATACGATGGATATAATTGGTATTCTAGCAATAGTAAAAATTGAAAGTAGAGACCAAAAAATCTGCATCTATGTTAAATCAAATGTATGCAGAAGGTAACATTGAACTAACGAAAGCCGTTGTAGAGGATATATTCCATATCAGCATACCTTACTATGTTGTCGTTGATGAGGCAGCTTTCAAAAACAAGTGATGTTTTAGGTAGTCAACAGTTTTACGTAGAAAAGAATATGGAACATGTTGATGCTGAAACTGGTAGTAAAGATATAGATTTACGAAGAGGCTATCAAAAATTTAGATAGTGATAATGCATTAGCATATTTACGCTACACAGACGAAAATAATGATAATTTTTGGACGTGTTCAACGACAAGAACGGTTCTTGAAATTATGGGTTGATCGGGAACAAGATACTTGGTTTTATTACAAAAAGCTTGGCATATATGGCGTTTATGGAGTCATTATGAAAGTAATATATCTACATGGGATGCTATTAAATTAATGCGTTCTATCGGTCAAATGGATAAAGACCATATTCATTTTTATATTTTGCCTGGTGAAAAAAAGAAAAAAATTAATGACGTCGTGTATTGGCATGTAAATCCAACTGAAGCTCAGCGCTTAGTGGGAATTACAATGGGGACATTAGCACCAGAAGATTTAAGTCAATTTGTTTCTACACCTGAAACTAAAAAAAGCACCTGTTGCGGTAGAATCAGAACAAAGGCACACGTGTAAAACCATCAGAACCAGGTTCAGAACCAGAGAAGAAAAGAATAATAGGAGATACAATGAAACAAAAAAAGAAGAAATTAAACAACATGTTTTAGCGCTTGCACAAGCGGCTTATGATAAGAAAGGTCATGATATTGAAATACTTGATTTGGAAGGTGTTTCTATGTTGAGGCGATTATTTTTATGATTGTAAGCGCCAATAATATTAAAACAATCTCAAAGTATTGCAGATGAAATTGAGGATATAGCAGCAGAACAAGGTATGACGGTCCTCCATCGTGAAGGATATCGCGAAGGTGAATGGGTATTATTGGACTTTGGCGATATTATTTGTCACGTGTTTGGTAACGATGAAATTCGTGAATTTTATGGACTAGAAGCCTTATGGAACGATGCTGGACGTGTTCCTTTTGAAGGAGAATAATCTATGGCTAGCGAATTATTGGAAAATACCATTGCTACACTGCGTGTTCTACGCACTAGTGATCATGGCGCTTTCCTTGATGGTCAAACGGGAAATACAAATGATGATATTTTGCTCCATAAGGAACAACAAACTTCACCAGTTGCTATCGGTGATGATGTAGAGGTATTTCTATATCGTGACCCTAAGGGACGTTTGACTGCCTCCATGCGATTGCCTGCTATGAAGGTCGGTCAAATTGGTTATGTTGAGGTTATTAATGTAACCAATTTTGGTTGTTTCGTTGAGGTTGGTACTGAGCGGGGGATTTTTATGCCTCACGCTGAAATGCGTGGCAGACCTCAAGTAGGGGAAAAGGTATGGGTAAAATTATATACCGATAAATCTGGTCGTATGGCCGTTTCTATGGACGTTGATGATGAGATGAGACGCGCCTCTAAAGCTGCTACCGATGCTGTTGTAGGACAACAAGTAAGTGGTGCTATTTACAATTTGACTAGTGATGGAGCCTTTTTTATTACCCCTGAGCGATGGATTGCTTTTTTGCATCGTTCAGAAATGACACGCAAATTAAATGTTGGAGAAATGGTAGAGGCTCGTGTTACGTTCAAACGCGAAGATGGTCGTATTAATGTGTCAATGCGTCCTATCAAAGAAAAAGCATTAATTTCTGATGGTCAGATTATAATGGAATACCTATTACAACGGGGCGGTAAAATGCCTTATAGTGATGAATCATCAGCCATGTTGATTAAGGATAAATTTAACATCAGCAAGGCTGCTTTTAAACGAGCGTTAGGTCATTTAATGAAATCCCGCCTTGTAGTACAAGAAGATGGTTGGACATTGTTGACAGAAACTGGTAAACAATGGACCCCAAATTCACAAGAGGTCTAAACTATGAAGATTATTGTAGTAGGTGCTGGTAAGGTTGGGTATTCCTTGTGTGAAAGACTGGTGCAAGATGATCATGACGTATATCTTATAGACCGTTCTCAAGAACGTATCCATAATTTAGAAAATACGTTGGATGTTAGTTTAGTATGCGGCAATGGTAGCGATATTCAGTTGTTGAATGAAATTGACTTATCTGATGTGGGGATGTTTATCTCAGTTACCGATTCAGATGAAGTTAATATGTTATCTTGCGCAGTAGCTAAAATAGCAGGTGTTCCATCTACTGTAGCACGTGTAAGGGATACCAATATCGTTGATCATATGGACGATCATATGAAAGAACGATTAGGTGTTGATTTATTCATTAATCCAGAGATGGTTACGGCGCAAGAATTACTTCATATTATTGAAACACCATCCGCTTTGGACGTAGAAGAATTTGGTCAAGGCGCTGTACGTTTAATGGAATTTAAAATTAATAGTACATTCCCGCTCGTAAATAAACCTTTAAAAGAGTTGACTTTTCCAGAAGGTGTGTTATTGGTTGGCATTTTACGATTAGGTGAAATGATTATACCTCATGGTGAAAGCATACTATTACCTAATGACAGTGTTTTCTTTTTAGGTTTAAAAGATGGTATTAATGAAGTAGAACAAGAATGGTTTTCTAATCATGCAACCTTCCATAAACGGGCTGTTATTGTAGGCGCTGGTTTATTAGGTCGTAATCTAGCTATCTTATTGGAAAAAGCAGGATTTACTGTTAAGGTTATTGAGAAGGATATTGAGCGTTGTGAAGCCTTGGCTGCACAAGTGGATAAAACCATTGTCATCAATGGGGATGGTACGGATTTGATTTATTAGAAGCCGAAGAAGTAGCCGATAATGATGTTATTATCGTTTTAACAGATGATGATAAATTAAATCTTTTAGTTGCTTTAGTAGGGAAACATATGGGCATACCTAAAACCGTTGTTCGTGTGGGACGTCCTGAATATATTATGCTTATGGAACAAGTCGGTATAGATATTGTATTTTCACCACGTCTAATGACTGCAGGACAAATATTACGATTTGTTCGAAGTGGAGAAGGTGTTGTCTCCATATCTACTTTTTGAAGGTGGCAAGGCTGAATCTATAGAGATTCTTATTACAGAACAATCTCCCGTAGCAGGTAAACAACTAAAAAGATATTCGGCTACCTGGTAAAGCCTTAGTTGGTGTTATACTCCGCGGTGATGACGCGATTGTTCCACGGGGAATACAGAGCTGTTAGTGGGGGATCATATTGTACTATTCTCATTGCCTGAATCTGTTACTAAATTATTGAATTATTTAACATAGGGGTTATATGCGTATACAGATTGTCATGTCCTTGGTAGGCAAATTACTCTATATTTTTTTGGAGCTTTTTCTTGTTATACCATTTATATATAGTATTCTATTTGAAACTGCATATTGGTCCTTTTGTATTACAGCTATATTATCCATACTGCTCGGTGGTCTACTAGTACTTGGTGGAAATAAGAGTAAAACCTTTAGCTTGAGAGATGGCTTCTTAGTGGTTAGCTCAACATGGATTTTAACAATGTTATTGGGGGCGTTTCCCTTTATTATATCTGGTGTATTAGTTAACCCGATGGACGCGCTGTTTGAATCTATGTCAGGTATTACCGCTACTGGTGCTACAGTTATTTCTGATGTTGATAGCATACCAAAGTCTTTCATACTGTGGCGTGGATTAATGCATTGGATCGGCGGTATGGGAATCATTGTGTTGATTCTATCATTCTTACGTAATCTTGGTGCTGATGCTGCGCATTTTTTCAATGCTGAGGCATCTGTGCCAAAACCAGGTGTAGTATTACCACGGATTCAATCTATAGCATCGAAATTATGGACATTGTACGTAATATTTACAATCATCTGTTTTATCATGCTTTGCTTAGGTGGTATAGATCCTTTTGATGCATTGAATTATGCATTTTCTATTATTGCTACTGGTGGATTGACACCAACTACTGCAGGTACTTTTTTATATAGTCAAAATACATATATATGTGTTGTATTTATACTGTTTATGGTCATTGCAGGCGGTAATTTTGCCGTATATTATAATGTAATTCAAAAGGGATTCTCAGCGTTATTCTCTGATTTTGAAACGCGTATGTATTGGCTTGTATTAGTTATTGGTATTCTTATCACCTTTATATCCTTATATTTTCAATCTAATTCTATGGATATAGGACAAGTTTTTCAAGATGCAGCCTTTACCTTAGTATCAATACAAACGGGCAGTGGTTTTGCCGTATCTGATTACGATTTATGGCCTGCTGCGGCTCAAATGATGTTATTTATAGCTAGCTTTTTTGGAGGGTGTAGTGGATCTACGACCGGTGGCGTTAAGATTATTCGTCTCATTATATTAATTAAGAGTAGTATCATTTATTTGAGAAAAGCCATACATCCAGATATGGTTCAAGTTGTACGAATCAATGGAAAGCCATTACCAGATAAATGGGTGCATATGACGCAACAATTTATATTTCTATATTTAATGATTTATGTTATATCCGTATTTCTTATGACATGTTTTGGTTTATCTACAGGTGATGCACTCCAAATAGTCACCGCATTCCAAAGTAATGTAGGTTTAGCCTTTGGTGGTTATGGACCAACTGATTCTTTTGCATTATTGCCATTAGGTGCAAAAGGTGTGGCTATTGTAGATATGCTATTAGGTCGTTTGGAATTATTTACGATTCTAGTTATGCTTCATCCACAATTCTGGGAAGGGTATTTTATTAAAAAAGATACTACAAAACGATATAGAATTTTATAGAAGTTTATATTGTATACTGCATTAGTTATGGGGGAGGGATTGTATAATGGAAATAATAAAACGCCCATTAGGCTTGTATAAGGCAAATTGTTATGTATTAAAAAAAGACAATCAATCTCTCATAATTGACCCTGGATTTCATAGTAAACATATAATTGAGATGGTAGGAGATTCTAAACCAATTGCGGTTTTATTAACACATGGTCATTGTGACCATGTGTCGGCTCTTGATGATATTTGTGGACATTATAATATACCTGCATATCTACATGATGGAGATCATGAATTATTGCAATTGATTCGTCGTCGACCAAGTGTATACAAGAAAAAAATGTTCACCCAATGTATTCCTTTGCAAGAAGGTATACTAAATATCGGACCATTTCATATACGGGTGTATCATACACCGGGTCATAGTGCGGGTTCAGTATGTTTTGAAATAGAAGGTCATCTATTTACAGGTGACACTATTTTTAAACAAAATGTGGGGAATAGTGATAACTATAATGGCAATGCTGAAGCTTTACGTAAAAGCTTATGTAAAATACTGGAGTTAGATGATGCATTATTAGTAGAGCCTGGACATAGGGAGAGCACTATTTTGGGAGATGAAAAAAACTTCATTAAGAATTTACACATATAGTGTTGACAAAAACTCTGATAACAGATATACTAAGCAAGTACTTTGGATACGGCCCCGTGGTGTAGCGGTTAACATGTCGCCCTGTCACGGCGAAGATCGTCAGTTCAAATCTGATCGGGGTCGCCATTCATGCCTCGGTAGCTCAGTCGGTAGAGCAACGGACTGAAAATCCGTGTGTCGACAGTTCGATTCTGTCCTGAGGCACCATGTACATGCGGGAATAGCTCAGCGGTAGAGCACCGCCTTGCCAAGGCGGGGGTCGCGAGTTCGAATCTCGTTTCCCGCTCCACTAATTTTATATGGCGGCATAGCCAAGCGGTAAGGCAGAGGTCTGCAAAACCTTTATTCCCCAGTTCGATTCTGGGTGCCGCCTCCACAAAATCGTTACCCATGCCGGGGTGGCGGAACAGGCAGACGCAACGGACTTAAAATCCGTCGGTTAGAAATAACCGTACCGGTTCGATTCCGGTCCTCGGCACCATTAGACTAACTTCGGTTGGTCTTTTTTGTATATAATTTTTAACTGTATTTACGAGTAGGGTATATAACGTGAGTAAATCGAATCTGTTGATTAGTGAATGTCTTTGCGGTGTTTGTTGCCGTTATGATGGTGACCATAACAAAAAATAGACTGTTTGGAAGAACTTAAGAGCCTCTATAACCTTATACCAGTATGTCCTGAGGTACTGGGTGGGACTTTTTAACACCAAGACCCCTCAGCGGAGCGAGATAGGTGATCGAGTCCAAACGAGAAATGGTATAGATGTTACAGAACAATTTAAAGGGGTGCAGAATTAGCTTTAGCAATTGCTATAGATAAAAATTGTTTGTGTGCTTTACTAAAGGCTAAGAGTCCAAGCTGTGGATATGGTGAAATATATGATGGTACATTTACTAGAACCCTCGTAAATGGGGTTGGTGTCACGTCTGAGCTTTTATTACAACATAATATACAAATCTATACAGAAAAGAATGTACAGGACCTTATAAAGTACAATAGCGACGATTGATATGTATCAATCGTCGCTATTGTTGTATTAGTGTATGTTATTGACCTGCATTAACTGGGTCATTTGTTAATGGCTGTTCACCTAATAGTGTTGTTAAATTGTGTAAATTAAATCGATAAGCACTATTACTAAAGTCTCTTGTTTTATCGTAACGACTGTTTGGTGCATGCATGAGACCAACTAATGTATCGTATAATAAATCATTTGTGAAATATTGATGTTCATGACTATCGAGTGCTGATACCGTTTGAGGATATGCTGCACGATATTGAGGCGATAAGTACATCCAGAATGGAATGTGAGTCATCACAAAATCAAAGGTGTCTGGATTGTGGGACTTGTCAACGCTTTCACCATGATCAGAGAAATAAACCATAGCTTGAAGATTTAAATTATCTTTACCATAGGTGTAGATTTGTTGTAACAACCAATCTGTATAGAGCTGACTATTAGCATAAGCCTCGATACCTTCAGGATTGGGACCTTTTTTCCATTTACTGAATTCATGCGGATAGCGGTCATTATAATAAATATGACTGCCCATAATATGAATTACGATAAAATTATTTTTACTTGGATCAGCTGTTTTTAACAATGGCAATAATGCTTCATCATATAAATCAGAGAAGCCATAGGATTCGTGAGCCCACTTTGTAGTATCCGCCGTTTTAGCCATCAAAGAAATAGCTGTATCGTATTCGCCAAATACGCCTTGGTTACTGAACCACGATGTGGTGTAACCTGCTTTTTTAGCTACATCCAAAATATTAGCAGAATCTAAGAATGGTCGGTCGTTATATTGATTGCGCTCTGAAAGGGCACGTTCTAAGGTTGGTACCGTTTGTACGTAGGAAGAGTACGCATGATTAAAGAAGATAAATCTTTATTGTGATCGCGCATATCCTCTTGCCAAGGTGTGTCATCGTATTGGAATTTTGGATTATAGACCTTCATATAATCACGGGAACTGGATTCACCGATAACGAGAATGATAGTTCCAGGCGTTTTAGTAGGTGTCGTATCCTTTGTATCCAAATTGAATGAATCAAATACAAGATGGTGATTATCGTTGTATTGTTGCATTTCTTTAACATAATTACCAGCAGCCGTCCAATTGGCTACGATACATGTTTGAGGAAATAAGAAGAATGGTACATATACGATAAATGCTACCATGGATGCGATGAGTACACCTAGTCGCAAAGGACGTGTTGTATTAAAATCGACAACTCGTTTCATACCTAGGTTGCACCAATATAGGAAGAGTGTCCATAAAATGAGGCCTATGACGATAGCGATAAGGCCTGGAATACCAGCAGCATTTTTTAGGAATCCAAAGGATTCTTCAGGATTTGTCATGTATACGGCCAATAGGCTTGCTGGTGTTAAACAGTGCTGAGTGGTCATATAATAACCAATTTGTAATAATGGAATAAGACTAAGGAACGAAGAGAATAAAGCTAGTATAGCTGATGTTAATTTCTGTAGACGTCCCGTTTGGGTTACCAAATATTGGATACCTGAAAGCCCCATAAATAGAAGTAAGCCGAATAGAAAATCATTGGCAAACTCATAGAAATATAGAGGTTTTACATAAGACCAATGAAATAATAATGGAAATGTGAGTCCCCATAGTAAGCCTACTAAACCATATCCTAAGAACGCACGATGAAATACGGTACAACTCATAAAGTATTGGAATAAAAACATACCAACCATGGTCGGTACCGCAAGGATTGTAATATCCTCTACATCGAGTCCTAATGTGATAGGTTCATAAATAAAAAATAGTGCAATGTAGAGCACTATGCCTATAATGCCAAAACGCAAAATAGGATTTTGAATCAATGATTTCATTGATGACAACATAATGTATCCTTTCTAAAGGAGATTACAACAAATATAATTTTCTTCACATTATAAGATAACAAAGAATACTAAAAATACAATTATATATGGTGAACGTAGAAGAAATTTTTCGATTTACGATATAATTA
>BNJU01000312.1_pt1 | contig 101208 bp, 99 predicted proteins | sample 8539281 | NCBI WGS metagenome assembly BNJU01 (sample SAMD00202456, study PRJDB9452) | human saliva metagenome | isolation source: human saliva | place: Japan | reverse complement strand
CCGCGCGCGCCGCCGCTCACGCCGCTGCGCTGCCGCCGCTGCCAGCGCCGCCAGCCGCTGCGCCGCTGCGAAACAGAATAATCAAAGAGATGATATCAACCATGTATGATACGAAGGATCCAAACTGAATTTTAATGAACACAATATTGCTGACCACCTGCAAGAGGCTGAAGGATGCCCTCCAAAGCCTGCTGAATGGTTCTCACCACCATGGCAGGCTCACCACTGACTACCACCAGCCCACATGAGGCAACAGAAGACTGAACAGCTAATCCAATGAATATGTCTGATGTTGGTAACACCGGCGCAAACACGATAAGAAAGATATTTATCCAGATTGTTCACGAGCCGATGGATATTAATTAAATGTCGACGCGCCAGCACCATCGAGCAGCACGAAGACGAAACGATTATTGCACGTACCGGTTATGACGAAAACTGAACGAACAACGGACCAGCATTGATCACGTCACCGCAGCGACCGACTTAATCACGTTTTGTTCGGTCCGACGTTTAAATGATTGCATATTGAGCCACGAAGATTGCCAGCACCCTTTACTTTTCAGCAGGAAGAATGTATGGTTCGTAAATATGAGGTGAATATGGTAAATTATTCCTGACAACGTTCACTTCGCTGATACGCCAGCTATGTTCTGCGCAACCGTGGCAATGAACGTGAGTTTGCTTCGCCAGTATCTTCCAACCGATACGCGCATCCCAATGTGGTGCTGGCGCTGCGTATGAACAGCAAACTCCTGAAAGACAGCGCTAATACCGAGGATGAGCGACGCGGGCGTCGGTCGACGTTAAAAGTTCGTCGCTCAGCTTCGGACACGAAAACATCAGCCAAAACCAAGGGTGTATTATAAGACGCCTGATGGCAGTACCGCTCACCATTCGCAACTGTAACGAAACAAATGGATATTGCGCATGGACGTTTCAATTCCGCAGGACGGACAGGCTGCTGATTACGCCGTTGCCCATAACAACAGCTACACGCTGCCGCCGCCTGTACAGCTTCACCGCGCTCAGGCTGCCCACCGATAGCTTACTGCTGATCACAGATGGCAACCAGCGTCTGCACCAAAGAGGAGTTGATACCATACACCAAACATATGTTCTAGAAGAATTGAATAGAATTATTGAGACTGAGACAACCACTTAAGCACAGAGATACCGCACAGTTTCGCAGTTTATGGCGAGGCGATACCGCCGATTATGTACAAGCGCAGACGTTTAGCGTCGCGATGCTAACAAAACGCCGTCAGGACACCCGCCACCATAATACCGCGAATATATATGTTTCAACTTCTTCTTGAAATGATTACACCGAGGTTTGCGCTATCGGTAACGTCGTTAATTTGACCTATCTTTTGACGGCGAGGCGGGCGCCAGAATCAGGTGGTATTAACGGTTATTAACGGCACAGCGGCGGTAGTGCTGCTGCACAATGTAACGCGATTGTAATATCAAATAGTCTTACGAATTTGGCGTGGAACGTCGCATCGGATGAAGCGAACCTGCATGGTTGCTTGTTGTTATATGCCCGTGTGTGGTAACAGCAGTCACTGAGCCACCCTGGTGTGAGCTGATGCGCTTGCTTTTGTTCAAAATCACCAGCGCGGCATTGTACCGAACAGATGGGCAACGCGTTTCGTCAATTTCGCCCAGATATGGTATTTAAATGCGATATTTTGATAAAAGTGTTTGCATCGCGCCTTTTGTAGAAGCTGGCAGGCAAATGTCCAACCTTTCGCTGTATAGATGGGCTCTGTTTTCCGCCCACTACCCTTGCGCATATTGTTCGACGGCCGTCATAGCAAAAAATACGAACGTCAATATTGCCCGGCGGCTGGCCAACAACGCTGCTGACGTCGCCGGAACAACGCTTTTTCAGGGCTGGCGACCCGCGCGAGCTCATCAATGATGTGCCGAAACAGCCGTAACCATCAAGATACGGTAAGAGAAACCTCAGTCACATCTTCCACTTACACACCTCCGCCCCTGACATATCTCCCATAGCCTCGTCCACCATCAGAAAACAAGGCATTGCCCGTATCTTCATACAGGATGCGGAGATTACCGTTTATATTTCCGCCAATTTGCGGAATAACCTGGTTTTTCTCCTGCAAAGACTTGTAGATTTAAGATAACAACCAATTTGCTAATATCAAACCTCGCAAATATGACCACGTACTATACTTGATTTAACATGCCGACTTACAGTGCTTTGCACATCAGCAGCTCGTTGTGCAACCGTCTGGCCAGTAAACCCGCTGTGGCAGCTGTTTGGCTGACTGTCGACAAACGGATCAGGGATAGAGTTAATGAATGCCTCCCTCTCACCAACGAAACTTCGTGCAGTCTGCTTTTTCCAAATTGGAAGGTAGCTGCAACCGCAATAGCGCGTGTCTGTTGCAGTACGGCAACTCACCGGTGCCGAGGGTTTTACTATTTGATCATTATACTGAAGGAGTGGTGCAGTCATGATAACGCAACGCATTATACGAAGCATCGACAGAACGCTGTTTGTCCGGCATGCGGCAATCGTTTCCAACAGGATATAGTGGCGCAACAAACAGCGTGGTATGGTGGCGTTGAAGGCAAACCCAGTAGGTTGTTTCAAATATTGCCGCCGCCAGCCAATAGTTCCTCCAAGCAATGGGTGGATGGCGAGCGCTTGATCAATCGACAAACAGTCCGTCATCAGCTATCGACCCTTTAAAGGCGGCTGGTCATCTCTGGTTCGTAACCATTCACCTTGACGACGAAACGGACGAATTTGCTTTATAATCACTGAATGTTACCGTAAGGGCTGATGTTTTACCACAAAGGTTAAGCAGTTTGTCGGCAGAAATATTGAACCACCGCAACTGTATTATGGCCAATTGAGCGTACAGAAGGGCAAATGCCGACGGGCGGGTGGATTTCATATTTTTTGATATGCTACACAGGTTTTTGAAAAGGTGCTATGAAAACGGAGCAAATGTATTCGCAAAGTAAAGTTTTGGAACGAACATCGAATCTGGACATCAAATCAAACGGCAGCAGGGCAGTTATGCTCGGACGGATTTGAAGGCAAGCCCACCTGTCGAATGGTACAAACAACCACTGTTCGCAGGATACGGCATCGCGCGACTTAAACGATCTCGGTTGCGAAAGTTATACTGAGGGCGCGGCAACGAGGGCGGCAGAAACACCAGCTGCGAGTTTGTCTCCGCGTAGCGCGCGAAACCTCGTCCGAAAACGACCATACCACGCTTTGATGGTTCATGAAAACAGAATTTGAAGTAGGCGTCAAGCAGGAAATATCCGTGTTATTTTTCGTCCCAACTCCTGCTGAATTTAAACAAAAGGCGTAGGAAATTACAGACAAACCTTTGATTTTGCCAGAATAAAAACAGTTTGAATAATAAAAAATGCGGCCAACGATATTTTCTTCAGTGGCTGGTCGTTTGTTTTTATCTAACGTTTACTTTTACCGAGAACTTATACACGCAGTGGCTGCGATAGGTTTCGCCGAGAGGTATTGACGTCATTGGGGCTTGTTAGACCATCACAGTTGCGTTTGAGGCAGATGCTGGCATGCTTGGTACGCCGTGTTTCACGCATTTGACCCGTCGAGAAAGCGCCGCAGCACCGCCCGTTCGTCGCGTAAATATTCATTAAATGCCATAAACGGCTGCAAGTGCCGCCGCTAACTTCTTTACTCGCTGCCCTTTCCATCTTTATGTGTTCAGGCACCAGTTGAAATCGAACCAGTAGCCTTTCAGGCATAGGGTTATTGTTGATGTCCTGACTAACGCGTGTATCTTATGGAACTATAGGTGTCTCTTAACGAATGATGGTACCGTCGGTCGTATACGTAGTACGACGGCAAAGTTATCAGTATTGGGATGTGGCTGTTCGTGATTTTCAGCATCGTCGGGCGCCCGCTGAGGCCCCAGTAGGCAATACCAGCCGCAGCACGACGGTTTTCTGTCGCCGCTGCTGCATACCAGCTATCAACGCGTCAATGGTAAGGTTACGCGCCCGGCCGTCACGTTGCCCGGGAAGTACGTCTTATCGGGTGACGCAGCGCAACTGAGCGGCATTGGCGCCGTCTGGCGCAATCAAACCTGATACCGCCATCCAGTGAAGCCGCCGCAGGCAATGGCCATAGTTGTTTTCAACCGATGGTCGGACCGTCAATCAGATGCCCTCGTTGATACGGTTGGCATATCGCCAATGGTTGCGCCGAAATCGCTGCCAAAATGCCCAGTCGGCATACTCACACGTTGTCGTAGCCTGTGACAGTCGGTGAAACTTGCCCTGACGACGGGCACCATCGCGGAAACGATGCGCGCCCGCTGGTTTGCCGCACAGTTCCACGCCGTTTTTGTTTCATTGCAGAGACGGGTCTGCTTTCCGCGAATACCTGCTTCGAAATCAGAGGATGGCCCACTTTTGTCATTTTCCCAGCTCTGCCTTTATCACCGTAGTGGCAGCCACCCGAGGCATATTGCCTGAATATGCGCCAGCCGTCAACCCAGTTAATCCTGTCCATCCACACCAGACGCCCCTGTATGGGGCCGCTAACCTTGAAACCGTGGTACACGAAGTGAAGTCGGTCTTCGGTCATCAGTCACCATTTCGGCGTTGTGTCCAATGGGCGACCGGGTTGTTGCCTTCAAACACCACTCAAATGTTTTGCGCAGCTTCCTTCTTCCGGGTCGACGTACGGTCCGGAACATCTTTCGAGTCAGTCCAACGGTTACATGATAGTGCTTTGCGCGCTCTCGCACGTTCCGCTGATCCGAAGAGGTAATAATACTATGGCGTTTGATATGCCTTCCATGAACTTCCGCCACCGCACCTTTACACCGCTTAAGGCATGCCTGTCGGGCGTTAACTCTGCACCACAACGCGGCGAAACGAGCCCCAGAAAGCAATTGTACACCATCTTCAATGTTAGCAAATGATACAGTTTTATGCCTATTCGGCTGTTAATGACAGCTATGGTCGGTAAACGGACCTTGGATCACCTGCATCGGCAACGTTTACACTGGTATCCCATTCGCTCCCCACCCGATTCTGGCGTAATAAAGCACATATTTGCTCAATCTTGTTGATGTCAAGCCCACTCGCCTTTCTGATTCCATTGAGGCGTGGAAGCATCGGTAAATGTGGTACTGATATGTCCAGTTCACCAAATCGACATCGGTTAAACGGTACATTGGGCGTCTTCAAAAGCAGGAGATAGAAAGAGCCGCCGTGAGGTACGCAGAATAGTGGGGTTTAGACAGTTCTGTCAGATGACAGGACAGGCAACCGCTGTCTGGCCAGATATTTTGCAGCCAGAGCGGAGCACCGAACAAAAGTAAGAATCGGCAATTTTTTGATATGGTTTTGAGAGGATCATTAAGAGACTGGAGTTAAGGAGGCTAAAAGCGTCGTTACTCTGACGGCTGGGCCTTTTTATTCGTATTTCACCACCTTTGCGGCTCACCTCTGCCCTCCCTGCACGGCATTGATGATGTAAACGCCGTCTGAAGTTTCCGTTTATCCAGGTCCTGACACCGATGCCGCACTTTTCTGACGGTCCGCCAAACCTGATACCGTCCATGTAATGGCCGACCGCTCAGGCGCACTACTTGTACAATTTGGTTCCGCCAGCGTAGGGTCTGGTTACCGCTCAGTGTTGATGCTCTATACCGCAGCTTGTAGGCTGTAAACACAGGGAGCTTCGGCAGCCGACGGTTGCCTTGCGTGGGTGCTTTCAGCGTTGTTGTCCGCCGAACTGGTCGAGAAACAGCGGCGTCCTGCATCAATATTGTCGGCCTCGTTCCGTGATACAGCATCCAATACTTGCCGTTATCGTCCTAATGATTTCCGAATCAGGCTGTACGTACTTTATTGCTTTTTTGTGCCATCGCAACGAAAGAGGGTCACACCGGCCTCAGCCTTGCTGAGATAAGGGTTTCGGCACTGGTGCCAGGCCACAACTACATGGTATGTGTGCTGCTTTGCGCCTGAGCAACATGAGCCTTATGAACTATAAGATAATAGCAACCATTGTGGATAATATATCATGGTTCCTTCGATGGTATTGCGCGGAGTTATCTGAACTTCTGTTGGTACCGTCCTTAATCAGCAGGCCGTCGACGTTCTGTTACAAATGCCGCGGAAAGAACCCCAGAAGATATCGTTTCGTCAATCAATGGCAAATGGCACAATACGTTTGTACACCACCCTGCTCGATATAAACAGCTTGCCGTGGTCGGTAAGACGGTTTGGCGTAGTTTGCAGCCACCAATGCCATATCTTCATTCACCGCCCTGTAGACAGCAGTAATACATCACATATTGCCGTTGATATACGATATTCTGGTGTCGGAAGGGTGGTACCTCCGCCACAGCAAATCGCGCAGCTTCGGAAGGCTGTACCGCCGGCGCCAGTTCGTTAAATTGCGCGGATTTTATGATGGGCGTTCTTTGCCCGCCGCCACTGTGTTCCGCACACATAGAAATATCCGTCCTGACCATAAATAACGCTCGGATCGGGAAAAATCGCGTCAAAACAGGTCTGAGGCGTCTGACGATAGCAGGGCTATGCCATTACAACGCCGGCAGCAGCAACAGCCCTGTACCACCAACAAGTGTATGAGATGCATCATAAATTAACAGGTTATTAATAACGCGTAAACAAACAACTCTTTCATACTGGGCGATGCCTGTAAAGGTTTTCATAATCGGATACGTGCGTCAATCGCTGAACCAAATGTTGCTAGGTTACTGTGTTTTGTAGCAAATTTATCCTTGTGCTACATCACAAACTTTTGCTTTACTTTTCAAAGATTCTCCTTTTCTATTTCGTATTAGTTGTGGCTGAAGCCGCGTTCTCTCATATTGCATGTTTATTGCGCGACGGCCGTTGGCAGTGCGTACGGCACCGCCGAACAACGTGACGACCGTCATAATGCCGTTGACGGCCGCCGAACACTCACTATACAGCAAAAATTTCTTATAAAAAGGGCAGGCAACTATTACGGGCATTTGAAAGAAATAGGCCTTTTTAAGGTGGTGGCTATCACTGTCTGCGTGTATGCTCCCCTTGTTCGGTGTATGAAGCCCTGGTTAGGGGGTTAGTCTGAACATCAACCTGTACTTTATATCCTATACGAAAAACAACTTCACAGAGAATGAAAACCCTTTATTCACAAGACTTTAATCATATAAACGAAGAAAAGCTGCGAATAAAGGATACCAGAGCTCAGACCCCTGCCTCAACTTAGGGGGCTTGTAGACGCGGGAAAGTAAACATTACTGTTCAGACCCTAGCCCCTTAACTCAGGGGGGCTGGTCCACAGAACAAGGGAGATGTTAACGCGGGTGGGTATCGGTACATCAGCACCACGTTTCACCTGCTCTCGGCAAAGCCACAAACCACGGGCCAGCTCGGCACCTGTGCGCAACCGCTGCCGTGTCGGGCACCGTGAGCCGGATAACGGCACGGAATCGAGGCTTTGTGCTGCAGTAAGCACGCTGTCGAAGGCGGCACGCCGAAAGGCTACCATAATGCCAACCGCGGCCGACTTATTAAGCTGATAGGCCATCCGCTACGCTGTCACCAAGAATGCGTTATGCGTTTTTCGTGAGCGGATAACACCTTCAAAATACGAAGCCGCAGCTCAATCTCATCCGCTGCACCCAGAAGATTATTCCCGGTCTGGTTATTCAGTACAACACCGGTACCCCATGCTCGATCGCGTTGTAAATCATCGGTCGCCAAGCCCCACCGTTTCAGGCGCCAGCAGCGTCGAAGGTGTGTGGCCTGAAGTCCGCCGGTTCGCTGTACGGTAATCGGCGTTACAGCAGCGACTCGCTGAAGAAATCCCCAACTGTTTACGCCCACCGCCGCACAGTTGTCGATAAAGCGCGCGGTGGTGACGTAATATATTGTCCCAGTAGGTAGCCTCAACATAATGTTTTCGGTATCCCTGCCCCAGGTCGTTATATACTCAAACCGGCGGGGCTCGATATAACTCTGCCGGATAGTGGTCTGTCTCATTGTCGTCCATAAACTTGTTGACAACGACTCAAAGAAGCATGGCTGCGGTGTCGCTGATTGAACAACACGATCGCACCTTCGCCGGCATCGATAAGCCATTCTTCGGTAACCCTGCTCCGCAGCGTGATTTTGAACACGCGTTCAGGCTCGAAAACCACACTAAAAACTCTGATCCGATGGCGTGAACAGCGTCAATGATGGCTTTAACCGTGGGGGAAAGTGCAGGAAGGTCAACCGTCCAGTTGCTCCAGCAGGCATACCGCCAACGCGGGCCGACTCGGTATACCAGCCAGCGTCGACAAACACCTGGAGCAAAGTTAAACTGCTTGTAACGCCCAAACCAATGCCAGCGCATAGCCTCATCCATGGTATATTCGTTGTAGGGATAAGGGCCGCCGTAGTTAAAGCTCGTCGTAATGGGTAATGATAAGGTCGTCGATACGCGTGGTGAGTGCACATAATTAAACGACGCCACTGGTTTCCGCCTGTCTATGTAAGAACGCCCTGCCAGAACATCAGGGCATTACGCTCGATGAGCGTACGCCGGCCCGGATTGCCGTATTGAGACGGCTGATGCCTAAACGAACTTAAACGGCCGCGCGTTTCGACTGAAATCGGCCTTCCATGTTCCGTTCAGCCAATATACGTATCATGCGCCCTTTACCCGTACTCGATATTGAAGAAAGTAGTTGAGCTGGCTCGTCCTCCCCAGGACGCAACAGGAAGTTCGTCGCTATCGTCCAGAAAATGCGCGGCGCAAATCGTCGGCCTGCATTGCCGCGCATGCGTATAGTGGCGAAAGGGCTGGCGCTGCGCGAAACAGAGTCGGTTGCACGTTAAAGTACGGTTTCCGACTTTCCACCCGTATTCTTAAACCGCAGCACCCAGACCACGGCCTGTTCAGACGGTATATTTTACATCGCAATCAACCTGTAATGCTAATAGAGCAGTGATATGTGAAATTGACATGGGTTAAAAAATTCCTGGACACTGCCATAGGTTTACACGGTACCAGAGGCCCCGCTGTTTTGAGAAAGGTCGACGACGGCTGCCCGCCGGTGGCGAAACCAAAAGCGCATCGCCCGCCTTTAAAAGTGGCGGGCCACCCATTGTTCAACCACCCTGCCTCGGCAGGGTGAGCGAGGGTTTGCGCGGCGCATCAGGGCAGCAACAGCCGGCATGTACTGGTGACAATAAATTGTTACTGGCAGAAGGTTCATCTTTTGTGTTCAGTCTCAGCTGCCGCGTCGTGCTGCGGCGAGCAACGATGAGCGGGCTTCTACCGGAGTTTGCCAAACCGTCGGCCAGAGCACGACCGAGGGTATGGTCGCGCCGGTATCGGCATCTTTCAGCCAGGTATTGTCGTTATCGAGGCCATGCAGGCGCACGCGTGCGGCTATTGGTGCTTGCGTCACAGTAATGATACCAGTGGCGTCGGTCGTTCCGTTCAGCTGGTAACAGCCAGCGATTGAAGCCGTTGTAACTGACGCCAGAGGGGCATGAAGTCACGTGTGGTAGTTTCACTGATAACACTGTTACCGCGTGACGAACCACCCAAATTGTCATTATGTGAGTTTCCAGTAAAATCATGGCCGAACGAACTCTGAGCGGGCCATAGGCATCATTCTCAGGAGCACCCGTGCCATGGTACAAAAGGTTTTAAACGTTCTGTGGTAGTCCTCGGCATAATATACGTTTCACAGAGCGGAGCACTGCGCCCCATCGTCTCCCAGTCGATGCGTCGGGCCACCACTATTGCTCAATGAGCAACGGGGAAGCGTTTCAGCAGATAGTCCGAAACGATACAGGTTTTCAATGGTATTTCAGGCGCCCTCACGTTGCGGCTTGCAAGTAGCCTCCAATAGGTCCCAGTCGATGTCAACCTGACGGTGGGCTACGATGCCGTTATTTCAATCATATTACCATAGTATTGGTGACACCAGGCATTTCGGACGGATAAGAAAGCAGCCAGTCACACCGGTTTGTAGCATCCAGTTTTATGCCCCCGGCCCATTGCGTCTCTGCGACTACCTCCGGGTTCAACCCACAACTACAAACCCTGTACCGTGGCGATGTATGGCCCTGTGCGATGGGACAGAGCTCTCCAAGCGCGCGCTGTCGACGGTCCAAGTTGTTCCGGTTGCGTCGGCCTGCCCTGCCTTCCTGATATTTTCCGCGGCCCACAACCGGGCGTCGAGCGGTGAAATATCGTCAGGACGAATGCCAAACTGAAGGCCAGCCACTTTGGCAATGGGTACCTGCGTCAGGCACGAATATTCCTGCATAGGCTGGGTCTGTAGCTGAAACCGCTGGTGGACACTGTGCCACCTTATTGTCAACGCGCCGGGCTACAGCCAGCATTAAACGGCGAACTAATTGGCGCCCAAACATCAGGGCGATGCGGCGTATTTGTCTGCCGATGAGGGTGGTTCAGGGTGTTTCTACCGTTTCAGGTCAACTGCGTTGCTATCCCGTGGCGCCAAACAGATGTTTGCCGCGTGCCCGTCCAGTCGGCGTTGACACTACACCGTCGCCACGGGCGACGTAACGCAGAAAACGGCGAGCTACTTGACTTGAGCGGCCGTCATGACATCATCACAGGCCGCCCCGTGGTGAGCGGAGCGACGCCAGCTGGAAAGTCGGCGTTCGTAACGGCTTCTCGATATAATTCAGCATGAACGGACCTGGCTATACTGCAGTCCGAGGTCGACGGCCGTGAGCGGATGGGCTTTGAGTCGGCTCCTCCATTGCCTTCAACGCAGTGTCCAGTCGATACTGCCGTTAATTTTAAAAGTTTTTGTTACCGCAACGCATACGCAAACCGTCGGGGATGTGGGTATAAATGAACGCGCCACCTCATCAGTTGTTGGCGGTGGTCAAAGACGCTTCGGAAGCCACAATTCGATGAACGATGCTGACGGTGCCCGTCAAACAAAACGAGGTGCGCAGACCAGCGCTGGCAAAGGCCTTCCGTATCCATGTTTCAACATCGGAACATGGCGGCTGACCTCGATGTTTACCTGCGCCATGGTTTCAGGATGGCAGAACGGTGGGCACCGCCAGCCACAAAAGCGCTGAATGCTGGTAAACGATAAAACGTGCTTATTCATAGTAAATGGTGGTACACTGGCGAAACGGTTCCCAACCGTGTTATGGTTCTGGGCAATACGCGAGTTTCCAACAGGCCAGGTTGCCGGAATGGGAATATCGTATTGTTAGTCCGTCCATATCATCAACAACATGATAGGTTCAGGAAGCGGTCTCGTATAATTTGTTGTGTGAATCGAGCAGTGATGGTCGAATATGGGTACACCCCAGTGACTGATATGGTTTGTCGCCACACGCCAACGGCGCAAGTCCCAGCGAAGTGGTGGTTCTCAGCCACAGCTCACCTCTCGCGTTCGTGACGAAGCTGTTCGCGCAGGTCGTGAAGCGTGATGTTCCAGCGGCTGCGGGCTGAACATACTATTCAAAGCCACGGGCCGTATTGTCGATTTCGAAGGCTGCCTCATTTTGATTGAGCAGAATTTCAGCACAGAACATTCGGCACCGGTGGTAGAGGTGCACCACGTTTGTACGTCGGCGTTGTCGTCCAAAATATTTGCGTACGCCAGCCGGCGCAACAGGTCAGCCCAACATGCGTGCCAGCTGGTCGCCCATTCGACAATTTTGTAAGAAACCGAAGCGTCCACTTCGAATAACGCTGCGTTTCAATACCACGGTGCACGACGTGGTTTTGCCAAACAACACCACCAGCAGTATTTTAGCCATTCGCGCCATTGGTCCACACATCAGCCGCTGACGGGTCGCGGTCGCCAAAAGCTCACCCATTGTGGCAGCTTTGTGCCGTCGTTCAGTTCCGGCGTTCCATCCTGTTCAACTTCTACAAAGTCGGCAATGGTATGATACGACACCCATGTACTGGGTCGAGGGTACCGCATGCCCAAGACTAAAGTCTGCCTGGATCGCTGTCGGGACCCGCGACACATTACGCCCTCGCCGGTTATCCTTTTTTGTGAAAACGCGATAATTGTTGGCTGATTAGCATCTCATTATAAAGAGTAAACCGGTTGCGCCTGGTTAATCTTGCGCGCATCGTGGCAAAGCGATAATAACGGCGAGATCGGCAGGGGCAGCCTGGTAGACCATCGAGCCGCTGATGTCCCCACTGCACGCTGCCGGCAAAAGAGCTGCCCCTGCCTCGGGCGGCATGCTCATTTGAAGCATCGCCTGTCGCTGTGCGGAAGTTCCTGCGGCTGCTGACTCGTCGATGATGAAACGCAACACGCTTTTTCGTTGCCGCCCGGATAAAGCACGCTGAGTCAATGGTTTGTACATCGGTAATAAGAGGCACACCGCCGCAACGTTTTACCATGCAGGCAGCGGCGCAGGAAACGGGCCTCGGTCAGTTTTCCTTATATTCGAGCAAGGTTTTATCTATGTTATCCATGAAACTGTTGAGGCTTCTGTATCTGATAATGCGTTTCCCCACCACCGGAAGAGGTGTCGTTGATCTGCAGCCGCAGCGTTTCGCTATTGAAATCGGTTTGTGCACCAACCAGCAGCTCTGCCGGCAAAGCTCCACCCATCGATCGCGTTGAACCTCCCATCTGTTCGCTTTGTCCCATCCATGCTCCAGCTATCGTCGCGGTTTCAACGTTGCACCAACCCAAAGCTGGGCCGAAGCAGGACAGTCCTGTACCATCACGGGTGAAGCGTGGCTACAGCTGCGCAAGATGCCAGCATTAGAGTTTCGTCGTCCATACCACCGCATCGGTATATGATCAGGCGTCTGGTTCAACACATCCATGCATGAGTTGAACGATGCAATGGACAATGCTGCAATAGCTAACATATCTTCGTTTTCATGACGTTATATTTTAACAATGAACCATAGGGTTGGAAGGAAAGATTGACTGAACCAACCGCATATTGTTGTGATAGCCACGCCGCATAATACCTTCTGGACATTTTTTGCCGGACCATTTACATATACCAGCGTGAAGAGATTAGTACCCGCTACATACAGGCGTAATGCGCTTCATACCTAAGTTTGCTGAACCGAATGGCAAAGAATAATCTAATACATTGGTGGCGAAGATAAGAGGTTATGGCGGCGGTAATCGGAATAAAAGCTTAATCAGGCCACCTCGCCCGGATGAGGAGGCGCCCACGGTCGTTATTATCTTCACGCCACATAAGCCAGTATTAAACCGGTTTTGCAAACCACCCAAAACTACATAGGTCAGGTAGTCTGGCAATCTTTTCTGTGGGGTCAGGCCCTACACGAAGTTCTTGTAATGACAGTCTAGCTGATGCTGCATCCAGTGAGGGCACGTGCCTCCAATGACAGTCTGGTCACGCCAGCTGACGACACCGTCGCCATTGAGGTCCTCACATTTTGCAATCGCCGGGACGAAGCTTGCTGTCATCAGCCGTTCAGGGCGTACGGCGCAATGCCACTATTTATTTCTTCCTGCGAAGTAAAACAGTCCGTCGGAACACATAGCCGATGACGGCTCGGCATAATTGCCCCGCATGCGGGTGCAGACGCTCCTGATCGTCGCGTAATCATTCTCACCGCTACTGGCCCACTTTGCCCTGCATATCAGCTAATAGTACGCTACTCATCACAGAAAACCGCTGGACCTTGCCGCTGTGCCCACACTGAACCTCGAACTCGTCGGTATTATACTGTTCAAATTTCTTCGACAGGCAGGTTGGCTCCAAACGCAGAGGGAACAGCAGAGCGTTGTCCTCGGATGTTTCTTTAGCCTATGGCGAACATATCAACAAAGCTACCGTGGCTGCCCCACATCCGTAGGTCGATACTCTAAGTTGGTGATGGCCATGTTCCCATGTGAGGCCGATTAGGCAGGTCCGGTAGGCAAAGACCAGAGTGTAGCGCGCGTTGCATAGGTAGAATTACAAATGCGAATAACCGTAAGGAAGGCAAATTCAGCCACGCCAGTCGTCGCCCTGAAGCTACTACACTCACAGTCTCAGCTGAGCAACTAACAGCCTTCAGCGGTTTCATGAATGGTCTTACTAGCCCATTCCATCCCACTGAAAACGCTGGGGAAATAGCACCCTGCTGCCTCTTTGCATAGCGTGAAGAGGCATCAGCACGGAGAATGCCTTCGAAAAGATAGCGGTCTTTGAGTTATAGTTCGGGACGTCAATCCAGCTAAAGTACGGCCCACGCAGCCGAATTGGAAGAAACATACGACGTTGGGGTCGCCTGCAAAGAACTCATCGAGGACGTACGACTTGAACCTTCGCGCTTCCGCTAAATCCCGAGTTGACAACAGGTCATATTCAAATGGCCTGAGCACTAAGGGTATGAGCTTCGTTAACGTTCGGTTGTAATTCGCGACAACTGCATGTTGGTATGGTTGTTATCTGATTGGACATGCCTCATGTGCATGGGGTCTTGCACTTGCGAGAAAACGTGCATTCGTATCGCGTTGTATGTACAAAACGACTGCTGCTTTTTAAACACTTTACTGCGTCCTCGGTGTGAGAATAGGTAAAACTGATACGCATTTGAGCCCCTGAACATACTTTGAATCGTACTTCAACACACCAGGACAACGCTCATATTCTTCTTTAAGTTCTGATAACCACTCAGCTCTGTCGTTCGTCCCAAAGATTGGGACGCTACGTAGATACCTGCATGCGTCAGCTTGTTTTTCGTCGGAAGTGAGCGGATATTGCGGATCGGCCGCACATCATGTCACGCCAGAAGTTGTCGGGGTTGCCGTGCCGTCGCATGCCGCCGGATAAAGTCGCCGCTGCTCTGTATATCGGGTCGATTGATGCTGTAAAGGGCGGGGCGCAATCTCTGCATCAACATTGGTCATGATGTTTAAATGCTCGTAGCGTCCGCCGTGTTTCCGGAGCAGAGTTTCGTCGTCCGTAGCCGATATAGCTGTAATATTTCAGCCTATCCGTTCCACCCGACACACTACATATTATGGTTTTCGCATGGCATGGGAACGAACGCCGGTCTCCAACCAGTCGGTATTAAGACAATGAGGGTCTGTTCCTCTTGAAAAAGCTCAATTTCTTCGGCCGTATAGGGTGCTCCGGCAGGATTTATTACCTCCGTAAACCCACACGTCGTTTTAAATATTGTGCACGCTGTGCCGACGTTGCCGCTTGATAATATGCGACGATCCCTGCCACAGCTGGCATTGCATCAACGCGCATCTTTCCGCAGCGCCTCGCTTGCAGGTAACAAGTGATAACACCGCCGCCGGCGCGGGCACCATATATTGATGCGGCACCGTCTTTCACCATGGGAAATGCTCACTTGCTGGGATCCAGAGCCGACAACGACGCTCGACACCGTCAAACGTAAATTAAAGCGTATTGAAACTAGCGAATATACAGTTGCGAATCGTCTCATGTCCGGAATGCCTGACTCCTGTTTTGTAATCAACCCGGAGCTGACCGCCGAGTGCATTCGTCACATTGCCGATGGAGCAACGCGATTTTTGTCGGTCTTGATTTGAGAAACCGAGCCCGTTACCGTCCTACTTTGCACACCGTAGCCTACGGCCACCACCTCGTGCTAATTGTCGCCCTCTTTCAGCACCATCAGTCTGATATGACGACCGCTTTACCTCGCTCGTTTCAGCCCACGTACATGCAGAAACTATCAGCGTAGACCGGCCGTGCTCAAAGTAAAGTAGCCGTCAACATCGGTAACGGCGCGGTTATTCCTCCTTTGTGTAACAGTAGCCCCTATAATAGATCGTCCTGCTCGTCGATTACGCGACCCTGTGACTGTTTGCCCTGCTGTTGGGGCAACCGCCGGTCAACCGCAACGGCAGTTTGCACGGCTTCTGAGACATCAATCCTGTTCGACCAGCATATACATTGCTGTTCGTCACAACAGCATGCAGGATATTATCATCAAAGCTTCGACATTCATAGTATTAAATTTTAGATTGTTATGCGTAATAATGATATGATGACCCGACTGGAGCTGACACGTTTTACCCGTTTCATGAGCCAACGTATATACCCAAATCAACAACGAGAGCGAAAACCGCAGTTACCTGTATGTGAAAACCATCGGTAAAAAGTCCCAATGAAAGGTGGAAGAACACCGCCGCCTACAGCCTACAATAAGCAAAGCTGATACATCATTGCCTGGCTGGGCATGTGTTTCATGGAAAGGGAGAAAAATAATGGAAAACAAGTTGGCATACCCCAACCGAAAACTACAATGCTTACATAGAACAGGGCTATGTGCTGATAACCAACAGTATCAGCCCTAATGCTGTCCATACTAGATGGTATAGAAACGCACTGGCTATCTTCATCAGCAGAATACCGCCTACAAAGGCTCACCGTACTGGGCAAAGAAGTAGACGCTGCTGTTATCCCGCATCCTGCAACGATAATCCGCAGCGTTCCATGATTAACTTTGAGAACGTCATATCTCACATCCACTCCCACCAATACTACGATGCCCAAAAAGAAAGGAGTATAGGGATCTTTTCCAGTAACGACAGGGTTTGAGTAAACGAAACCTCTGCTTTTCGCCGGTTCGCCGGGAAGGCGTCAGCAGATATACAAAAGCCAGCAACGACGTTACGGCATAGATAAACTCCAGCCATAAACGGTCCCGGCTGCCCGGGCTACAATGATAGCCGAGGAAAGAACTCACGGCCTTTACAATTGTCCAGGTGTTGTTCCAGTTAATTGTTTTGGTGAAACCATCGTTCGTTACCAGCGGATTCAGGGCTACCTGCAGAATGGTATTCCTATACCTACCAGCGAAAAGGTAATCAACATGTGGCAACTATAATCAAGCAACGGCACTATCATGGCAAAGGCACCGTTACGCAGAAGCTTAAGGCAACCACTTTCTTGCGTCCTATACGGTTCATCAGCATGCCTCGTGGGTATAGCGCACAGGAACCATACAGAAACATGACAACGAAATAAGGTTACATGCAGCTCAGTAAGGTCTGAAAGAGTCTTATTGACAGTTATTAGCTATACCAATAATATGACAAAGCCCATAACGAAGAATCCGAACATAATGGGCGGGATTCGCATCAACGAAAAATGATGTATGTTTAACGTTTTCCATTTCTTCTGTTTTTGCGATTTCTACCTTTAATTCGGCTCTATGAGCTGAATAAGGATGTGGATTACTTTAATATGTATCTCGGATGGTCGGAAAAAGGCTGAACGGGGTGCGCAAATTATTATATCGGCAACGCCCGACAGCTTATTTCCGCCTTTCAGAAGTCAGCGCAACCACTTTTTATTCCTTTTTCATGGGCTGCCGCTACGGGCCCGCAGAATACCCTCTCTGAATTACCACTTGTGCTGATGGCCAGCAAGGTATCGCCGGCCTTTCCACGCTTCGACGTAGCGACCGTATATGTCTTCGAACGAAAAATCGTTGCCCACAGGTCAGCAGCTGCATCGTTAGCACGGCAGAGGACGCCTGTTATGGCGGTAACGACCCGTGAGTTCTTCGGCAGTGGTGGCACGCAAAGCGAACCACCTATTTCCACAACTTATTATCTTGCCTCCGCTGTGTTTCGGCCATGATCGGCCTGCTGTGGCTATGGCGGCGATGTCTAGGTTCGTTATAAACGCCGTCAGCTCGCGATGAGCCTCCCAAACTTGCTTTTAATGATATTTTCCATTACCCTATATCTTTTCATTTACATTCCTGCAACCGACAATGCGGCAAAGTCGCCTATCTGTTCGTCGCTCCCGCCGTCCTTACTTCGCAACCTGTACTTTGCACAAGGCAGGGCCTCGCGGTTGACAACGCGCCGCATGCCTTCTCTTAACAGATGCTCGCAACGGGTAAATATGCTGCCAATAACACTACTTCAGTTCAGCGTGTCTATAACAATCGATACCCACGACCCAAATATTCGGCGGCTGCGTCGAGCGCATGCTTGCTACCGCGTCACCGGCCGACGCCTGACGGGCTACAAGCTGCGTGGTTATGTTTTGTCAAGACCGTCCAATTCACACCATGACACCTTGTTTCCCGCTGCCATTGCTCTTTCACAAGCGTGCAAGCCATCTGCGCTAGTGCCCCCGCCGCTTGTGAATCCCTCAAACGATCCGCGCCGCTATAGCCCACAGGACCGAACTCTGCCAGCCTGATGTGGCCCACTTCACCCGCACTATCGTTGGCCCCACTCGCACAGTTTGCCGTCGATAACAATGCCTGCACCCAACCCTGTACCCAATGTAAGTGAACACCATATGGCGCGAACCGCGGCCTGCTCCAAACTTATACTCGGCCAGAGACATAGTGCATTGGCATCGTTCTGAAGGTGCACAGGGATGCGTTAAGCCTCTATAATCTTCACACTGGGTATTATCCCATCCGATAAGGCTGAGGCGACATGATTATGCCTTTTTGTGCTCGACAGCGGACCGCCACATGATATGCCGATTCTCTGGTATTCCCCGGGTGTTAACCCGCTGTTTTAAGCATTGCAGCTACGCTTTGGGCAAATGTGATCGATGGTTTCGTTCACGTTGGTTGTCGCAGCGGTCTTTATCAACCACTGTAAGCGTGTCGTTTTCTACAACCGTAGAGACACGGCGCACTTAGTGCCGCCAACATTATACCTATCAGGTTTTCTTTCATAGCCGTCAGTATTTTAATAAATTGTTGTACTTTAATCATTATATAATCGGGTCTTTCCATCCACTTGCGGTAGCTGCTTATGGGTGAGGGGCTTGCCATACAGGTAATGATTGCATACGTCCGGCCGCCCACCTTATATATAATAAGGTATACGCCCTGCCCTGTGGGGCTGTAAGCCGTGTAACAGTGGCCTCACAGTTAGCGGAATGGTAGTCTCCTCGTAGATATTTCCGTCCGCTCTCTACATCGGTTACGGTAACACTGCCTTTTTGCTTCCCTGCAGGGTATCGTTTACAGCCTTTTTAAAAACCAATGAGCCATCGGTGGCATCATTCACAAACAGTACGCACATCGCGCTCGGCTTCACGCAGGTAATAGTAGGCGCGCTTTTTGTTAAAGCACAGTCAACAACAGCATCCGGACAACAGTGGCCAGCCATCTCGCAGGTTCCACCAGATGATACCACCTTGTTTTCAAACTTCTGGCCGCGCCACATCTCCGGAAATACTATGGCTTTGGCCTGAACGCTTTGCGAAGCCATCGCAAAGTCGTCCAATTTACGAGGTATATCGCCGAAAACGCTTTTGTAATCTGGTTCAGCATTGTTGTTACGGTCGTAGGTTTTACTCCCCATACGGCATAGCGTCTACCGACTTGAGCTACCCACCGTCGTTCCATTCAGCCGCGTTTCCATGGGTAAACACTGTCCTTGCTGAACATTTTCTGAGACTTTTCCACCCCCGCACCCTGTGATAACCTATTTCACTGCAGAAAAAGCGGCAGGCATCGCGGTAGAACGAGTCTTTATAGTATCCGCGGGGGCTACAATGGTTCTCGGGAAGCAGGTTATCGCCTCCACCATGGCGGTAAACGTTCTCACTATAATAGGCGAACTCGGGCAGATAGGGGCGCGTAAAGTCGAACCTCGTACAGCACCTCGGTATTATCTCACGACTGAGTCGGTCGCGATTGGGGTCGAAAATGGAAATGGCGCAACGTCTGGTAGAGCTATCATCGTCCTCGTATTGCCGTCGACCACAGGGCCAGAGGCGATGGCTGCGCAGTTTCAACACTCACGCTTTGCACCCTTCTTCAACAGCCTTTACAAAGTCGTCGCCGCGGATAGTACAGCCTATGGCAAATCATCTCAAAACCAGCACGCCAAGCTCGTCGCAGCGGTCAAAGAAGTGGGTATCCATACACTTTCCTCCCCAACACCGAATCATATTGATGTTAGGGTCGGCCACCATGTCCATCATCTCTGTCTACATGCAGTGCGTTCCTGCTGTGCAGGGCGTCCAAAGGCACCCAGTTTGTACCGTGAATGAAGATGGGTCTCACCGTTTACAATAAAGCGGAAACGACCGGGCTTCTCGGCCGTATCTCATATCATTGAGGTCGAGTTTCAACCGCACGAAGTCCTATCTTCTGGCTGTTATCGGCCAGCACGTAGCCCGTTTCGTCAACCAGTTCGCCCGTAGCTTTCATACAACGCTTGCCCGCCGCACGCGCGGCCACCACACTCGGCGGTGGCAGGCCCACTGGCAGCGGAAGGCCTGCGTTACAACGGGTTTCTCCAACGTATAAACCACCTTGCCATGACGGCTCAATGTGGGCGCGCCGTGACGTGGTCGAACCTTTCTGCGGCATTGACAGCTGCACATCAGCAAACAATTGTACGTTGCGCGTGGCGGTATCTATCTCGCTTACATAACAGTGAAACATCGCGAAAAACAGACGGGATTGATGACGCGCAACTCTACGTTTCGCCATAAACCGGCACTCGCAAGGCGGGGCATTATGTCCCAGCCGAACATGTGTGGTGCTTTGCGGCATACGCTGATTCCTCTGAGCAAAGCTGCCTATGCTGAAAGTGCGCAGCAAATGTTGCTGTGCCTCGAGCACTGGTGAGCGCAAAATAACCTGAAGTACGTTGTCGGCACCAGCCGGTTTCACAGCATCGGTCACGTCAGCGTGTTCAATCATCATGTTTTCGGCCGAACCGATATAGTTTATCTCAGCCAGCCACGTCGGCTAAACAGTCAATTCCGCCAAACCACAGCTGCAAACGTTCGCCATCATTCAGCGCAGGCGTAGCGAAATGCCTGCTGAACACCACTGGTTTCCTTCCCATTGGCGCAGGCTGTTTACGTTATTGCCCACCATGCGGGTTGGCTATCAGCCCGGCCTTTTGCAGGTCGAGTTCTACATTTCCGGTACGGTGGCATTGATGGTCTTGCTGTTTACGTGCGGCATGGCTTCGGCGAGCGCACGGCTTTCGCCGGTTGTTTCCAGCAAAGACAGCTGCGCATTGCCCGTTCAGCGTGGGAACGCCGCCCTGTGGCCATCATAGTGGTAATGCCTGAAGCCCAGGAGACAGGTGAAAAGGATTTTTATAAACGCATTTTTAGGTTTAAGTCTTAGGTTTTTACTTTTCAGAAACAAACGTCAGCCGGTGGTGTCCGCGGCCAGCTCTTGCTTTTTACCGTCTGTTATCAGCTGTAGCCGATGTGTTTGCAGGCAGTTCCACATCAAGAATAATGCTGTTGCCTTGCGCCTCAATAATCGATTTGATTAGGCCTGCCGGCGAGTTATACTCGGCCTTTGCTCCGTCAAGCCCTTTCACAGCGGGGCTGAAGCAACACGTGTTTGAAGCCGACACGCGTATCGTACATAATTCGGCCAGATACTGATACATCCACGCCCGCACATCGCCGAGGAAAATGTGGTCTAACGACGCGTCGCGAACGCCGGCGACACTACCCACGTTTCGGGAAGCGTGGTAAGACCGCGCTTTATCCAGCTGCCCTCATGAGGGTGACTCGCGCTGCGTGATGCCAGACGATAAGCCTGATCGGCATGCCCGTAGTCGCACAATACGCGCAGAATAGTCTTACTCTGAGCATGCCACAATCGAGGGCATCGCCACTTTTCGGCAATCATCCTGCTCAGGTTATCGGCTACACGCTGTGCCTGTTCGTCGGGGAACAATTTTCAAATACAGTGCAACACCCTGCGCTGCCTGCGAGCCATTCGAGAAGACACCGCGCGCAGGGTCGAAATATTTCTGCATAATGAGCTTCTGCAAATACTCCGCTTTCTGTCTCATAAGGCGTTTGCATCCTTGCCCAGAATACGGGCAAACCGGCCATGGTTTTGTTGTCGAAGCAATAAAACACGTCGTAGTGTAGTCGGTTGGCGTAATGGTTTTTAGGGCAACCCAGTCGCCAATGCCGTATGTCACTGTTTTGTCGGCGTTCTCTCTGCGCTTTAAAGCAGTTGAGATATTTTTCACAAACGGGCCACATTTTTCAATGGGGCGTGTGTCTCCACACTAGTCATACAGCTTCTGTGGCACGCCAAACATCACCGATGCCCACACAGGGCCCTATCCAATCATCATATCCCCAGTCGGGCGAAGGTACGATACCCGATATACGTCCCGAGTCATTCTGATTGTCCGATATGTCATCGCCACTTCTCGTAAAACTGAACGCCGTCAAAATTCATCAGTGCCACGTCCATACTCATATGTGCATCGGCCGTCCAGCTGTTCTCTCGCGTTGCGGACAGTCGGTAGGATGCTCATTAAATTGATAAATACGATGCGATGGTGGCGTCGGATATTTTGTTCAACAGCTCGTTCGAGCACTCAAAATGCCCTGTACGCTGCACATCGGTATGGAAAAACTCGGCCGAGGCTCTCTTTGTCAGATGAATGGGCGCGAACTGTGTACTCGACATACTGGAAGCCGTGATAGCAGAACATAGGCTCGAGTTCTGCCGGCCGCCATTAAGGATGTATGTGTCGGTCTGGAACCCTTATCCGGCATAGGCGAGTAGTAACAAGCTATCGTTTCGCATTTCCAAACGGTCGTCGCTGCGTTTCATTCTCGCCATGCTGAAGCGTGAGCTTTAGTGCCTGAAGGGCCCTGCACTTTCAGCTTGCAGAAGCCCGGAAATATTCTCGGGGAAAGGAATATACAAAAACGGTATCGCCCCCACGATTGCATACTTGGGTTTTAAAACGCCGGCTTATTTGTATAGCCGGCATTTTCTGAGCGGTCATCAACGGCGACGGAGCCGCTACCACCATAGCGCGCGTTGCCAGCTGCTGTCGTCGTAGGAAGGTTGTTCCCATCCTGTTTTTCGAGGCGCGAATCGTATTTGTCTCCAGCGTAAATATTGTTGACAAGATAAGGTCCGCCGACGTTTTCCACGTGTCGTCAGGAGCAAATTTCCTGTACCTGCCGTTGTCAAACTCAACACGCAGCGGTAGGTCATGTGGGCACGGTTGCGCCATCGTGCTGTATCAAAGCCCCGGTGGCTACCTTCCTATCGCGTTGTAGAAACCGTTACCCAGCATAGCCGTAATAATATTGGTACCACCGTGCAGCATCGGCGTAACATCATACACGCTATACAGGTTGCGACGGTCGTAGTGGGTGTAACCGGGTTCAGCAATCGGCCGAAACGGCACGCCCGTTCAGCTTAAATGCGCCATAGGCGGCTGCGCTGTAATAGAACCTTGCGCGCTTGATACGATGGCCGTCGATGTTGAACACCTGCGGAACATAGGGCGCAGGCTCGAAGTCGCGGTGGCGAATCGGTAATCCATACGGCGTGCCAGTTGGCCTGGATCTCATCGTGCGGTCTCGAAGGCTCTACGGAAGATTCTATCTTCCGGCCGCTACCGTCCCACACCGTCACGCGCCAGAAGTAGCGTTTCGAAACGATTGCAGGCCGGCATCACGGCAAACGGCACGCGAAATATCTGATGTAATTCGCCCTGAATCCCATACACACAGACGCACCGTTACCGCTGGCAAGCTGCAGCGAATCGGGTACCTACCACAACGCGATATTTGCTTTGTTGCAGGGCTTGGCTGATCGATATTCCATGTCAGGCGCGGCCGAGGCTGCGTCAATACACAAAGGACGCACGCCATATCTCGCAGCGCATGCGCGTAATTTAGCGTGCCGAGGTGCTGCCTCCTGCCCACAGCATACCAGCCGTGACGAGCATTTTTGCAACAGGTTTCAAAACAGGTTTTTATGACTTTTTATACATAGGACTTTAGATTTGACAGGTTGGCTTACTGGTTTAGTAGATTGTGCACCGCAAACCAACTTTTCAGGCGGGAAGACTTCGTCGGCATGGGTTTGCCGATACTCAATATTCTTCAATAAAATACGTACGGCTTCGCTTCGTACTTTCTCAACAGGTATGCGAGCTATCTGCATGGAAGGGGCGTACACTGGAAAGCAGGCATACCGTGAATGCAGGCAAACCTGTAGCCCGACAGGCTGATATGACGCGCATGAAAAATACCAAAGGCGGCCAGACACAATATGGGGTGGTGAAAACAGAAGCCCTGAACATCGAGGTTATACCTGAAAATGCGGTCTAAAACAGGAAATATGCCTTCCTATAATCGCTGAAATTCACCTCGCCGTAAAGGCTGGCATCCAGACTTTATGCCCGATTCCAACAGGGCACTGCTATATCCTTCGCGCCGCATATTCATGGTACGGAGGTGCGAATTGCTGTAATGATGGCTATCTTACGGCAGCCGCAGGCTACCATATTGCGCACAAGCTGGTAGCTGCTGTCCTCGTTGCATGACAATGACATAATTGGTTTTTATCTCGGAATAGTATCTGTCGAAGAGTACAAAAAGGAAAGCGTTCGTCCATCAAACGGTCTATTTCAGAACGCGATATTTTCGTAGGAGCAAGCATACCGTCAACCTGCCGCGACTTAAACATCTGGTATCGAGGTGCTTTCGCGTTCAGGGTCTCGACTCGGAATTACCTATCATCACGTAAAACCGGACTTTTCGGCAGCCTTCCAAATTACTTGCTATCTCTGAATAGAAAGAATCCGGTACATCGGGAATGATAAGTGCACGAGTACTCGCCAGGCCCGTGTTCAAACTACGGGCTGTGAGGTTGGGCTGATAGTTCATCTGCGGGCCATTTCGCGCACACGGGTTCGCATACCGGCGCTTTATACTCACGCTCATCACCCTTGCCACCGAGTACCCACGATACCGTAGTCTTCGATACCTGAAGGGCCCGGGCTATATCTTTCAGTGACGATTTCATATTATATTTCTGTGTTTTTCAAAAGCTCGACGCAGCTGTTCACCCGCAAAAGCGTGCGGGTGAACAACTTTATTTTAATATATGTTCCACCAGCGCGTGAGATGGGCGCTCGGTAACCACCGTTATCTTATAAAACTTCGATTTGGGCAGCTTGTTTTGTCGATAGCAATTCTCCCTGCCGACGCTTTTCACGCTCCCCATCAGCTGCCATTCGTCATGCAGCCACCGCTGGCAAAGTTGTTCGTTGGCGTTACATAAACCCCGGCCGTTTCGAGGAATCGACAATCCCACGTCACCACAATCTGGTTATCATACTTGGTTGCAAACAGGTTGGTGATGCCCGGCGTCCGTAGAACGACATGCCGTCCTGCTCAAAGCCACTTCACGCGGAACCTCAGCCCATCCACTTGCATATTAGTTAATGTCAACCTGACCCAACGACCATTCATTAGTGGCCATTGACATGTCTGAGGTTTGTCGACATCCACACAGTGCGTTCACGTGAGTTTGTCCGCCGCGCCCATAGCCATCGACGTAGCGTCCGTGGTCGGTTGTAACAATGACAAGCCACTCTTCGCCATACTTTTTCGCGGAATTTCACGGCATCCCACACTTTCTGAGCAGGCTGTCGGTCTTCATCACATACTTATCCGAATAAGAGCCGCTGCCATAGCTGTGGAAAGCATCGTCGGTTACCAGGAGATAGAGCCACGATGTCGGGCGACTCGGTACGAATGCTGTGTGCAGCATCGGCCGTTACTCGGCAGTCGTAGTCGTAAACTCCAGCATGTCTTTCTTCTTGGGAAAGCGTACCGAATCGAGATCGTAGCCATCATAGGCATAATCAACCTTCAGGTTGCCGGCTTTAGCTTGCCATCACCAAGAAGAATGGTGCGGTTATCGGTCCATCCCTGAATAAATTGCCGCTGCGACAGGACGCTCTGGTTCTTCGCAATGCGGAAAATATTCCCAGTAATTATAGTTAATATGCATGTTTTCGTCGTTCTGAACATTATGCTTGTTCATCCATGTTCCTGTAAGAATATTGGTATATCCTATGGCCGATATGGTGGGCGTCTGCGAGTACATGCGGTATTCGCCGCACAATAGGCGCGATGATAGGCCCCGGTACGGGCATGTCCATGATGGTGGGCGGCTGAAGACGCTCGATACAGTCGGCCGGAATGCCGTCGATAATGACAGCGGCCTTGGCGCGTCTTGCCCATTCCCGACAAAGCCGACAATAACATCGCTGCAAGTATAATACTTTTTATAGGGTTTCTTCATTTTGAGGTAGATATTTTACTTAAACGGTTAACCAGCGCAAATGTGAAAGATTTAGGGTTCAAATATAATGCACGTATAAGAAATATTTACGTTAATTAAATGCGAATAACGTTTAATACGTTTCCCGTTCCATCATGACGTCAGGGCCTGCATAGCAGAACCATAATAATACGGGCCATACGCGATAGCCCGACAGGCACAGGCTTTTTATCTTAACCATGTTAAGCAGTCGCAACTACATATATATATCGTAAGCTTTACAGGTAAGCGAGTTGGCTTTTTACGGCACTATCGTTCTGCCTTTTTACGGCGTAATGGCAGTACGATTACGCCGTAAAGAGGGTGACAAATATGGGGCTAAGGGTACGATTACGGCGTAAAGACAACATCATTACATCGTAAAGGGGATGCAATTACGATGTAAAAGGTCATACCATTACGATGTAATGGCTACACCATTACGGCGTAAAGACAATGCAAAAAGGCCCTGATCGGCAGGGGACTTCAACATCGAAAATCAAGTAAACCGGTATATACGATGACGAAAAATGTAATAAACTTTCTATTTTTACATTTCTAAAACAACCTTTACGGCTCGTATCGGGCTGCCGTTTTGCCTATATAAAAAGGCACAATTACGCCGTAATGACACCTGTTTGTTCATATAAAAACCGGTCAAACAAACGCTATTTTTATAACATGCTTATAATGGTATTATAATTTGCTCATTTTTGCGATATTTCCAGCCGTCATGTCATCTGTTTACCGCACAACGAAATTCTGAGAAACGCATAACAGCCTGCCGTTGGTAACATTTATTATACATTATAGCTATTTTTATTAATTAAGATTAAAATACAAACTTTTTCTTTAAAAAGTTGTTTACTATTGTCTTTAACATTGCAGCAAATCACCGTTTAACCGTTAAAGCAACCCTGTATGACAAGGAAAAACAAACGAACGGAACAGACGTAAAGCCACTGTTTATTACTAAAACCAAAATCCACGATGCGCAAGAGCAGGCTTTTACCTTTTACCTGCAATAGCCTGAACACCATCAAACATACTTTAAGGGCTGCAAAACACAGTTGGAGCAGTACCCGAAAAAGAAAAAGTGCGAACAAAAGCACAACTCAACTAAAAACGCATAACACTAACTCTTAAAACAACAGTATGAAAAACTATTTACCTTTGCAGATGGCTGTCATGGCGTCTACAAGCCTGTGGGCCGTAAACGACGACATCGACAAGTATGTTGGCAACAATGCTAACTTGCAGGGTGTGCTGTCACAGTCGAGGCTGGTGCGACCATAACTCGGGCACTTCCGACCCCAAAGCCTATGGCGATTACTACCAATGGGGCAATATCCACACGCAGGGCACCTACAATGCAGCCTCTATGGCAACATGTACACGGAGATAAATCACCACCGATATTGCCGGATGGTATGCCAATCCACACTGCTGGACGTGAGCCACGTGCTAGTGGAGAGACCCGGCTTAAGTCGCCAACGAAGGCACAATGGGAGGAGCTTATGCGAAACGTGTGACATGGACATGGTCGGACGATGACAACGCCTACTACGTACAAGGCCCCAGCGGTTCTGACCATCATTCGCCCGCAGCAGGCTACGAGGACGGCCGCAACGCAAAGCAGCAGGCACCGACGGCTACTACTGGACAACCACACGCAACGAGGCCAACACCAACGAGGCTTACTGTTTACATTTCCTTTACAAAGGATGTAAAAAGAGATTATAACGATGGACCGTGCCCTTGGTTTGAGCGTACGTCCGGCATACCGGGTTACATTTTGACGAGGAAGCTACGGTGAGTCCGGTGCTATTGGACAGTATAACGCTTTTGCAACGCTCAAAACAACGGCTGATGAAGACGAGTGGAGACCGTTATGTGCCGTTTGTCATCGCCAACGAGGCCGGGACAATGCAATGTTGCCGACATCGTAAGCAAGATAGCCGTATTCAAAGGCATTGAGAATGGCGTTGCAAAAATTTGAATCATTGGGAGCCGATGGCACCATAGCCTGCGGCACTCCATACCTTGTTCTGCCTGCCTCGGCATACAACAGTCCGATGGGAAACCGTCTGATTGACGGCGACGGATCGGTGAAAGCCGTTACCGAAGGCAACGCTACCTTCCGGTGGCATATCATCAAAACAACAGCTCCGGCAGGGGCATACGTGTTCAACGGCTACACATTCGAGAAGATAACGGCTCGCTTGAGGTACTCGCCAACACGGCATACATCACCACTACCGACGCAAGCCTGCCCCAAACACTGAGGCGCAGCGTCGACGGACAGCTGTTATCCGACCCCACCGGCATCGCCGTCATGAAGAAAGAAGGTGCTACCGCTGACGTGTTTAGCCCGTGCAAGGTGTTCGGGTGAAAGCCGCGTAAAGGCCGAAAAAGGCCCTCGAGGTGTCTGCCATCGGGCCTGTATATTGCAGGCGGCAGAAAGGTTATCAACAATCTGCACGGGGTGAACCTGTTACGGGAAGCCCTGTTTGAAACGCTGAAAAAGCTTTTTCATCATTCTATAAATGCGCGACATGTCATAGGGGCAATATATGGTTTTTCATTGCGTTTTAGCCCAATAACTGTCAGTAGTAACACACCCCACAGCAAACAGCCCGTACGGTTGTATGCGTGGGGTGTTTTCAATTAAAAACCAATGCTATGAACATGAATAAGTGCCACATCCAGATGTTTTCGCCGATAAAGTACATCGGCGTCACGCTGCTTCTGGGCCGGAATATCGGCAACGGCGGTGGCAGCCGACATGCAAAATCACCATCTGGAAAAACAGGGAGGAGTATTTTTGCACGCCCTTTCGGCAAAACCCAGATAACTTTACCATGAAACCGAACTGCTGCAGCACACAAACGACGCTGCCGTTACGCTATCCTCGCCGACGTTGACCGCATTACGTTCGAAGCTGCACCCAGCGGTATCAATCCCATCACACAGCAGAAACAGGGCCACTGCCCGTCATCACCGTCACGCCTGATGGCATAAAAATTGAAGGCACGACACCCAAGAACCCGTAAAACTGCTACACCATCGACGGCCGGTTACTGCATGACTGTTCTGCACCGACAGCCGGGGAACGCTCTGCATCAGGCTCGGCTCCGGCAGCAGAATACCAACTGAGCGGGTAAGCCGATTATCGTGATAAAAGCCGCACAATCAACCCTGAAAATCACCCTGCCATGAAACATTTCCTCACCATGTTCATCATGCCTCGCAGCTGCCATGGCCCCGCATGCACAAACCAAAATGATTATTCCGCGACGTCGACGGCAACACAACCACCTCAGCACTTTGCAGCAAGGCGGGAGTAATAGGAATTTGACGAAGGGGAATAGAGCTGTCGATTTGGGTCTCGCTCAGGCACACAATGGGCTCGTGTAACGTGGGAGCGCTCCACCCGAGGACGACGGCGCCTACTTTGCATGGGGCGAAAAGAGCGACAAAAACCAGTACAGCCTGTCGCAATCACACTCTCACGACCGTGCACGGCACTTATCCCTATGAAGAAACACTCGAAAACATCGCCGCTACCGCTACGATGGGCTGCATCGCAGCTGGGACAGCCCGGAAAATACCTACAAAGGAACAGATAGACGAGCTTTTTAAAGAAAATGTTCGTGGGCCTGGAACGTCACCAACGGCGTGGCAGGATCACACGGTTACCGGCCCCAACGGCAACAAAATATTTTTGCCTGCCGCCGGAAACGCGTTGACAGCAATACCGAGAACAAGGGGAACAACAGGATATTTCTGAGCTTCGGCCCTTGCTGACAGGAGCGATTTCAAGCCTTTACTTTAGAAATCAGTACTGCAAAAACGTGCGATCGACTCACGAGGAACAGGTTCTCAGGCCTGCCCATCCGTCCGGTAAAATAAACTGAAGCACAATAAAAGGAAACACTCTTTTCCCAATTATTCTATTGCCATACCCTACATCTTCGTCTGAATTACGATGAAAAACATATTCTTACCATTGCCATGGCTGCCTTTTCTGTGCTTAAAACACGGCAGCCCAAACTCCAATTAGTCATCCGTCCCGCCAGCGGCGGCGTGAAAGCTATACCCGTAAATTCCATTGCCCGCATTACGTTTGCCGACGACCGTTTGAGTGCTGTCGACCGCCTTTCGCCAAAGCCATACGCTGGGGCAAGCTGCAATCTGGGGAGCCATCTACCCGATGAAAGCGGCGATTTCTTTGCATGGGGCGAAGCCTCAACGAAAACAACCTCACCCAGCAAAAACCATAAACATTATATTGCAGGCCATTACGTAAGCCTCGGCACAAACATTTCGGCAGGTCATAACGATGGTGCCACCGATGCTTTAGGCAGTCAGTGGGCCTTGCCTACGGCGGCACAGCTGCAGGAACTCATCGATAACTGCACGTGGACATGGAGCTGTTACAGACGGCACCAAAGGCTACACCGTAACGGTACCAACGGCAACGGCATATTTCTACCCGCAGCAGGCAACATTTTTAACGGCTCAACCCACGACAATACAGGCACATGCGGTTTCTACTGGTCGGCCAATTCTGCCGCCACGGCATCGAAGGCGCAGTTTCTCGGCTTTAAAAACGGCGAACGAAAACTGCAGGAAAACATGCGCGACATGGGCTTTTTATTCGCCCCGTGGTCATCAGCCCCAAACAAAAGCTCCTGTCTTTAAACGTGGAAGCCCCAGGAACGCCCCTTCAGGGCATAGGCGTCGAGTTTGACCCTCATTTTCTCACCGCCTGTCTGGCTAAAAACGATGGTGCCGAGCCCGCCGACTGGGACAATATTATTGCCATAGTGTGGAAGAAAATGCGCCCGCACAACTTCCGGGTATGGGTGCTTTCACAGTGGTTTGAGCCGGTAACGACAACAACGACCCCAATACCACCAACTGGGATGCGCTGAATTTTCAACACCCGAAATGCAGGCACTGTACAAAGGAGCTTGATTTGGCCGAAGAAACGGGTGCTGAAGTGACACTCGCTTTCTGGGGAGCGTCGGCCAGCCACACGGATGGCGGGCGGACAAACAGGCAACTGGCTCTTCGTCCCTAAAGACTATAACGAGTGGGCTGAGAACTGTGCCATCACGCAAAAGCACTTAATCGACACGAAACGTACACGTGCGTGAAGATGCTTACCCCCATCAACGAGCCCAATTTCTACCCCGGTCACTGGCAGAGAATGACGGCGAGAGGCTACGCCTCCATCTGTCATCAAGATAGCTGCATGAGCTGCAACGCATGGGCATTGCCCATAAAATATCGCTCAACCTGAGCGATAATATCGACTTTACCGACGTACAGTTTTTGAGAGAGGCCTGCACGCGGACGGCCGACGTTGCGCGGGCATATTCAGCACCCATTGCCATAGTTCGGCTGCGAGATGCGAACGCAGAGATAGGTGCACGGAAAGAACCAACGTTGATTTAGCCCGTGCCGTGGGCAGGAAACACTTGTAGGCGAGTTCGAAGCAACTCGAACCGTAGCGGCTGCACGCCAGACCGACATCGACTTTTACAGGCGGGGCATACTCATCGACCGCCTTGTGCTGAACTTCTTAAACAACGGAGCCAGCGGCTGCGGCTACTGGCAGCTCTTCGATTCTCGGCATAGCGCACGACAGCTACCCTTCTATGCAGCAGATTGGGATGTGGAGGTATGTAAAAGATGCTTATCGCAGCGAGCCTTACTACCATAAACTGAAGTACGATTACGAGCCGCGGCCGCAGTATTACGCGCGCAGCATGCTCACCTGCCATGTGCGTCCCGGTGCCGCGACATGCCCCATTGCCACCAGTCAGGGCAATCTTACAGCCCTCAGCATTTAAGAACACCGATGGCAAATGGGTGTACGTATTCGCCAATCCCGATGATACGTCGTATACCATCAGCCTGAATAACAGCTACCGCAGCACGTCGGGCACTTTCGATGTTTACCGTTACGCGCAGCCGAACTGCTTTACGACGACGCGCTACTGCCCGTTGTGGGGCCCATGTGAACGGTGCAACCCATTTACAATATACAGTTCCCTGCCACCAGCATTATTATGCTGAAGGAACGATACAAAGTTTTTCCGGTGTCTCAAGCCCCTGTTCGGTGGGAACCAGCCCCTAAGTTAGGGGGTTGGGGTCTGAATGCCCTCCTCTAACCTCAAACTGCATCCTTACAAGCCCCCTAAGTTAGGGGGATGGGGGTCTGAACAACCCCTCCTCCAACCTCTAACTGCATCCTTACAAGGGCATATTCTGCGCACGAGAAAAACGTGCAGGGTATTGCCTATTACATACTTCAGGCAAAGATGTAATACGCTTCTTTACGTTTACGCTTTATTTAATTGGACATTACGATGGTTCAGCCCCCAATCCCTTAACTTAGGAGGCTTGTGTACGATGTAATAGTCGTCAGGGCGGCGGCCGTCAGCAACGCATACCACGACCGTCATACCATGCGTTCGGCGGCTGTCAACCGTGCTGCTGACGGCCGCCGAACCTCAACGTTTCATCATAAAACGAGGAACAACAGGATGGAACGGGATGAGCATCATATCACCAACCTATTCAACTTTAAAGTTGAAAAATAACGCCAGTAACTTGTTTATCTAAATTATTTGGTTTAACTTTGTCAATGAAAAATACAATCACAAATAAAGATGTAGAAAGTTTTCCACCGACTTAAACATTAAAATGTCGGTTTTCGGCATCATCTTCAGAGACGACCGAGGCAAGAATATGCAAACCCTATTAGATTTGGAGATTACGCCAAAGACGCGTGAAGACATCATAAAACGTTAACGCCCGATGATTATATTGACGGCCCCATCCCTGATACACTTCATCATTACGGCGAAATGTGGATTTTTAGCAAAGACGTTAAAAAGGCATGAGGTATACATAAAAGTGGCTTTTAAACATGGCCAATATGCCATCTGTATGTATATCTTTTCACATTGCAGAACATAAATTGAGGTATTATTTTAAATAGATATGGAAAGTTTGCAGGAACTCATCGTATTATCCGTTCATAATGAAAGGCGACAGGCGACCTTCCGTAAGGAGAGTTTTGAATATACACACCAGTTTTTGTAGACCAAAAATACAGGGGAACAGTTTACCACTACAAAAATGGACGAAGTAAACCTGCAACAGGTTTGATAACCAGTATCGTCACAAATATGGCATTCCTTTCGCTGACGAAATAAAAAGCTGTACGAAAAGCAATATGGGCTGTCGGCAGGTGCCATGTCGCGCATTCTGGGTTTTTGGCGATAATACCTCACCGACTGTATGAGAACGGTGAAATGCCGAGCGTGGCCAACGGGAAAACGCTAAAGGCCGTTCAAAATCCTTCAGTTTTTCAAAACTTTTATTGAAGACGCCGGAGAAGATTATGCCCACTTGCTGCAAGAATTTTCGTTTGAAGACAATCCGTTTCGTCAATTTTCACATCAGTATATTTTTGGCAACTATAAAAGAGGAAAGCACAACGACACACGTACCAATCGGTGAGCAAGCTGAAAAACACCATCCTGTTTTTATAGAACATCTGGGAGGCATTTTCATCACGAAAATGAACAAATTGCTTTATGCCGACTTCATGTCGTACCGCGACAACGGCATCGGCAATAACAGGATTAACGTACAAGGCCATACAGCATGGCCCGGTGCCAAACCAGTGGAATGTAATGTACGGTATGCTGCCAGACATCGACATGGAAATTGTAACTTTGGCAATGGATATAGCGGACAACAACTTGTTTCATCGATGTCGTACGACTGAAATTGTTTTACAGCCGAAGAAAACAAGGTTTTAGAAACAGTTTGTCAGGCGTTTGGGCAAACCTCTTCGGCCAGTATCTCAAAGACAAGCCATTTGGAAGAAAGCTGGATAGCAAACCAGCAGAAGCACGATATGATTGATTTTGCGTTTGCTTTTTCGCTAAAAATATAATCGGTAACGTGAAGGGGCAAAGCAAACAACAGCCATCAGGGATATTCACGCCAGAAAGCAAAATGTATAAAATAGAAATCCTCCTGAATATGTATGAAAATATCACATTCAGGAGGATACTTCATCATAAAAATTGGGTACACCGGGTTCAGGCCCTGGTGCGTCCTCATTTAGAGGGCTAAGAAGATACCACTACATACTATTTTACTTCACTGTAAGGCGTATTGTCTGGAGGTCTTTGTCGCGCGAGGAGCTGCCTGTCATCACAGTGAAGGAGCCTGGCTCAACACCATACTTCATGTTGGCATCGTAACAGGCGAGCGACTGCGGCGTAATGAGGAACGAAACCGTTTTGGTTTCGCCTGCCTTCAGGGAAATACGCTCAAAGCCTTTCAGCTCTTTTACGGGCGTGTAGCCGAGCCAACGTCGTCGCGTATGTAAAGCTGGGGCACCTCTCGGCGTCAATGGTGCCTGTATTGGTTACATCTACGCTACCCTTACGCTGTCGGAGGGCGATATGACCGATGCCGAGAGCGTGGTTTTGAATATTTAAACGTGGTATAACTGAGGCCAAAGCCAAACTCGTACAGCGGCGACGTCTTGCCCGTAGCATATGGAAAGCGGTAGGCACAATACTTATGGTTGTAGTAACAGCCAATCTGGCCTGCGCCTCTTGGTATGGTAACGGGCAGCTTTGCCGACGGCGACACCTTGCGCATACGGTATTTGCCTACGGCCTGTCCGCCATAAAGGCCCGGTTCCACGCCTCAATGACAGCAGGGATATGGCTGGAAATCCATTCGACCGTGAGCGGACGGCCGTTCACCAACACCACAGTGTAGGCACACCCGTGGCTGCAACGGCCTCGACCAGCTGCTCCTGACGACCCGGCAACGTCAGTTCGTAACGGTCGCTATTCTCTCCACACGTCTTCTCTTTCCAATGATAGCGCATCGAATTTTCGCCAACGACAAGTATGGCAAGCTCTGCTTGTTTTGCCCTGCTGACGGCTTCGGCTATCTGCTGTTTTGTAAGTCCCTGCACATTGCGCCCTACGTCCTGATAATCGACGGCGGCATCGGGGTCGGCTGCCTTTATGCCTTCGAGGATAGTAGACACATTTTCCTCAGGCTGCTCGAAGCTCCAGTCGCCCAATATCGACTGATTGTCGGCATTATGGCCCGTTACAAATATCTTCTTATAACGACCTTTCTGCAGGGGCAACAGGCTGTTTTCGTTCCTTAACAGCACCATACTGCGGCGCGCCATGTCGAGAGCGGTTTGCCTGTGTTCAGGCGTGAACACCTTTTTGGGGATAGATTTCAGGTTGACAAAAGGATTTTCGAACAGGCCTAACCTGAATTTCATCTCTAAGATTTTGGCTACGCGTTCGTCAATGGTTTTTATATCTATGCGCCCTTCGTTCAGAGCCTTCAACACACTTTCGGCAAAACCCGGCCCTGCATGTACATCGATGCCCGCCTCAGCCCATGAGGTAGGCTTCGTTCTTTGTAGGCACTACCTATGGAAAGTATTCAACCGCTCTACGTCCAGCCAGTCGCTTACAATAATGCCTTTAGCCCATCTCCTTGCGCAGAAGGTCGTTCAACAACCATTTATTTCCGTGACAAGGAATGCCGTTCAGGTCGTTATGCGAAGGCATAAGGGTTTCGCATCCTGCATCAACGGCCTCACGAAAAGGCGGTAGAAACACCTCGCGCAGCATGCGATCGGACATGTCTGCCGGCGATCCGTTGATGCCGTTTGTGGTTAAGCTTCCGCCAATAAAGTGTTTTTACACAGGCCAATACTTTGTCATTACCGTCTATTTTCGACGTCTGCAGTCCGCGAACAGAGCTCATAGTCCTGCGAGGTAAGGGTCTTCACCAAACGTTTCACCAACGCGCCCCCACCGCAAGTCACTCGCCACCTCTACGTTGGGCGCGAAGGCCCAGTGCATACCACAGGCACGCATCTCGACGGCCGTTTGTCGCGACATTTCTTCAACCATGGCTGGCGCAAAAGTGGCTGCCTGACCAATGGGCGTGGGGTAAACGGTGGTCCCTTTATACAGTCCGTTGCCATGTAAAGCGTCAATGCAATGAACAGAGGTATCTTCAGCCGGCTCTGCTGCGCCAGCGTCGCAGGTAATTAGCCTCTTCGGCCGTTACCACAGTGGAGAAAAAGAGCCGATAAGTCGCTGCGCGTCATCTCGCGAATATCCTCAACCGTAACGCCGGGATAGAAGCCGGAGGCATCGCTGGCCAGTTCCTGCGGCGTAGCTGCTGTTTAGCCCCTACCATAGGCTTATACCTACATACTGACACATCTGTACCACCTTCTCTTCAGGGGTCATTCGTGCCCATCAAATCGTTTTCACGACGCTCAACCGGCAGCTTAGGGTTGGTATAATCGGGACGTTTTTCGGCTGATAGATGAAGGCAAAGTCAGAGATAATATAAAAAGAATGAGTTTGTTCATAACATATTGTTGGTTTATCGCATAACATATTTCCTGCTCTCCCTGAAGGTAAATATCACCACGGGCGGGCTTTGGTGAACCTTTACTCGCTCAGCGTGTAGATACAGCGGGCAGGTGCAGGGTTTTCGGCGTGGCTGGCTGTTGTTTTGCCTATTGACGTACCGGCATTTTCGGGCGTTCCCAGAACTCGCATTTCCAAAGGCTTGAGCCCCATGATGCAGAGGCGCTCCTCAGCTGCTTGATTTTGATGTGGCGGAATTGACAGGCGAATCGAAAAACATGCGGATCGGAGATAATTACCTGCTGCCACACCGTCTGAAATGCAAGTACGGATATACTCGCCAAGCCTTTTTGTCTTGTGAAACAGCGGGTAGTGCCCCACACGGGGATGCCGTCGGCGCCCTTTTCGGTAGCCATGTATACCTCATACTGACGCATAGCGTTCTCCCAGCGGACAAATCATGCTCACGGCATACGTTTTCCCTGAGGTCAATCCACCAGCTGCATGCGCCCGTATTGTTGCCGGCACCCACACTCGTGCTGTAAATGCCGTCGACAGCCTTGTCGGCACCATACGCTCCCGTGGCGTTTTCGTCGGCAAAAGCCTTCACAAGGGCATTGTTTTCAGCGATGCAAATGTTGAGCCTTCTCCAGTCGACCTGAGTATTCGGCATGTAAGGGTCAGCTGCTGACTGTCCGGGAGCTACAAAACCAAAGCCACCCTGAAAGTTCCACAGGCAATGGCTCCATACCATACTCACGGCAAACCTCGCCACATCTTCGATCCAGCGGAGCCTGCTTGCACAGGCGTACGGTTATAACACCCGAATTCGACCACCATACCTGCAAAACCCAGAGCCTGCGCGCGCGTAACGGCCTGACCTATCAGGGCTTTTATCTCAGCCTTGTCGAAGTACGGCCTTCGTTATCAATCGCCTTCTGCGATGCTTCGCCTAACGTCTGGAAATCGGTATCGCTATCGTCAGACCCGGATATTGCACGGGGGCCGTGATATGAGCCAGCAACACCTGCCACGAGGCCCTGATAATGGGTGAGCAGATGACGTTATAGAAATGGAGTGATAATATTCTTGTCGTTGGCGGAACACCGATGAGCGGAACTTGTGTAACGTTGTTCCAAGAGTGCTGCCAATGACCACCTTACGGTCGGGTTCTTCCATACGAATGCCGTAGGGCTTTGGCAGCCAGCTGATTCCAGTCCGGCCGCCGTGGGTGCAGTGGGTTCGTTTAACAGCTCATAGGCAAGCAGGTTGTTGGGATATTGCTTCAGCTCGCCCTGTATTTGTCGCCATAATTCAACAAAATGCTGCTGTGCATTGTTGTCGTTCCAGCAGCGTCTTACTCGATGGAAGTGCGGTACCCGCCGTGGCTTGTACTCGAAGGCAATATCGTCAATCCACAGTTCGGCAGGTCGTTATCGGGCCTGATTGTAATGCGGCTATCCGCTTTCCCTCCAGTTTATGGTGAACGACACGTCGGCCTCTATCCACTGGTTGCCAGCGTTTTACGTCGTAACCCTGATAGGCACGCGTGCCGTCTTCGGCCTCAAACTTGAACGTTATATACCCCGTTTTGTTCTTCCGAACCCTGAAACGCATATACGCAAAGGTTTTAACGCCGGGGTTAACATCACCTCCTGCGCCTGCGCCTTTCCAGTTGCTGGCCCGGTTTGCGTAATGTGGAGTACTTTTCGGGCTTTTGTTGATACTCAAACATCAGGATTACCGGCTATTTCGACCTGAATACGCTGCTGCTGTTCGGTTTCCATTTTGCACGGCTGGCCGTCTTCGAAATCGTCGACAAAAAGCTTTTCATGCTTCGCTGAGGTATTGTCGTTAAGAATATGCAAGTCGACAATAACCTTTAAATTGTATTTTCTTGCCATTCAACAGCCGTGTGCAGCTTTGTAAAAAGCTTTTCTGCGTTCTTGCTGCCGTCGGCATTGAACATCCTGCTTCATCAACGGGAATACGGATATGGTCGTATTTTCAGGCCGGAGAGCATCTGAACGTCGCCTCTTTAAACGAACATGTTTGCCCTTTGCGACAGCCAGTCGCCGATGTTCACGCCCTGTTTCAGGCCGGAAGACTTCTGTGGTCTGAGCCTTTCCACTCTGCGGGCAGCAGACATCAGCATCGCGCTCCACAGCCCGCCATGCTACTACCACGAACAAATTATAAAACTGTTCATGATGATTTAATCTGATCGAAAAATTCAGGAAGTGGGCGCCACTACAACAATGTAGGCCTCGCGGGTAGTCTCATATTTCGGTGTCTTGACAACCAGTTTCAGATAAAAGCGGCCTTGTGCCGTGGGTACATAAGTGTGATCCTACAGCTTCTATTGTGCCTCAACACCGTCGAGATACCGCGCCTTCGCAATACTGAGAAGGCGCATATTGCACGATTAATTACAAGGGCTTGTCGAGCGGTGCTAAATTCGCCCGAGCTTCCGGTGGCCTTTTCAGGGCCGCACTGGCCGAAAATGCGCGGGCATGTGTCTTCTGTCAGCTCAGGGTATTGATGTCATCGCCGACAGCTGTGAAAAGGCCGCACGATAACGCCAGACCAAGCCATATAGAAAATAAGTATTTCATGATCGTTATTTTGTTATGGGTTATACATATATATTATAAGGTGTTCCTTTTATCAGACAAGACATTTAGTCTGTCAGAAAAGAAGATTCAATCCATCAGCTAAGGGCATTCATTTTGTCGGATAAAGCGATTAAACACGATACCGTTTTACTTGTCCCACCATACAGGTTTGTTCCAGTCGTCGGTAGCGCACCCGTGCGGCTTATAGCCCTCATCGTAGCTGGCTTTATTGTACGAACTCTCAAAAACAGGGTAGCAAAGACGCAGCGGTATGGTTTGCGAATCGATGCACTGGCACCGTAATCGGGCGACGGTTTCAGCACGGGATAGTCGCTTCTGCCAGCTGGCGCTGGCAAGCCCTCCATGGGTTGATTGAAGCGTAATATCCACAGCTGGGTATTTATTTTCTTCAACTGGTCGTCGAGGGGTTCCGGTCATATTGTTGTGCAGCGATGTGCATGTATTGATGTCCGCGCTGTTGCGCTCTGCAGGCGCGCTGTAATTCTCACGAAAGTGGAAAAGCTGCACGTCACATCCCTCACTCCTTATAAACACGCTACGGTCGCTGCTTACTCGGTTCCCAACGTGCTACCGCCTCAGCCTCGAGGAGTTTTGTCCGGCATAGGTCAGCGATAACGCCGGGAGAGGTGAGCTCAGGAAAATATTGTTCATCTGAGACGACATTCACGTGCCAGATATTTTTTACAAAGGTTGCTACAGCCAGCTTTGGCCACTTGTCATAATAGAAAATATCCGGGGTCGACAGGCTGGAATTTAGCCTTCGGTGTGGCAAGCATCTCGTCGGTAATATCGCGTCGGCCGAACGGGGTTGTTAGGGCGAACTCTCGTCGTAATTGCGGCAATACACAAACAAACGAGGGGTCGTTTGTGCTCTTCAAACAATTGAAAAAGGTTGAACAAATATACATCGACGGTGTGGCTTTTACGCCCATCATCAGCTGCGAAAGCCCGTTGCGGCGGTACTCATCGTTCGTCCAGTCAGAGCCGTCACACATATCGCAGCAAAGCTCGTCCTGGGCCGACGACATTACGCCGCCATTGTTCTGCAATGCTCTTCACCTCTTCCCTTGCCAGCTCAGGAGCTCGCGCTCAACCATGCGCATGGCATAGCGCAGATGCAGCGAATTGGCCAGCTTTTTCCACTTGGCAACATCGCAGTTAAAGATAATATCGCCCGTAACCTGCCCGTAGAGGTAGCGTCTAATGAGTCGTTTGCACATCTGCACCGCTCATAAAGTCTTTGTAAATGTCCTCACAGGCGGTCGAATTTAGGCAATACGTGCCGTCGATATAACCGCGGCCGGCTTCAAAAGCAGGGTACATCGCCGTATAAATCGGTCAGTATTCCCATGACGTATACCTTGAAAACGCGTGCCATATAGTGCAGATTGCGCTGCTTTTTCATCCTTTGTACGCTCAACAACATCAACCAGATTCTTTACCGTCATGGGGTACATCTGCTCGTAAACATAACCCATATACTGGTTGTCCTGAGGTATTTTCCTCCATAATTCGTCCACCCCAGTCACCCGTATTAAGCTATTGTGAAAGGGCATGGCATAGCTTAAGGGCTGTCTCCTGCCATATCCAGTAGCCCCAAATCTGGGCTTCACACTGTGAAACTGGTAGTTAGGGTCGACGTCCGACGATTTGGAGGGATTCGTATTCAATGCTTCAAACGCACTGTCGCTGCACGAATTAAGCATCAGTGCCAGCATGCACAAAATATAAAACAGGGAATTTTAATAACGATTTCATGGCATTTAGAATTTAAGATTTACTAATCCGAAGCTGCGTCTTGAAGGAAGCGAGCCGAATTCAATCCATTCCGTACTATTATTATAGTTTGAGTCCGGGGTCGATGTTGGGAACGTTCTGTATAAGCTAAATAAGTTGCGTGCTACAAACGATACCGAAAGGGGCATTTACAACCTTTCCCAGCATCCTGCGCAGGGAAAGCATATGAGAGGAGTAAACTCACGAAGCTTCACGTTATGTGTTGTCGTATGAATGAACGGGCGCGCCGTCTGCGTGGTTACATAAGTCAGTATTCCTGCGGACTTACAAAAATATCGTGGGCTTAAACTGCCGTCAGGCTGCTCAATCACGCCTTTTGCCACATAACCACCCGTGGATGCCAGTCCTTGACGTCACACCGGCTGCCAATCGCTTCTCTTCCGACTCATACCATGCGTCACGACCTTCGAGCGTTTCTTTTGTGTTTTCCCGTACTATACGCCGAGCGGGCCGACGCAGAATAGAGGCAGCTCCCCACCTTTACGTCGAAATGGCACCCATTGAGAAGTTTTTGTATCTTACATTTGTGGTTAATCCACCTGTCCAGTCCCGTGGCGTTGCCAATACTTTCAAATCGTAGGTCATTTTAGGCAGTCCGGTCTTGCCGTCGATGATAAATATCTCCGTTATCGTTGCGCAAAAAGTCCTTGCCATAATACATCCATAGTTCTCGCCTACCTTGGCAGCCACCTTCACGCCCAGCCATCTGGCCGAAAGCTAACTCAAATTCATCCACGCCGTTTGCAAGCTCTTTCACCTTGTTTGAGTTCTTGGCGAAGTTCACATTCAGGTCCCAGCTGTAAAGTCTTTCATTTCGATGGGACGCGTGTTTAACACCACTTCCACACCGCGATTTTCAATGTCTCCAGCATTGATAAGCTGGTAACGGTATCCCGAAGCACACGATGTGTCTCATGCGAAGAATCTGATCTTTACAGTTCTGGTTATAGTCAAGTAAAGTCTAATCCAGCCTGTTCTTCAGGAATTTCAGCTCAAATCCCAGCTCGATAGAGTTTGTCATCGTAGGCTTAAGATTCTTGTTTGGTATCACGTCACTGGAAATAGCAGCCATAGGATATTGGCCAAAAGCTGTTGAGAGCCATCTCACAAGTGGGGCCTCAGCATGTAAGGACTGGTGTCGTTTCCCACCTTTTGCCCACGAAGACGTACCTTGCCATAGGGCAGGATATCGTCAACATGCAGCAATTCTGAAAACAACAGGCTGCCTGATACCGACGGATACCCAGTAAACATTGTTGTTAACGGGCAGCGTTGACGAGCAGTCGCCGCGCAAAGTCATGTCCAGAAAAAGCAGAAGTTATCGTAAGCAAGTTCATGCTTCCGCAGCGAATTAATTTGCCGGCGGTCATATTTTCTTCCTGATTGTTTTTCTCAGTGAAAGCTCTGTAACGTCTTAGCGTCACGCATAATCATGTTTTGAGCCGTCACATCGGGTTTTATTGTCGGTTTTATACAGGCTTCCGCCAAGTGTTGCACCCGTAGTCCCATTTCATCTCCTTTATAAATGCCGGTAATCCAGCCGATACATGCGGTTCTTGTAGTCTTTTGTCGACAGCATACCGCGCGCGACCCGGCGGACGTAGGATAGGCAAACTCTTCAATGTAAAATATTGATGTTCGGTGCCGGTCGTTGCCTGCAAGCGTAAGCTGTTTCAGCGGGCGATAGCGTGACGGCACGAACCCTGTAATGGTATCTTTCCACGACCTGTTTCGTCGATTTGTGCAGCACCCAGTAGGGGTTTATATTGTCACGTCGCCGTCGTTCCAGTTATAATATTCGCCATTTTCGTCCTCATAATGCTCTTTTGTAGCCATGCCTGATCGAAAGTAGTCGACAGCGTCATGCGAGGTTTTCGCGATGTTTGCACGATGGTCGGCCACCGCCGGACGGTTCTTAACGCCCTCGTGCGTGTACGTAACCTGTGAAATCTAAATCAGAATTTTGTAATCATTGTTGGTACGCAGGTTCAATGTGTTGCGCGCCATGTGCGTTTTCGGTATTCAAACCTTGTCGCGCATGTCGGTATAGGTAATACGAACGCCCGTTTTCCGTCTTTTTATTCAGCAATAAGCGAGTTGGTTGTGTTGACACCCGTACGGAAAAAGCCGTCAATATTGTCCTCATAAACTTTACACGGGCGTCGCCACTCCGTCGAAATACGTCATCATCAGGCCCGGATCGATTCTCGGTCCCAGTTTCTGTTTCGATGAGAAACGGTCGTCAGTGAGCGATATTTTGCCGTCAGCCCCTGCCCAAACTCTGATTGAACGTCGTCCCATTTGGTGAGTTGTTTCAATTGTGGTCGTGACTGTTCAGCTCTACTGAGAAGTCTTTCTTTGCGTCGGCTTTCTTAGTGGTAATCAAAATAACGCTCATGCGATGCGCGGCTACCGTATAATGCCGAAGCGGCAGGGCCTGGCACCGATATATTCTATCATCGTCGGGATTAATACTCGATATTCCGTCGCCCAAATCGTAGCCACCCCACTGGTCAGAGCTGTCAAAATTGGTGTTGTCCATGGGCACACCGTCTATCGCTGCAGCGGCTGGTTGTTGCCTGTAGCTCAGTACGCCGCGAAGAATGACGCGCGTCGATCCCGTGGCCCGCAGCGGTCTGGCTACAGTAAGTCCGCACACCTTGCCGGCGAGCGAATTGATGACGTTTGGTTCCTTAGCCTTCTGCAGTTCTCGCCGCTAACCTCGCCCAAAGAAGTAGCTAGGGCCTTGCGGTCGCGCTTAATGCCGAGGGCATGCTAAATCACTACTTCGCCCAACCTTTTGGTGTCTTCTTTCAGCGTAATGGTCATTTTTCGCCTTTCTGTCGTCATCGCTTTCACCCTGCGTTTGAGCAAAGCCAATATAGCTTACAAACAAGCGTTGCCGAAGGGCAAACTATTCAATGAAAAGCTACCCTCCATGTTGTAACGGTTCCCTCTTTCGCATTTTTCACCATCACGCTGGCCCTATAATGGGGGTCGTTACTGATATCGCACAACACAACCTTTCAGCAGCTGGCCGTCAGATTTGCGCGTGCGCGCTCACCTCCTGCTATGAGTGAAGAAGGCCAATAGCATGAAAAATAATAGATTTGTTTCTTCATACGTTTTGTTTATATTCTAAATTGTTTTTCAGTATCGTATTTAGGTTTACTCTCTTCTGAATTTTCAACAAAATTAAGACTTAACAGTCCTTACAAACATTGGTTTTTGTCCGAAAACCTTAATTTCTGTCGTAAACACTCCATAAAATATTCCTTATATATATAATATCTGTTGAAAAATAATGTACTTTTGCATCAACCACCTGAAAGACTATATGAGACATCGTTTCGCTGCTTGCCTGCTTTCATCGGCATTTCAGTGCAGGGTCTCTGCCTGCCATAAAGGTGAAATGTTCACTGTCACCCATATCTGCCCGACGCGGACTTAGCAGTGACCGTGTGTTTTCGCTGCAAAGACAACCTTGGCCGCCTGGGCGGCTACAAAATCGGGCGTCGACTGTTACGACGGCACCCGTTTGCACAACTATCGCTTGTTTAACAGCGAGGTAGTTGAAGACGAAATGGGGCACAAGATAAGGCTTTGCAGGATATAAGCTGTGGCATTACAGCTACACCAATACAGGAAAGGTGTTTTGTTTTCGATGTTTTGCCAACCGTTTCAAGCTTCAGCTCGACCTCGGTATTGCGCTGCGCCGTCCGTTTACCTTTATGCACTCACCCTGCACGGGCCGTCAGGCGCTTTGCCTGCACGTCGGAGGGTGTGTATGCAAGTGATGCCATGTGGCGACGTACGCCTGATTTATCGCGGCAAGGCATCAGAGATATTGTCAAAAATACGCTTATATCTATGTAGCCTACCGATTCAGAATATGCCGAATTTCAAGAACAAAGTATCCCGAAATTCGTTATATTTTTACGCACGAGCATACAAAAGCGCTCTTCGTCGACAACCTTACGGGCCTGCTCTGGGCGGGTACACGGCATGAGGGGCGTGCTGTTATATAACCTTCGTCAGGACCGTATGGCTTTGCCTCCTCCCCACATGCTCCCATCTCTGATAAAACCTATCGTTGCATCATTCCTACGATCAACGCCACGCTATTGCTCGGTATCGACGGCGAAGGTGTGTTGCTGCATCGCGCAACGGCAGCGCCATGTGGAAACTGTTATCACTAACGGCCCGGTAAGCGCACGTCAGAGTCGAACGATGTGTACGATTTGCTAACCGACGGCAGCGGAAACATATGGCAGGCACCTATACTGAAGGGCATCATGATATGCAACTTGCTGAAATCAGAGTACCGTATCGACCAGCACGAATCGGGCAATGCACAGACCATTATTAACAATCATGTCAACGCAGCGCTCGTCGACCGCCGTCAAAACCTCCTGGTATGCCACCGACGACGGCCTCAGCATCTGCTCGCCCGGCGGCGTCTGGCGTCACCTTTGACAGCAGGGTTTTCCTCACGCTGTGCGGGGCACGGGCGATAACGTCTGGACGGGCAGCTGCGGAAGGGTCTATGGCGGCTCGACGTATCGGGACGCATTGTGGCAGTCACTACAGCAACTCTCCGCTCACTAGCAAACCATATCTATTCGATACAACGACCACTAGAACAACCTCTGGACAGGCGGATTTAAAGTACTCATCGCGCATTACGCCGCAGGGCTGCCGTAGCTTTGCAATCGACTATATCACCATATTACCGGCATCGGAAAGCAACCGCATCGGCCATTGCCACGGCTAACGGATTTTATACCGTCAGACAGCGACGGCACGGAGGCTTCTGAAAGCATTTCGACTATCCCAAACGCTACGGAATAAAGAGCAACAGCTACATCAACTTGATCGCCACGAGGATAAAGACCGCACCGTGGCTAGCTACAGACGGCGGCGGGCTGGTGCTTTTTCAACCCGGCAACAGGCCGTGCGAAAGGTATACCACGGCCAAGCGGCTGCCTCAAACTATGTATACAGTGTGGCCACATGACCGTAAAGGCGCGCGTGTGGACAAGCACCGACCACGCGCCCACATGCAGCAGCAGTTCGCGACATGGGGGTACTGTATTCTCGTCATGAGCACACTGAACGAGCAGGTAGCCAATTACAAACAGACACGCCTTTTACAAAGCGCGCTGACGGACGGTTCTATTATGGCAGCGACAACGGCGGTATCGTTCAATCCGCTGGCTCGGCAATTATCATTACAGGCACCCCTTCACATTTCAGGTTTCAGCGTGTCGCATCCGTCGGGTAAAGACTACCGCCTGCGCGACATTTCCATCAACAAAATGCCGCTACAAACAGGGATATACACTTGAAAAACACGACGAAAATACGTTTCACCATCTCGTTCTCTTCCATCTCTTTCCAGTATCAGAATGATATAGTTTATACCCTCACCTGATGGAAGATTTTCGACCACGCCGAGGCCGTACCCTCACGCGCAAACAGCGCCCGTGTACCAACCTGCCGCCGGGAACTACTACCTTCCACGTGCGCAGCATAAGCCGCAACAGGTAGCTTATCGGCGAAAACAGCACTTTCAGCCATCACATTTTCGCGCCCGTGGTGGAACAGTATATGGGCACCGGGGCCGCTTACCTGCTGCTGGCATCGCTGGCCTTTTACCGCGCGTGGCGCAATCCATACAACCTGTCTCCGAACGCCGCAATTTCAGGAACAAGCTGCAGTTTTTCGTCAGCACCGCCCACGATATGCGTACGCCTGCAGCTACATCAACCCCTTTGCGCGACCTTAACCGCAGCACACGCTGCAGCCCGACAAGCGTTTAGGAACTGGCGTTAAAGCAGGCACAAAAGCTCCATCAGTTCGACCCGACCTGCTGAATTTCCAGAAAATGAACATACAGACGTACAGCTGACGAGCACCGACGCAAACAGCCCCTGCAACCTGAACATCGTTCTCAAAAGAGCTTACACGGCTGCGCCTGCCTGCTTAACGAGAAAGGCCCTGCACCTGCGCCTCATCCTCCCAAGGGAACAATGCCGTGCTGGATAAACCGTCAAACAAAACGATCACGTACTGTATAACATCGCTATCGAACGCGGTAAATACAACCGTTATGGTGGAAAAATCATCATTAAAGCATCAAGGCCGCCACATACGGTCTGCCGTACGCGATACGGGCATCGGCATTCCGCCCGAATCGCAGAAAAAGCTGTTCACTCAGTTCTATCGTGCCACTATATGCCGTCGACAGCAACCACAGCGGCAACGGTATAGGTCAGCCTTTTGCGCGCAACATCATGCGTAACAACGGCGGCGACATCACCTTTCAGTCCGCAAAGACGGGCACCACGTTCTATGTAACGTTTGCAAATAAACGGCAACGCTGCTGGTGGCTGCTCGCTAAGCCGCATCGTAAAAGGGCTGGTGACAACAGAAAACAGCGGTGCCGGAACCACCCTGCGCCTGAACCTCCGTTGACTGCTGCCGTACGCTGCCGTCACGAACTCTGCCCTGCCGCAGACACCGAGGCAAACGACTGATGACTGTTGAAGATGACGACGACCTTCGCTATTATCTCTCGTCACATCTTTGAGGCCTCATATCGACGGATTTGATGCTGCCGACGGCCGTCAGGCTCTCAGTTATTTAGAACACCAGATGGTTGATTTCATCATCAGCGACGTCGTGATGCCGGGCACACGGGGCGATATGCGTGCCGCAAAATAAAACAATCGGTAGCCATCGTCGCACATACCCGTCATTCTGTTAACGGCCAAGGCGGGGCGCGAAAGCGCGATAAAGGGCTTCGATTGCGGGGCCGCGACTATATTCCCAAAGCTCGATACGAAATTCTGCTGGCAAAGGTACACAACATGATGAGCGGCAGGGAGCAGCGCAACAATATCATGCGGCGAAAATACCAGTTGAAGGGCATAACGACAGTGCGGTTGCTGACCGCCATACCGGAAGTCTCGCCATACTGAACGATATTGACCGCCAATTCCTGAATCATTGCATACCATTTATCAGCGACAACGCGGAAAAAGCCGATCAACGTCAACACGTTACGTGCGCGAAATGGCCGCGAAACAGAACCCATGCTGTACGAAAACTAAAGGCACTGACCGGCCAGTCGCCGCGAACTCATCACCATTGTGCACGCGCTGAAAGGCGGCGGCCCGCCTGCTTCTCGAAGGCATCAGGTACAGAGTGACCATCGAAACGGGCTTCCTACGATGCAAAGCTTTACTTCAGCGGCCTTCAAAAACTACTACGGTGATCGCCAAGACGGGTATAAAAGTCTTCCTGACACGCCCCTGTTCGCTGTGCACAGCTTCCCTAGTTAGGGGCTTGGGGTCAGATAACCCATCCATCACCCTCTAATAGCATCCTTACAAGGGCGATATGCTGCACGAGAAAAACGTGCAGGATATGGCACTGCCGCATACTTCAGGTGAATATTTAATTAGCTTCCTTTACATTTACACCTTTTTATGAGAAGATTACGGCTGATTCAGCCCCAATCTTAATCTTGGGGGCTTGTGTACGATGCAATAGTCGTCGTCGGCGGCCGTCGGCAACACATACCACGGCCGTCATGCGCCATGCGTTCGGCGTCAACAACGCTGTCACGGCCGCCACACACTCAACGCCTACTGCGCCAGCGGGGAATACACTGGAAAGGGGACACGTAATGGTGTAAAGCGTGAGAACAAGGATGTTAATCACAACGCCTGCCATCAGCTTATAGCAAATGGCCCCTCCGCGAGATGACCACGGCGCTGACAGGATCACAAAGCATCAGTGAAAACAAATTTTACTAACCCATACTGGCTCGCATTTGTTGCTCAAACTCTTTGCGTGTTTTTATTTCAAGTGAAATACGGAAGGTGCAGACGGGTGCAGGCTACCGGACGACAAAAACAGAATTGTTGCGTTCTCCAGGCTGATACCCATACTTTACGCTTCCTGTCTTTCCTGTTTCATACCGCATAAAATATACAGCACATGGATAATAACAACAACAACCTGAGTTAACGGGCAAGATTCTTGGGGACAGGCATTATGTCGTTTTTGCGGCGTGGTAAGCGAAACGGCCGAATGTAACCTTTTCCTACGCTCATGAACGAGCTTGTTCTCTCGTACAGCTGTGCATGGCCTGTTTGCCCTTTCGCCCAGCGAGAGAGAGGCAGACCGATATTTCCGGCCAGTCGTAAACAACGTATCGCCAGCCCTATAACACCGCTGTATATTAACCAGAAAGGGGCGAGCGCAGCATGGATGGCTGCACGGTGGCGTTTTTCGGATTACATCAAAGAGGGGCTGCTAAACCATCAGGTCAGGCAGCCCTTTGGCTCGATTTGAAAAACGGATGCAGGCTGCTGTTTACAATTACCTTTCGGGCTATATAGATGCGGGGCGACCCGACGGCATACGGCCGCCTGCGGTGCGACCTACTGCAAACCGTCGCTGAAATCATCAAACCGCTGCCGATTCGATGCTGCATTGCCAAGTCAACCCGTCGTACAGACGTTGCAGGATCGGCAGCAACACGTCGCAGGTCACGGAGCAATCGACAGTGCTGGCTGTGCCGGTAAGGTAACCCGAGAGCCGATATTTCGGCCGTATATAAGTACGCCCGGTCTGGATGACAGTAATGTCAAAATGGCCGTCGGCACAGTAATTCCCGTATACATCACGTCGTCCGAAGCCAGTGTTACCACAGCCCCTGCATGACGGCATGTGGCTATCGGCGCCGTCACCGTTCCGCTGAACTTCTGTCACTCTTTCGGCCTCAAAATAAGCCACAGGCATGGTCGCTGATACCATGTTTTAGCAGCTTCTAACGATATATCGCTCTGCGTAAGGTAAACAACCTTGTCGAATCGTGAGTCGGAACGTAATGAACATCCATGGAACTCGACCCGTCGGCGCTTGAATAGATGACCGCTCATGCGCAGTTTCGGTCCGTCAGCATTTGAATTTCCGGTCGAGCTACAAAATCGAGAGTACGACATCGGCATTTGAGGCTGAACTTACCGTGTACAACGCGAAGGGTGCCGTCGTACACCTTAGTCATGTGCAAAACAGAATCAACTTTTCAGTCCGCCCGCTGTATTCGCCGTTGTCAGCAAACGGTGCGTCATCGGTATTTTGCAGATAAACCTTTACGCGGGCATCATATCGGTAGCCGCTGCCTGAGTGTATAGCCTTTGAAATACAACCGCGTAATATCAGAGCCAGCGGGCATACCTATTATGTTTTTGGGATATCTGACAACCGCTTTGCTGTTGGCATACAGCAGCGATACGGGCGCACGCCCCGTGCTCGAGCGTAAGGCTGTCGCCAGCCTGCAGTGTTCCGCGTGCCTTTTCGGGCTGGATGGCCAGCGAACGGTATCGGATGTGTTCACCACATCGTCGTTAACGTTGAACACAATGCACGCAGGGGCCGTGAGCGCAGCATGCGGAGTATGGCGAGATGTGAGTCGGCCTCACCGCCCTGCCGCCACTGTCTGGCTCTCGCCCCAGCTACTGCCTCGCCGTTTTACATAAAGACGGGCTGTATAGCCGACGCGCTGAGCGCCAGATGCTCTGCCATTTCGTACATGAGCCGCGTAGCGGTATGGCGTGTTTACCGTTGCCATGGCAGGCGGTGTGCAACGGCTGTATGAAACCGCAGGCAGCGTTGAGCGAGAAGTTCAGCGTACTGTCTGGCCGAAACAGCCGCACATTTCGACCTCAAAGGCATGTAGCCGCCTGCCGACCGACAGCGTATAGGCGTTATCGAGCTTTCCCAGCATACCGTAAGCGAACAATGGCCGTCGGCTCCGTCGTAGCCGTATAAACCACGTCGTTGCAGGTCAGTTTACGGAATACCGGCCAGAGCGCGACGGGTTTGCTGACGCAACAACGCCCGACAATACAGCAGGGTTGCGCTCTGATCGTCAGATAAACCAGGAGCATCGGCTGATGACGGCTTGTCGGCATCGGTAAAGACACCCGTTGCATACTTATCGCGCGATGATGGCAGAGCATAACTGGCCCTGGCTTCTTTTGGTAAAGTTGAGCGCTGCCACCGCCACCAGTTCGTTATCGAAGAACAGGGTGCAGGCTGGTGCCGTCGTACACACGAAGGGAGAGGCCATGTTGATTTTCATAATTTCGGCCGTAGCAGTAGTCTTTTCAAAGTTATAGGGGCCGTTGTAATGCTGTCCAGCCGGTATGGGTTGCTGAACGCATAGGGAAAACTGAACTTCTTTTCACCGTGCTGCAGCCTATCATGGCGTGCACTTCTCTGTACGGCAGTTCCGGGCTACCGTTCCTGAAAAGGCCACCGCCTTAATACGTGTTCCTGCCGAAGGCAGTGCTTCGGGCTGCGTGCTATCTCGGTCTGGCTCAATCGCGCGTACCGTATACGGGGACGCCAGGTAGTTCCACTCACATTGAGCTTGAAGGCTTGCCAACTGCACCACGCTCGCCCGTTTCCAGCGGCGTTTCGGTGGCGGCAACGTATCGGTAGAAGGTAAGCCCGCGCCCGAAGCTGAACATAAGCCCTGTAAGAACCGCGGCATGGGGCGTATACTGGAACGCGAGAACGATGCCGAGGCCTCCGGCAGGCGGACACCCTGCGGCTGAACTCGGACGCAACGCCATCAACAAAAAGCTGTGCGGTAGCTCCCTTCGGCCTCATCACCCAGATTCTGCACGGTGACGGCGCAATCAGCCCTGCTGCTTTTACTGCACCTGCAGCGGAAGTACGGCCGACGACAGGTAAAGGTCGTGCCCCAAAGGCTCAGCGCATGCAGGCCGGCTATATCGTCGAGGTATACACGATCGCCCTCAAAGGTCACATACCAGCAGCCTGCAGGCAGAGCAACCGTGCGAGAATACTCTGCAATACGCCCTGAGCGTCCGGCACCGCGCCTTGCTGAGCGGTGGGTTTCAGTCGGCAGCCGTGGCACTGAACGTATCGAGGAGCGTCCATTTGTGACGGTTGGCCGATATGTAAACCTTAAATTTCCTTCAAATTCCATTACCCGTGGCCGAACTGGCACTGGCACACTAAACCGCGATTTGTCGCCGGCGCCGGCCCTCAGCTTCAGCGTAACCAGCATAGAAGGCGCATCAGGAGCCTTCAACGCATGCTGTCGCCGACTATTAACGCGTACTGGGGTACTATTGGTGTCCCATCCTCCGGCTAATAAAAGAAGAAGATGCGGGTTATCTTCAAACTGGCCGTCCAAATATCCCGCTAAACGATGAGCCCTGGAGGTTAGGACGCAGGTTAGCATGTCGCCGAGACTTTAGTTCGCCCGTGCGAGGCCCGACGGGTGAGCGGTACGCGGTGAGCGTTACTCGGTCGAGGCATGGGCAGCAAAGCGTGAAAGGCGGCATGACACTGGCCGTATAGCCGGCAGGCACGCAAGAGGTGAAAGCAGCGGGCGTCCACCGGCGTTCGATACGGCGCGCAAAGGAGCGCCGACTGCCGACGACCCAAAATTAATCCAGCTGCCGTTCTCAATGGCATAGCGGCCGTCTTTCATTTCCAATATGCCACGGGCGAGGTAAGCACTACGGGCTGGGGAGCTTTAGTAAACATTGCCGCTGGCCGTTTCAACAATACTGAACGACGTACTGCGCGTGAAGCTGTGCGATATTAACCTGACGGGTTACCAGAATGGTATCAGAGCTCCCGGCGATGTCGTGCGATGGAGAAACGATGCCAGGGTGTCGGTTCCGGCGCACTTCAAGCTGTATTCGCCGCCATTGACCTTTATCTTGCCGTTGTTTTTCAGTACAACCTTCCATGCAAGCGTATAGTTGCCGTTGTCGTCGACATCGCGATACTCCGCCATGGCCCGCCGTGCCTATATATGAGGTTGAGCAAGGTTATTTTCGGCACGGTCGGCTCGTAAAATTGTCGATGTAAAGCTGGTCTATTCGTATGCCGATACGCTCGCCGTTGAGCGACGGTATGACAAGCTGCGTCCACTCACTCTTTTGGCCGACACAGCCAAGGATTTTCAGCGCCCCTGTTAACGCCGCCCGCCTCCTTAATTTTATAGGAACGACACCGAGCCTGAGGCAGAAGACAGGCGCGCGCATAGCAAGCCGTACCGCAATACGCGGTGTAACGAGCAGGTCATAGAAGTCGACGTGGTCGTCTTCACATACCCTGTTAACCGCCGGTTTTGAGCGTTCACACGAGCGACCCTGCGCCGTCGTAGGTAGTTTTTGTTTCAAACGAATGGGTAGGATAAGTAAGTTGCCGTAACCGTTCATATCCTACCGTCGGGCATGTGCGCCCATCCGTCGGGAGCTGCGCAGGGTCGGTATCTCCCTTGCGCGTTAAAACAGCGAAAGCAGTATCAAAGTTGCAGGTATAATGACTGATTACTTCGGCGCTCAGTGTTTTCAAGGCTCGGGAAAAAGCCCAGCAAGACGAGATAAAAATTTGTTCATAAGCACGTTAGTTTAATAAATATAATAAGCTGTGATTAACACTTTTCTGCCAACAGTAAGCTGGTGACAAGTACACTGACAAAAATAATAACGCATTTTGACATGTTTCTTGCAAAAATAATAAAACATACATATAAGCAAACAAATTGATGATTTAATGCTTAAAAATGTAACAAATCGAAAATTTTAAGCTAAAGAAATTGCGTATTAAGTTTTTATCATACCTTTGCAACCAGATTATAGGGTTTTGCAACCCAGAAATGTGCTTCACAATGATAAAAAGGCTCTTTTTATATTGTTTTTTGCATTTGGTATGCTGCCGTCAGAGGCAGCCTGCCATATATAGTGGGCACACGGTTTATACAAACGATGTCAATACAGAAGAAGCCTTTAATACTCTCACGGTTATCAGCAGCAACGGCGATGACAGCACATGGCGGCATGCAGTTCGAACAGCCATTCGGCCATCTCGCACGGCACATCGTCGTCAACTAGCGACGACTGGCTCTTTACTCAGCCCTTTCAGGTTGAAGCCGGAAAGGTGTGTGAGGTAACGTTTACGGCCCGCGCCGGAGGTGCTTCGCAAAAGCAGCTATGGCCGTTGCCTTTGGACGGGGCACAGATCCAGTAGCTTTCAGCATGCTCGACAGGAATCTTCTGCTCGACTTTCGCGCATTACACCCCAGTATTATTTCACGGCAAAGGAGACAGGAGACATACAGGGCCGGCTTCCGCAACACTGGCAGCAGCGCAGCAACGCTGTGCTCGTAAAGCCAGATAAAGGTTGCGGAGTTGCCACTAGGCGGCACCGCGACCCGTTTCGTTCCTTACGACCACGACAAACTGGGGCCGGTTTGCGACAGACGGTACTCACCTTTACTACGCCAACACACAATATTGACGGCAGCATACTGACGGCTGATCAGGCTTGAGGTTTACCGTAACTTTGAATTGATTCATACCCTTGCCAGCCGCAGCAGGAACACGGAGTAACCTTTGGACCGACAGGACACCTGCACAAGGCAATAACCTCTACACCCTCATTGCATACAGCGACAGGGAGACGGGCGAGCCTGTAAGCACAACAGCCTTTTCGGGCGAAGACAAGCCGGGAAAAGTGACAAACGTTCGCATAGGCAACGACGGTACACATGATATAATAAGGTGGCAGAAACCAGCGAAAGGTGCCAGCTATGGCTATTTTGATGCAGCCAACTGCCGGTATAAAATATACAGGGTTGAGAACTACAAGTACCAGCTTGTGGCTACAACCGAAAAGAACGATACGGCTGTTGTGCTCGACAATATGGGCGGGCCGCAGCGCCTTATAACCTATGCCGTAACGGCTGTAAACGACGGAGGCGAGAGCGACCCGACGGTATCGGACGAGGTTTTAACAGGCGACCCCTATAAATTGCCCGTCAGAATAAACTTTGAGGAGGCGATAAACTGGGCAAATAACGGCTGGACCGACAGTAAAAACCACTACTGGTGGCGAAAGGAAACAGGCGGAGTGGTACGTTACAGCACCAATAAGGTAATATGGTTTAAATTGGGAGGGAAGGACGGTGCCGACTTCAACTCGGGGAAATTAGACCTTACACATGCCGTAAAACCGACGCTTACCTATACCGTTGCTCCTGAAAAGAATACACAAATAGAGGTAAATGCCATACTGCCCTGACCTTACAGTGAAACGCCTTGACGTGCGTGGCGAATCGACAAAAAACAGTATACGGTAAGTCTGGCTCCCCTGAAAGGGCTGAACAACGTCATCATACGGTTCCATGGCAGCTCAACAGCTGCCGACGTGATGGGACGGACTATACAATGTGAACATTGACGACCCTACGGAAAACAATCTGGCAACAGCCCTGCATACGCCTGCCAGAATGTTCGGTGCACAGCCTGCAGAAGTAACGGCTGTGGTTACAAACTACGGCACAAAGCCTGCAACGGGCTATACCGTACGCCTGTATGCCAACGACAAAGATGGTGGCCGAAAGGGATGTTAACGAAACACTGGCTGCGAACGAAAAGCCGTAAAAGCGGTTCTGACACTTTACACCAACGGTGAACGAAGACAGCCTGAAGCTGTATGCCGTAGCCGACTACGCTCCCGAGCAAAGCCCGGAAGACAACACTACCGCAACCGTAACGGTGCCCGTAATACAGGCTCAGGTTACGCCCGTAACCACGCTGTCGGCCCACCATAACGGCACTGTGAACCAGCTTGCATGGAACAAAGTAGCCGACGACAAGACGACAGTTACCGATGATATGGAAAGCTATCCCGCATTTTCACTGCCCGGCGACGGTCACTATCTGGAATATGAATACCACATTGGCCCCTGGTACAACTACGATGCCGACAAGGAATACTCGCTCGATATTTCGGGATACCATTTCAACTTCGAGGAAGAGGCCTTTGCCTTCATTACATTTAATGCCGACTCGGTGAAGGCAGACGAAGCCGGAACCGCCGCAGCCAGCACACTTGATGTGTTTAAAGCACACAGCGGCAAACAGTTTTTGGCAGCATTTACCATGAATCAGGATATGGCAATGGGCAACAAGGTAAGCGACTGGCTTATATCACCTGCTCTCTCGGGCGATGCACAGCACATATCGTTCTGGTATAAAACCCTGAACAAATCGAACGGAACACCAAGCTTTGAGGTTGCCTATTCAACTACCGACTCGCTGTATACCAGCTTCACACACACGGTAACAGACACCGTTATCAGCATGAAGACGGCCGAATGGCAGAAGATGACCGTAAGCCTGCCGGCAGGAGCGCGCTACTTTACCATACATCATACCACACCTCTTAACATTAACCAGGTGCTCATGATTGACGATATTACATACGAACAAGGAAACGGAACTGTTACAGGATACAAAGTATACCGCGACGGCAACTACGTAACAACCGTTACATCACCTTCGTACACCGACACCCATGGCGGCGAACATACTTACAATGTAACCGTAGTAACGGGGAAAGGTGAATCGAAATTCTCAAATACAGTCTCTGTAAGTACGGGCATCAGCAGCATGGAAAGCAAGGCTGAAGAACTGCATGACGCTACTTACAACATGGCAGGTCAGCAAGTTAACAGCAGTTACAGGAATTATTATCAGAAAGGGCAGGAAAATTATCAGAAAATAAGCATTACAAATTTTTCCCGTCCGCCATATAGCGTGCGGTCGGGGCGTTGTCGTCGTTGCATACGATGGCTTACTTAGTTAGGATAACTATAATACAATATAATAATCTGAACGAATCATTTATGAAAAGAAAATTATCTCTTATATTGGGATGCCTCTTCCTGTTCGTCAGGAATGGCACTGGCCCAAAAATAAGATTACAGGTACCGTGGTTTCGCAAGCCGACGGTCTTCCTATCATTGGAGCGTCTGTCCAGATACAAGGAACAAAGACAGGCGTGGTGACAAACACAGACGGTAACTTCACCCTCGATGTACCGGCAGGGCAAGAAACTGGTCATCAGCTACATTGGAATGGTTACCCAAACCGTCAGTGCCAGAAGCAGGAATGAAGGTTTCTCTGGCCGACGATAACAACACAATTGGTGAGGTTGTCGTCACAGGTATGTCGTCGCAGGACAAGCGAACCTTCTCGGGTGCTACAACAAAGATTAATGCTGCCGACGCCAAGATTGACGGTATGGCCGACATCAGCCGCTCATTGGAAGGCCGCTCGGCCGGTGTGAGCGTGCAAAACGTGTCGGGAACATTCGGTACGGCACCGAAGATTCGCGTGCGCGGTGCTACCTCTATCTTCGGTAGCAGCAAGCCTCTGTGGGTAGTTGACGGTGTGATTCAGGAAGACGTGGTTGATGTTGACGCCGACAATCTGTCGTCGGGAGACGCCAATACCCTTATCTCTTCAGCCATTGCCGGACTGAACGCCGACGATATTGAGAGCTTTCAGATTCTGAAAGACGGTTCGGCAACATCCATTTACGGTGCACGTGCCATGGCCGGTGTGATTGTTGTAACCACTAAAAAGGGTAAGGCAGGGCAGTCGCACCTTTCCTATACGGGCGAATATACCATGCGTCTGAAGCCCAGTTACAGCAACTTTAACATTATGAACTCGCAGGACCAGATGGGAGTTTATCAGGAATTACAGCAGAAAGGCTGGCTGAACTATGCTGAAACGGCGAACGCCATGAACAGCGGTGTGTACGGAAAGATGTATAATTTGATCAGCTCTTACAATGTATCAAGCGGCCAGTTCGGTCTGCCCAATACACCGGAAGCCCGCACTGCCTACCTGCGTGCAGCAGAATACCGCAACACCAACTGGTTTGACAGGTTGTTTTCAAACGCTGTTATGCACAACCATTCGGTGAGCATGAGCGGCGGTACCGACAAATCAGACTACTATGCATCGTTAAGTGCCATGTTCGATCCGGGCTGGACCAAGGCCAGCAAGGTGCAGCGCTATACGGCAAACGTAAATACTACTTACAACATTAACCGCCACTTCAGCGTAAACCTCATTGCAAACGCATCGTACCGCAAGCAGAAAGCGCCCGGAACCATGAGCAGCGAGGTTGACCCTGTAATGGGAACCGTTAAGCGTGACTTCGATATTAACCCCTACTCGTACGCGTTAAATACTTCACGTACGCTCGATGCTGACGAATATTACACACGTAACTATGCTCCGTTCAACATTTTCCAGGAGCTCGACAACAACTATATCGACCTCAATGTAAACGACCTTCGTGTACAGGGCCGCATTGACTACCGCCCGCTGAACAACAACAAGCTGAAACTTTCGCTGTTGCTGGCTACAAAAACAAACTCGTCATCGCAGGAACATAACATCAAGGACGATTCGAACCAGGCGCAGGCTTACCGCGCAATGGGCACGACAGCCATCCGCGATGTCAACCCGTTCCTGTACAGAAACGACCCTGACAACATTTACGCGCTGCCTGTATCGGTCCTGCCCTATGGTGGTATCTATGAGCGTACAGACAACCGTATGTTCGGCTGGGACTCACGATTCACCATCGCCTACAACGATGTGTTCAACAAAGATCACATTGTAAACTTCCTCGCCGGTATGGAAAGTAACTCGTATGACCGCAAAACCACATGGTTCCGCGGATGGGGTTTGCAATACAGCAAGGGCGAAGTGCCACTGTATGCCTACAAGGTGTTCAAGAAAGAGGCCGAGCAAGGCGCACTATTTCTCGATGACCAACACCCATACGCGCCAGGAAGCTTTCTTTGGTACGGCTACTTATTCGTACAAAGGCCGCTACTCGCTCACCGGTACTCTGCGTTACGAAGGCTCAAACTATCTGGGACATGCCAACTCGGCACGCTGGATGCCTACGTGGAACGTTTCAGGCGTATGGAATGCACATGAGGAAAGCTGGTGGGACAAGACGTTTAAGGATGTATGGACAAACGCAACCCTGCGTCTGAGCTACTCATTAACGGGTGACCGTCCGGCCATAACCAACGCACTCCCTATCTTCACGAGCAAAAACCCATGGCGTCCTCTGTCTTCTCTTCAGGAGTCAGGGTATCGACATGGAGCTTGGAAACGCAGCTCTTACCTATGAGAAGAAACACGAGTTTAACGTGGGTGCCGACCTCGGATTCCTCAAGAACCGCATTGACCTTTCGGCCGATTTCTACTGGCGTAACAACTACGACCTCGTAGGATATGCCAACACCGTACTGTATGGTGGCTACTCATTGGCCAACGTTGCATCGATGAAGTCGAACGGTTACGAAATAGCTTGACCACAAAAATATTGTTCGCAAGGACTTCAGCTGGACAACGAACTTCATCTACTCGCATACGCACAACGAAATTACCGACCTTTACAGTCCGGCCAAGATGATTTCGCTGCTCGACGGTAGCGGTTATCCACTGAAAGGCTATCCTGTACGTTCCATCTTCTCAATACTCATTCAGAGGGCTGAACAATGAAGGTCTGCCTACATTCCTCGACCAGGACGGAAACGTAACCACAACAGGTATCTACTTCCAGACCCGTGACCCTGAGAAATTAAAGTTTTTAAAGTATGAAGGACCGGCAGATCCTACGACGACTGGCTCCTTTGGCAACATCTTTAAATACAAGAATTGGTCGTTGAACGTGTTTGTAACCTATTCGTTCGGCAACGTAATCCGCCTGGATGACGTCTTTAGCAACGAGTATGATGACCTTACTTCAATGACGAAAGAGTTCCGCAACCGCTGGATGCACGCCGGTGACGAGAAGAAAACTGATATTCCTGTCATCTCCTCGAAGCGGCAGAACAAGAACGATACCAACCTGGAGTATGCCTACAACGCATATAACCATTCTACGGCACGTATTGCCAAGGGCGACTTTATCCGCATGAAAGAAATTACGTTAGGCTATCAGTTCCCAGAACACTTATACAATCGTGGGGACTGAACGATGTAAGCCTCAAGCTGCAGGCCACAAACCTCTTCCTTTTATATGCTGACAAGAAGCTCAATGGCCAGGATCCGGAGTTCTTTAACACGGGTGGTGTAGCTGTTCCTTCGCCCAAACAGTTTCACCCTCACGCTGAGATTAGGTTTATAAAAACAAGACAACAATATTAGGAAATCAAAGAAAATATTATATAACGCTGTTGTAGCAGTTGCCTCGGTTCTGACTTTTTCGTCGTGCAACGAGCTTCCTCGACACGATGCCGGACAACCGTACTACAATGGACTCCGGAGACAAAATTGCTGACCTGTTAACCAATGCCTATCCCCAAGGTAACGATATTCTGGTCAACGAAACGATGTCTGACATACCGATTACTACGGTGCTACCAACCCTAACGGCAACCGTTTCGGCGACGAAGTTTACTTTGGCAGGACGTTATGGAATCATCCAACGACGGCCCTGAGGTTTTTGGCTGGGGCAATACCAGTCGATTGCTGCCGCCAATGAAGCAATCGTGGACATTAACAAGTTGGAAAAGACCAATATCAGCAGCGAAACACGTACCAAAAGCTCGAAGGACTCCGCGCCGAAGCATTGCTGCTTCGTGCATACGGCCACTTTAAATTAGTGACCGAGTTCTCAAAGATGTATAACCCTGCTACGGCCGACAAGGACCTGGGTATACCGGTTTCAAAACAGGTTGAAACACTTACCAGCAAACATACCCGTGGTACCGTTGCCGAGGTTTACAAGGCCATCGACGAGGATATTCAGGCTGCGCTGCCGCTTGTAAACGATAATTACCGGGTTCCCAAATACCATTTTCAACCGCAAGGCCGCCTATGCCTTTGCTGCCCGCTTCTATCTTTATTACCAGAAATGGGACAAAGTGGTAGAATGTGCCAACCAGGTACTCGGCAGTAACCCCGCTGCAGTTCTGCGCGACTGGCAGGTTATGGGCAATCTTGCTCGTGGATTTGAAGCATATAATCAGCATTATATCAGTGCCGATTTAAGCTGCAACCTGATGCTTACCACAAAACAGTCGGAAGTAGGAGTACTTTTTGGCCCTGACATATACTTTAAAAGGTACAGCCACGGCCGCTATCTCGGCAACATGGAAGACCTCAATGCACAAAACGTATGGGGCTCAGCCAGCTACTATGTAAAGCCTTTCACCGGTGCAGGCAACAATTACGACATCTGCCAGGTGTGGAAATTGCCCTACATGTTCGAGTATACCGATCCTGTTCTGCAGACGGGTCGTGCACACACGGTTAACGTAGACTTCTCTACCGACGAAACATTGCTTTGCCGTGCCGAGGCTTATACCATCCTCAAACAGTATGACAAGGCTTGCGCCGACCTCAATACGTGGATGCATAATATTGTACAAACCAGCACGACACTGACGCCACAGCTCATCAAGAACTTCTACAACAGTGTAGACTATTCATACGATGACGCTGCAAAAATGGCCTCAACGGTTAAGAAGCACCTCAATCCTACGTTCACAATTGATGCTGAAGGCAGTCAGCGGAAACCATGTTACAGTGTGTTCTCGGCTTCCGCCGTATCGAAACCATACACCGAGGCTTGCGCTGGGACGACGTAAACCGTTACCGTATCGTCATTCCACGCCGTACAATCGGTGCTAACGGCACACCTCTGAAGGTTACCGACTGGCTCAAAAACCGACGATCCACGCCGTGCAGTACAGATTCCTTACTCAATCCGTCAGGCAGGACTCTGAGGCTAATCCAAGAAATTAATAATACCGATTATTCAAAAAGATATTTCAAGATGAAAAAGAATCTTATACATACTCCTGTTTGTAGGGTGCAGGTATGACACTTTCGTCTTGCTCTGAGGACAAACTGAGTGAGGAAAGTGTGATAAAACCCGAGGTCACCAGCCAGACACCATTCGACAAATGGCTTCAGGTTAACTATGTTCAGCCTTACAATATTGATTTCATGTGGCGCTACGACGACAAGGAAACCGACATGAACTATTACAATATACCTTCCGATTATAAGTCGGCCATTAAGCTGGCCCACATCGTTAAGTATACTTGTATCGAGGCTTACGACCGTGTAGCGGGCATCAACTTACACGCCAGTATTTCTAAGATGCTTTACGCAACGGGTGAATTTGAGTATAACAACAACAATACCATTATCACAGGTACTGCTGAGGGTGGAAAAAGATTTATCTGGCAGGTACTAACAACATCGATAAGTTCTTAGGCTCGCTCGATGACTTAAATACCTACTATCTGAAAACCATCCATCACGAGTTCATGCACATTTCTGAACCAGACGAAACCTTACGATAAGGCTTACGATCAGATAACAGGAACAACCTACCTTTCTGACGACTGGAGCGGTAAGAGTGGCGCCACCGATTTCCTGAAACGTGGTTATATCAGTGCCTACTCGCAGAAAGAGGGACGCGAAGACATCGCCGAAATGTTCTCTACATACGTTACTAATCCGCAGAGCTGGTGGGATCAGCAAATGACTGAAGCCGGAACGGAAGGTGCTGCACTTATTCAAAAGAAGCTGGATATTGTACGTACTTACATGAAAACAGAGTGGAACATTGATCTGGATGAGCTTTAGGGCAGAGGTGCTGCGCCGCGAAAACAACGTAATCAACGGCAGCGTAAGTCTTACTGACCTCAGTATAAACTAATAAATTGCAACGGAATATGAAATTAAATAAGATTTTAACTTTCGGACTTTTCCTCCTTCCTGCCTTTGCCCTGCAATCGTGTCTGAAGGACCAGGAGGACTCTTTCGACGGGTCTGCTTCTGCACGCGTTGAGAAATACCTCAGCGAAGCACAGAAGACTCTTCAAAGTTCACAGTATGGTTGGGTACTCGAGAACTTCCCTGATGCCAACCAGAAGTATGGCGGTTACACCTATACGCTGAAGTTCCAGGGCGATACGGTAATTACTCACAGCGAGCAGGACGGCAGCAATGGTGTTGTTTCGCTCTACTCTATGAAGAAAGTTGACGGCCCGGTATTGTCATTCGATACCTACAATAAGCAGCTGCACGACTTCGCTACGCCAAACGACGACAGCAATGTAGGGCAAGGGTGGCGACTTTGAATTTGTGATTGATTCGATAGGTGACGACCTTATCAAGGTTCATGGCAACCGTAATCAAAACACCATGTACCTGCGCAAACTCACCGAACCCGCTGCAAATTATATTGCAAAAGTTGAACAAACAGCAGCCCAGTTTGGTCTGTTCGCAGCAACTGGCACACTTGCAGGTCAGAACGTACAACTGCAATTCGACCGCGACAACCGTCAGGTTCTTATCAGTGACGGCACCAACGAGGTTCAGACAAGCTACTGTGTTACAGCCGATGGCATCCGTTTCTTCGAGCCTGTAACCTTAGGCGGCAATACCGTTTCAGAACTGACATACAGCGACAACAACCTTTCCCTCACAGGAAATAACAGTCAGCTGACCGGCATTTACGACCCGTCTATCATTACCCGTGCCATTGGCAGCATCGGTTCAGACGATAATGCCTTTTCGCGTACGCTGAACAACCTGCCCCATCTCGACCAGTTCAACATCACAACATCGGCAAGCTGGCTTACCGCTACGGCGTCAGGCTCGAGCCTTCAGCTGTCAGCAACCGCCAACACTACGGGCGACGCACGTTCGGCTAACGTCACCATTACAAGTAAAAATGTCGGCAAATATAAAGTCGTCATTTAGCGTATCGCAGATGACCATGAACGATATTATCGGCCATTACAAGTTTATTTATGTCAACAGCGATAACCAGAGAGTAAACGCTACTGCCGAAATTGCACTGAACGGAAGTGCGCTTAATCTCATTGTGAAGACACAACTTCTCGGTGGAAACATGACACTCACCTTCCCTGTTGAATTTGATCAGGCTTTCAGGGATCGCTGGCAGTACAGGCAGGGTATGCCTATTTACAACCAGCAGTTAACGCTCCATTCCTCGTCAGGACAGGCCGTTCAGGGATACATCATCAGCGCATTCGAATTTGGTGACGGCTATCTGTCATACCGCAATACGGTTTACGGATTAATGCCTTTCGGCCACGACGACACCAATGGTACCTATGCACAGATGGGCAATATGAAGTTCCCGCAGAATATCGGCGACTATGCCGTTGAAGGATTAGTTATCTATTCTGCAAAAGTTCAGAACCCGACGTCGAGAGACGAAACCATTGGAATGATTGACGAATGGAAGAACTGCACCCTCATTAAGACTACCGCTGCCAGCCCTGCCAAAGCCAACTTCCTGATGCCAGTGGCTGCAAAGCCGGCAAAAAGTGCGTCAAATCTTAAAAAGTTTAAAAGGTTGCTTTACTAAATAATAAAGCATAACGCTATGAAAAAATAATCAGCGTGCTGGCTTTAGCTATCTCTGCCTTTGCCATCGTTGCCTGCAGCGACGATGACAATGTAGGCAGCCAGTACGAAAAAAAGTCAGACCTCGTCATCACGGCATCCAACTTAAACTTCTCGGCCAAAGCCGATACCGGTAGTGTAACCTTTACATCACCAACAGCTGCTACGGTTCGTCTCAACTCTTCGTGGGCAACGGCTACCGTTGAAGGCAACTAGGTAAAGGTTACCGTGCAGGCAAACAACAATGTTGAGGGCCGCGCCACACAGCTTACCATCCTTAATGGTACCGACTCGGTAAATGTAACCATCCAGCAGCTCGGTATGAACTACGAGTATAATGGCAAGCATTTCTTCATCTATAACGACTCGGCGCGTACCGTTTCCTATCCTGTCGTTGACGAAGGAGCCAATGTTCAGCTCTCGTCAAGCGAAAGCTGGGCTGTTCCTACACTCAGCAACGGTAAGGTTAATGTAGCTGTTGCCGAAAACAACGACGGCCACATCCGTCAGGCTGAGCTTTATATTGAAGCCGGACCGTACAAGGATACCATACAGGTTATTCAGGGTGAGCTGAAAGATATTGTTGGAAAAGACTTCCGTTTTACAGGTTACGATCTCGCACTGTACACAAGTTCTACACGCAATATCAAGGAATTGTATTCTGAGATACAGACAAAAATTGTTACCGATGCACAAGGAAATCCATTCCTCGAGTTCACCGATACCGACAAAGGCTGGTTGCTTCCTATCGACTTTAATCCGGAAACACTTTCCTTCGACATCAATGCCGGTGAGCTGATGGGCAGATATTACAATCGTTATTTCATCTATTCATCAGTCATCGATTACAGCTATTACAAACAGTTCCAGCAGAATAACCTGCTCCCATACTTCTCAGTACCTGGCGTTGGCCTCTCTATGACAGCTGTTCTGGGTTATAACGCTCAGGTAGGAACAGTGGCACAGTTCTTCGACAACGACCGAAACGATGAACTGATCAAACAGCTTACCGATGACAAAACGGCTACCTATAAGGCAAATGTCTTTGCCGTTACGGTATTTGACAAGAAGTGGGACCTTCAGAATCACGTGAAACCGAACCGCACCGGCGACCTGATGATGTACCTCCAGCCTATTATGATTGAAGGCGTTGTAGGCTCAAGTGCCAAGCGTGCCCTCCCTGCACCTGTTAAAAAACAAAACATCAGCTCTTACCTGCTTCGCAATCCCGAATTTAAATCTCCCGCTGCGAAGCCCCGGTTATAATATGAAGTTTTTAATATAAAATTAATATGGCCTGAATGTTTCAGGCCATATTTTGTTCCTACCCAATCTATACTATTATATCTTTTACTTACTTAATTATTATTATTATGACAAAACTTCTACGCTTAATCCTTTCTTTTGTTGCATTATTTATTACCATAGTAAGTAAAGCCGACAACATTGCTAACTACACTCAAAAGTTTGACATTGCCTTTTCTACCACTGAACACAATTTTTTAATTGGTTCTGGCTGGGGCCATTTGGTTGATGATTATGCCGACGGCTATGTGCGCTACACCTATCATACCGATAGAGGTGTTGACAATTCAGGCTGTCTTGAAGTTGGAAGCCAAAAAATGACCGATTGGGATTCGGGGCAAGACCATCTCGTTTACGACCTTTTAGTAACTCCTCCTGTCACAGGCAAGGTTACTATTATGGTAAAAAAGGCCAACTCTTGGTCAGATGGTGCTGGAGTTAAATTCTTTAAAGTCACCGAATCAGGCGGTAAATTCGTACGCGGTGAAGAAAATAACACCTACCGTTTACGATATTAACACCTCTGAGTTCCGAAAAGGTTGAGCTTCCTTCTCTGCCAGCTGGCACACGCGTAGGTATCAGAGGCTACTACACTTATTTGGATAACCTCACCGCCGAAGCTGCCGATTTCACACTGCGCAATGGACTCAAGCATCATGTCAGTAAAATGGAATGGCAGTAAAAGTATATCGACTGTGATGCCGACGGAAATTACAAGCTTTCATACCTTGTAAATCTTAAAAACACGGGCGATTATACACTAAACACTTCTACTTCTGTTACAACCTCACGTTAAAACGTAATGTTCTTAACACGGTTATAGCTACACAAGCTATCACTCGTGAGCTAAACCCAGGCGACACCTGTAATATAACCTTCACCGCTACGCTGAACAAGCAACAGTATGAGCGTTTTGACGGCTATCTTCAAGAGGGTGTTACTGCCGATTCTACGGCCCTACCCCTTGTTGTTCCTATCCCTTACGCACCAGCTTTCAAGCTTACGGGTGCATACGGCGATGTGGCATTACACACAGGAAACCGCATTGAGTATGGCACATCACGCGGTAAGGTTACCGTCAACTTTATGATGAAGAACCGCGGTGCTCTACCACAGACCCTCACTGAAATTAGTACTACTCCAGGCTTTGCGTCTTCCGTACAAGCTCCTATCACCATTGCCGCCCACGATAGTGTACCTATTTCTATCTCGATGACACCTGATGTTACAGGGCAGAAGTATGGTCACATCACTATCAAAGGCGATAACAACGTCAACTTAAAACTCAATCTGAACGGCTATAGCGTAGCCCCCGACGAGTATTTTGTTGATGTTGAAAACGATAGCATTCCTGAAGGATTCTGCACTCCTGACGCATGGCATACCACTAACTTCCCACAGCTTATTTACAGCATTAACAATAAAAACAGCTTCTATTGCTATGATACGCACGGCCCATCAAAGCTTATCACTCCGCTTATGGAGGTAAAAGCTGGTGAGAAGCTATCGTTCGAGGTGTCAAAAGAGGATAATCGTTCGTATATTAACCTCTATATCTCGGCCGATCGCCACCATTGGACACGTATTGACTCTATTGGAGCCACTGCGATGAGCGACTCTGCGCTCCGTCAAAGTTGGACAGGCTCCTACTATGCCTTTAAGAAAATTGTTGTCGATAAGGTGCCAGCAGGTCGTTGGTACATTGCCTTCGAGGGCGGACACTGTTATCTCGACAATATTCTGGGCTTCAAAGCAATTGTACCAGAGGTTGATGCCTTTATTACTAACCTTAATATTCCAACTACCGGACAGGTAAACACGTCTTACGCTTCATCAGCAACTCTCAAGAACACGCTGTACAAACCTCTACAGGAAGGGTACAAAATGGCGCTTTATTTCGATAACAAGAAGGTTGCTGAAGCCGCATCTCCTGAAATACGTGTTTTAGGTTCGCAAGAGGTTAAGCTCAATTTCACACCGCACAAAGCAGGTACTTACAAGGCCTATTATAAATTTGAGAAAGACGGTATCGTCATCACCTCCGATACAGTAACCGTTACTATTGCTCCCGAAACAACCGAAAGCGAGGTCGTTACAGGTGTGCGCGAATGGCGTTGGCAGGGGTCTCCCCTTAACCTTTACCGCTTCCGCAGTGAGTCGGAGGTCATCTACTTGGCTAAAGACTTGAAACTTAATCCGGGTACACAGATTACCGTCTCAGCTTCGACGGCACCAGCATGGCCGATTTCTCGCCTACTGTAACCGTGTGGCTGCAAAATACTGACGATTCGCTTTTCACCGAGCCTTATGCTTATACGCCATCTGAACAAATGTCGAAGGTGTATGATTTCTGTGCCGACGTGAAAAAGGTTGCGGATTCTGATCCAAATCCACCTCACGTTTTAGAGCTACAACTGGCTAAACCCTTTCATATATACAGGCGGAAACCTGCGTGTAAAGATGATGCACAGCTGCGATATGGGTGTTATGGTTGCCTTTGACGGTATTGGTGCTATGACGCTTCCCAAGCGTAGTATCGCTTGCGCCAACGACAGCGACCTTACAAAAGCTGTTATCAGCGTAAGCAGCGTACCAATCATGCACGTAGGTTTCACGGCTACTACTCGTATGCTGAAAGGTCGCGTTACCAACGCTGTTACAGGTCAGGCAATCCCTAATGCTACTATCACCGTGAAGAGTGGCAATGTGCTTTACACGGGTACCACTATGAGCGACGGTTCGTATGCCGTTCCGATTATTAAGGAGAACCTCACCTATCAGGTTGAAGTAACTCGCGAAGGCTTCTTCCCTTATCGAACCGATGGTGTGTCGTTTACCGCTGCTACTGTTGAAAAGGACGTTCGTTTGAAGACGGCCGATGGCTTCTTTATTGACCAAATGAATGCGCCTATCACCGCTGAGGTGAACAAACCTTACACAGTTAGCGTTAAGGCTACCAACTATTTGAATCGCACACTTGCTGCAACCGATTACAAGGCACAGCTACATTTCGGTGCAACTACTGTAAAGAAACAACAACTGTTAACGTTGATAGCAAGGGACAGGCAGCTTATACCTTCACACTTTACCCTCACGAGACTGGCCAGCAGAAGGCTTTCGTGGTGCTGAAACTTAACAATGGCAACCAAACGGTTTCTGATACCATCAACGCTACCGTTGCCGAAGAGCAAACAGCACAGCTTGTACAGGTTGGCGACAGCACGAACATACAGGGCAATGCTCCGTAACCATGAACTGCTAAACGTAGTCAAACCGAAACGCTTTACCTGCTTCTAAGCTTAATCTCACCAACGGCACACTGATTAAAGCTATAAGTTGGCGCGGCCATATTATAACATACAGCCCCAAAAACTACAATGCGCGCGTGAAAATATGGATTACAAATGCCGATGAACAAAGCTACGGAGGTGCTTTCCACGAAGCTGACTCAACACAAATGACACGTGTCTTTGACGGAACGGTTACCTACAAAGGTACTGGTATCGACAAAACACTACTACTTTGCTTGAAGCTCAGTTCTCTCAGCCGTTCAAATATGAAGGCAAGAGCATCAAGGTGGTTGTTATTTCTGAGGCCGATGATTGGATGACAGCGAACTTTGTATCTGATAAAGCACTCACTGACAACTGTTATTATCGTGCAACCGATAATGGTAAACTGTCAGAACAGAACTGGTATAAGGCAAGCTCTTATAACCCATCTGTACCTGTAGCATGGCTCGTTACTGACCCATCATGCACTGTAAGTGGTAAAATTATCAATACTACAGGCAATGCGGTAGTAGGCGCTACCGTTACGCTTACCAGCGATAACGTTGTCTACGCTGGAACAACACAGGCCGACGGCTCGTTCGCTATTACCGTTCGCCAACCTCTGCTCACCTATACCGCTACCGTCAAAGCCAACGGATATACCGATGCTACGGCAGCTGTGACCATTGGCGACGAACTCAACGTTACCCTTTCACCTGCTACGGCTAACGACATCAGCACAGCCGAAGCCAACACCGAGGCACGTATCGAATACTTCGACCTCAGCGGCCAACGTGTCAACACACCAAGCGCAGGTATTTTACATTGTGCGCGAGGTCAACGGAAAGACTCGAAAAGTTATCGTGAAATAAACCTACTGCTGGAATAACGACATCATAAAATCCCCACCTCAACGTATAAAACCGTTGAGGTGGGGATTGTTTTTGTGATGTCTTTCTGTCGTTTCCCAACCCACCGCAGCAGCAGCAGGCCGCCACAGCAGGTAATAGGGACAACTGGTTACTCGCCTAAAAATTCGGCTTTCATGGTTAGTTTGAATACGTTTACCGTCAGGCGGTAGCGGCCTGCACGGCTCAACTGCCACTTGTTATCGGCACCACCTGCTGCAACTGTGCAGTTGCCAGCACATCAGCATGGGGTTTTAAAGGGATGTAATTGCTTGGGACCCCACTTCAGCTGCCCTTCTATCTTAAAAGGCATCAGGCTCTTTAAACTCCGTGTGAGGGCGCAATTCGCCTGTCCAGGTCCACACACAGGGGTCGTCAGCGCTTTGTATAAAGGGTTGCATGTGTTTGTTGTCCCAGCCCTTTTCGGTTGTACCGCCGCCAATAAACAGCTCTCCCCACGGACGGAATATCTCGCCACGAACCTCGCTCTTCTGTGTATCAACAAACACACGGTACAGGTCTTCGGTGAAATATACTGCAGGCCGCACCCGGCTTGTCCGCCAGCAGTTTGTATTTTATTCCATTACAAACCAGCGAAGCATCGGTATCGCCGGCGTAGGGCCATTTTGTGGTCTTGCCTTTTTGTAATGATGTCGTGATGCGTGCCTCGCCGGCAACCAGCTTTCCTGCATACATAAAGCTGCCATCAGGCCTGCTTTCCAATTTCTGCACACCGCCGGGAACAGCCGTTCCTGTTATCCAACACTCCTTTATATTCTGTGCCTCTGCAACCACGGCTGCCATCAGGCTACTGCAATTGCCATTATTCTGAAACGTTTCATATCTTTTCTTTTGTGTTTTGTCTCATTTCTTCCTGATAAACAAACGGTATATTTACTTCTTCACCACAAGGCTATACTTTGTATCGGGCGATGCACCGGCTATCACAACCGTAAGTTTTCGCGCAGCCTCATCATAATGCCATGCTTTGCATTGAGCATTTTGCCGTCGAGCTCTACGGCCGAAGGTTTCCCCAGCAGAAATTCTACCTGATAATGGCGTACCGACGGCATACCTTAAACTGCCCTGTGCGTGCATTTATGATTAGTTCAACGCCTTTCGGCAACTGTTTCTGCTCAATAAGAGTACGTATAAACTCGCCCTGCTGGTAGTATTGTCGTTGCCTGCATCCTCATAGTACGACAGTTTCCCGCCGTCTCCCGGAACAGCCTCAAGGATAAGCGTGTCGGGGCGCGTCTCAAGGTTCGTCACATGTGAGAAGCATGGAATGATGGCACCGGCCTTATAGAAATACGGAATTTCCTCCATGCCGTAATTATCGCTGAACGTTGTGCCACCCTCCTGCAGCTTACCCCGCTGAACATTATACCATGTTCCCTTCGGAAGCCATACCTTACGTGTCGTGCTTATCCCGTCCTTTGAACGCTCTACAACCGGAGCTACCAGAATATCATTACCAAACATATACTCGTCTTCGGTGCTGTAAGCCTTGCTTTCTTCAGGCTGGTCGTAATAAAGCGGACGGCAAATGCTCACACCCGTGTCGTAAGCCTCGCGCGCTGCATTATAAATGTAGGGCATCAGACGATAGCGAAGGTTCACCGTTTTGAGCAAAGAGCTGAAGTTTGGGTATTTCCAGATGCGGCGTTCTATACCTTCACGGTTCGTAGCATGGGTGCGAAAGATGGGCGTAAACACGCCATACTGCATCCAGCGCAGATACAGTTCCGGGTCGTTATCGTCAAATTGTATGTGTCCGCCAAGGTCATGTCCCCAGTAACCAAAGCATACATCTCGATGCCGTAGCGGTAAAATAAGGCTGGAAGGCCAGCGTACCGAATGTAGAATAAGCATCGCCCGAGAAGCCGATAGGATAACGATGGCTTCCCAATCCGCCCCAGCGGTGGAAGATAACAGGACGTCTATCCTGTACGGTTCAGGGCGCATATCGTTATAGAAACTATGGTTGACTCAGAAAGGTCTTCATCTAAGCCTCGGCACACGCGGGATTGATGAGATTCTGCTGCCAGTCGAGCCGCAGAAGTCTACCCCTGTGCTTCACGATGGCGAAGAATGTCCTTAAACATCACCTTATAGAACGTACTGTCCTCCAGTTGCCAAGGTATATTGCGTGTGGTATCGGGCAAATGCAAGTCGCGAACCATATCACCAAAATATTCCTGATCGCTGTTAACGCCATCGGCAGGGTGCGAGATTCAAACCCACCTTCAAATGGCGCTGGTGCATAAAATCGATGAGCTTTTCGGGCTCTGGAATAATCGTCTTGTCCCATGTCCAGCCGGTCCATCCCTTCGTATGCCAGTCCATGTCGAATATCATCACGTCAAGCGGAATATTGTTCTGCTGGATTTCGGTGGCAAATCCATAAAATCCTGCTGTGTATAGCGCTGATATTTGCTGTACCAGTAGCCTAATATATAAAGCGGTGGCATGGGCATGCGTCCGCCTATGCGTGTATAGTCGGCCAGTGCCTTTTTATATTGGTGGCCGTAACCCATGAAATACCAGTCAACGGCTTGCTTGTCCACAGGCTCTGCCCACCAGTCAATACCATCGGCCCGGTGCTTGCGGTCAAGGGCAAACGTCGTACTGCAGTCGCCCCGCCGGGCAAGCGGACTTTCATCTATGATGCTCCAGCCGGCCCTCGACAGCAGTCCTTTTCGAGCTGCCCCGCTTATTGTCGCCCATCGAACCGTCGAGGGTTCGCGTCGTGCCTTTAAGGTTCATGGCATCGTCCTTACCCGGATACCATATTATGTCACGACCGTTCAGCTTCATTTTTATATTCAGCACCTCCGGGTTCTTGTCTGCGGCATTGATCACACCGCCTACCTTGTATCGCAGCGTCAGCGCGCCGGTTTTCAATTTCAAGCATACCACCCCTTGTTACGTGTGTAAAGGCCGGCACGGGCAGCCTGCGTGTTTACCACACCAAGGTTGCACGGTCTTCAAAACGGCCGTCATGGCTATACGTATACGAATCATCTCAGGGGGTAAGCACGGTAAAACGTGCGTTACCGTAGTGATAACGGCCGCGCACTGGCCACGGTCATGGGTGTCGGCCTTTGCTGCATGGGTTATTCCTACGGCAAAGCAAACAAGGCAAAATGGTTTTTCATATCAGGATTAATTTTTAGTATGTTTCTCGCGATGTGCTGTCCGCACGTACATAAAGGAGGTTGCGAACAAACGTCATGCACAAAATTAGTAAAAAACAACACACACAAAATGATTACGGCATAATCACCCGCCAGCCCTTGCTTTTTACCTGCCGCAAACCCGGGTTTTCTTCCCCGGGTTTACATGGTGAATGTACGCTCCCGCCAGCCCTGTGCCCTGCTTTCTCCGCTGTTACATACATCCGTCCGCATGCTCCGGCCCTGCCTCTTCCGTTGTCTGTACTTGGCGTTATTCTGCCCTTTTTACACTTTCGGGCATCTGCCAACAAGCTGGTAACTAGGAAGGCTGCAACGCTGCCACAATATTTGTGTAACCATCAAGTTTTAATGTTTTTGCATATTTTATGTGATGCTGCATACGTGCTTTTGATACATTTGCCAGGAATTTGAAATAAAAAGGGTTGTATTAGGTGTTTTTATAGCTGAAGAGGGGCATTTTTCAACAATTTTGTCACGTCTCATATCGTAAAAAGGTAATCCTGAAAATATTGAATAAAAATAAACATAAGAGTTGTTTTATACATATATTACAATACATTCAAGTACCCGTAAAGAAGAAAATTAAGTTACACTTTTTCGTAAACATCCAGACTGCGTATGGTGTTGATAACGACAAATAAATGCAATCATTACGGCTTCAGTGACCGGCAACAGGAAAGAACACAGGGTTATGGAAACGGCAAACCTCATGATGCAAGAGACCAGAACATATAATCAAGCACAAATTATACAAAACGTGATATACAACATGTATATCACACAAAAACAAAGTAATGATGAGAGATTTAAGGCATACATGTCGCCTGTGTGTGAAATGCTTCTCCTGAAACAGAGAGTTTGTTGAATAGTGCAAGCGGTAACGCGGGTACTATCATTCCGTATTACGGGTGGTGATGCCAAGAAGAAAGTTGAGTGGGATGACGAAGAGGAAGACGATGAGGAAGCTTTGAAAAGACAACAGCTTTGGTTCGTACAAAATTTATCAAGAGAGACAATGATTAAAAAGAACGCAAAACATCAAAAACTCATGATGAACAAATTAACCATTAAACACCTGATGCCGTTTGCTGCATGTGCATGTGCAGCACTGGTAATGACAGCTTGTTCAAGCAATGATGCAGCTCAACAGGAGGCTGACGGGCTTGTAAAGCAGAATGCAAAGGCAAGTTTTACGGGTACACAAGCCAACTATGTTACGCGCGCTACGACGCGAACAACAGCTACCTATACGCTGGGTGGCACAGCAAATGTAGTATGGGCCACTGCCGATAAAGTTTTTGTGAAGGACTGATGCAGCACATATCGCCAGAGCGCAGCAGCTGCTTTTCCTAACCCTGCAAGCAAGGTGCGTGCTACTTTCTATCTCAATGCGGGCAGCTTTACGCAGGCCAGCCATGAGGTTCACTATACGGGCGAAAACGGAACCAGTGCCAATTCGGTAACCATTGCTACGGCACAGTCGCAGGCTACGGCCAATAACTTCAGTCATCTTGGCGTGTCAGGCGATTGCGGTACGGCAACAGCCGCAAAGGAAACGGTGGCTACACTTTTACGCTTAATCATAAAGCCAGCTACCTTTGCTTTGTTCCACGTTGTATGAACACCGAACTCGGTCCGAATATTTATCTTACTAAGATAACCGTTAAGGCCGATAAGCCTATTGCAGGTGTGTATGATTTCAGCGACGGTTCGCTCATAGGCAAGACGCCTACAAGCAGTGCTTCGAACACCATTACGCTGACAACGGGAAACTTTTCGCTCAATACTACCACTTCAGATGTGACAAAGAACGGAGCCTATATGGTTATTGCCCCTGGCACATACAACTTTACCATTACTTATACCATTAAGGATCCGACAACCTCTATTGAAGGAGATGTTGTAAAAACTGTATCATCGTTCAACTGTGCAGAGGGTACAATGAACAAGATTACGGCGTGGATTGACAAGGATATCCTCAAATACAACAGCGAATACTATACATGGGACGCACCCGTTGGCTACCATTATTGGAAGGGATATGAGCAGTATCAGCCAAAAATTAATAAACAAACCAATATAACTTACACTCCCGAGAACAAACCTGATTTGCGTTGGCCGCACGTTCTGTTGATGCCGAATGCAGCCAATCGCTCTTGTGCCACCTGTCCTAATATCAATGAAATGACTTGGTATGTGAAGTATGGTGAGCCACATTGGGACGAAACGACACTGTGGACTTCTATGGGACACCTTTACAATAAGGGCCTCTGGTTGAAGAAATCAACAAAGATTCCGGGATTCAGATCGGACAGAGATGCAAATGGTATTGATAGTAGAGTAACCTTTATAACGGTACTTTTCGAGAATACTACAATCAATCATAAACCCGCTTCAACAGCCGATTACTTCTATTTGCCATGTTTAGGCTGATACTATAAAGGCGAATTGGTAATAGGTAACCATGGTTTGTACTGGTGTTCAAGCGCAGGTATAAGTGGATTTGAGGGAACAGGCGATTACGGTACAGGAAGTTTATACTTCTACAAAAACTATGTTTGAAGTGCACTATGACTCTATTTTCCGTGGTCAAAAGCTATGGACACTGATAACGTTCCTGCACAACCATAGGCTGATGTGCGGTACACGAATAGAGCAGATGATAAATACAACGACAAAAAGATGATTTGATCAATTGATGTCGAGGTAAAGAAAGAAGTTAGCCACGTGGCTTCCTAATTGTTTTATCTGTTCATATGAAAAAGGAAGCGGTGATGCTTCCTTTGTTTTTACCTGCTCTGTACCGTTTATCAGAGGAGATTATGCGCTGGCAGGGTGATGTCTAACCTTTTAACCCATAACTCCCTGTAACTCCTCAAAAAGAATGTCTTTATCGCTACTTTTCGCAATCTGGCAGAGGAGATTATGCACTGGCAGGGTGATGTCTTAACTCCTTTCCTTAACTCCCTGTAACCCTTAAAAAGAATTGTCTTTATTACTACTTTTCGCACCCGGCAGAGAGAGATCATGCGCTGGCAGGGTGATGTCTTAACTCCTTTTAACTCCTTAACTCCCTGTAACTCCAAAAAGAATTGTCTTTTTATTACTACTTTTCGCAATTCGACAGAGGAGATAATGCGATGGCAGGGTGATGTCTTAACTCCTTTTACCTCCTTAACTCCCTGTAACTCCTTAAAAAGACTTGTCTTTTCGTTACTCTTGTAGAGGAGGCAGGCTTCAGCGCCTGTTTAAACTGGCGAACATCGGCTTGCCAACGACGGCTGATGTCGGCAGCGGAAGCACCTTGCTCAATCATGGTGCGAACATAAGATACACCAATAAGCTTCTCAAAGAAAGAAGTGAAGAACTTATCGCCCACACCGAGGTTGCGATAGGCCTCAATAAGGCTAGGTGGAGGTCGAGCTTACGATGCCATATTTCTTTATCGCTCAGGTTGGAAAGGTCGCGTCCGAAGCAGCGCTTTTCTGAGCTGCGGAGGGTTCTCTTGCGCTCGCATGCTCTGCGGTGTAAAGCTGCAGGGCGTAGCCTTCATGTCGGGGTGACCGAACTGTTTGAACGGTTTTGTGGTGCCACGACCTAGCTACGTCGGTGGCTTCGAGCAGCAGAGCGAGGGATAGAGATAGATGGATTTACATCGGCAGTTGGGTGATGGCGCTTACGGGCAAATGGTAACGCGTGCGGTGGGTGGCAGCCACGACAGTAATGACTATTGTCGCACACTTTGCCACTGTCGAGCCATCGTTCGCCGTTAGCCTAGGGGCCACCCGCCCAAGGTCATCGCGCCGTGAACAACGGGAATAGGAAGCCTCCCACGCCTGACTTTGTATTTCATATCGAGCAAAGGCCGTCGACAGAAGCCGTTGAGGTTCGCGGTCGAGAATGACCCATTAGCTTATGCGGTGTCTGGCAGCACTGGTCCGCGATGCGCACCATGGTGATATAGTACGATAGTAACGCAGACCAACGTCTTGAATATCGGTCACGACTAACGTCAATACCTGCCATTGTAGCCGAATCGGAACGCCTCCCTATGTCCGTAGAGCGAGAAAAATGGGCACCCGTTTGTTCGTCCACGCTACTGGCCACGTGTTCGCCTGCATCGGCCTTGCCGCGGAAAAACCGTGTTCGGGCGAGAAAATGGTTACATGTTCACGCCATGACGCAGCAGCAGGTCGAGGGTCATGAGGCGAGCCATCGGGCTGCACAATACCCTGTTTGGTCGGAGAACAGGGCCACGCGCTGCTGCCTTGAGCAGCGGAAGATAATCTCGGGCTGGGCAGCGCCTACTACCACTTTTGGTGCAGCGTGAGGCCTACTGTGGCCATGAAAAGAAGAAGAGGAGGAGGTAACGGCAGGTATTTAATCATTGAGGGCGCTGCAGGAATATGACGATTCCGAAGCGCCTAATGGTTGATAAAACAGTGAAATTAACGGCTCTGACTTACGCAACAGCATTAAAACCAATAAAGGTAAACGCCGCGTTGAAGATGAGAAGTTCGTAGCTAAACTTATATCCGCTGAAACATTGCTCAGAGTTTATTTGCAGAATATAGCAGAGCACGGGAGCGGCAATGGCAGCCAGCGGCACGAAACGGTCGCGTACTTTCCATTTCTGCCTGATGATGCTGAAGGTGAACGAATCCCAGAATAGGGCCGTAAGTATAGCTTGCTAAGATGTCACACGGCATCGATGACGCTCGAATTGTTTAGCAGCCCAAACACGTATATTACAACGGCCATAAGCACGGCCATACCCACGTGAACGCGCTTATGAATAGAAGCTATTTTCATTGTCGTCGTGACCTTTCTTGTCGGCGCTCAGAATGTCGATGGTGAACGATGTGTAAGTGCGGTGAGGGCCGAAACCCGCCGCCGAGTAGGCCGAGCAAACAAAACCTACGATAAATAACACGCCAACCACAGCAGGTAGATAGTGGCTCTGTAGCCACGGCAGGAACAACTTTGTCGCCTGTTTCAGCAATTCCTGCGCTGCCTGCAAAGGCATAAAGCCGCACGCCGAGCATGAGGAAGAGGAAGATAACCACCGTTTGCGCTCATACTGATATCATATTCTTCTGGGCGATTCGCGCGAATTGCGACAGCTTTAGGTTGTGCTGCATCGCGTCCTGATCTGAGGCCCGTGGCTAGCAATTAGCGTAAAAATATTCCCGGCAAGGAACCGGTCGAAGAAATAGCGTTTATCGTTGACGTCGTCGAAGAAGAAGATGCGACTCATCGCTGTCAGAGATATTTTGCACCATCTGTCCGAGCGATAGGTTCATCTCCTTCAGCCAGAGAAGATTGAAAAGCTATTACGGAAAGGATAAGACATACGGTTTTCAGCACATCGGTCCACACATACTCTTCACACCTCCGCGAGGTATAGAGCCACCCATGGCCACAGCCAGAATAACATTAAAGGGCAGGGCAGACTGAGTGGGTCGAAAAACCAGCAGCTGTAGGGTTAAACAAACGAGGAATAAAGCGCACGGCGGCACCAAGCATCTTCGATATAAAGAAGAATCCATGCGCCTGTTTTTGAGCATGAACGTAGGCCAAAGCGGTCTTCAAGATACTGATACACCGACACGAGGTTCATGGCGGTAGAACAGTGCACTAAGATAAAAGCGATGATGAGTTGGCCCACAAAAAGCCCAACACCATTTGCATATACGAGAAGCCTTTTCTCCCGTACCATGCCGTGGACTGACATGAAAGTTACACCCGATATGGGGGCGCCAATGGTAGCAGGGCTCACGATATACCGGGGCGACTTGCGGCTCCGACGAAGAAACTGGCGTTGTCGGCTCCCAGGCCCTGAAATATACGAAACAGAAACAGCAGCACAAAATAGGGCTGTAATAGTGGCAATGATAATTGCTGGGGCTGGTAAATCCCTTCAGTATAGGTTTGTACGGGCAAAGTTATTGTTTTTATTGAAACCGTATGCACAATGCCCTAAAATATGCCCCTTTAAGGCCTGTATTTTCAAGATATAAGGGGTTTGAGAGGGGAAGAGATTCAAAAAGGAAGCAACTTTCTGTAAATTAATAGAAAGGCAAAACAGACCTATTCTAAATTTTTATGGCTATATTTTGCATATGAATAGGAAGAAAAGGAAAATTAGGCGATTTAGCCTTAGATATAGCCAAATATATCATAACTGCTGTATTAATTGCAACGTGGTTTAAACCGAACTGAACAATGGCAGTGGTATGATTTTATAATACCTATCATCGTTGTTATTTCGATAGTATGGATAGGATTATATTTGATAGACATACCGACAAAAGAAAGAAAGGACAATAATATGGCAGCAAATATCATGTTAATAGCAGTTCTTGCTATGTTTATAGCATGGGTTATTTATTTTCGCACTGAAGATAAAAAGGAAGAACAGAAGTAACATTGAAAATAATCATGCAAGGGAATGCTACAACAAAGCATTCCCTTTTGTTTTTATAATAACTTGGCAAAAACACGTTTATGAGCCAAACGTAAAACCATTGTGGGTAAAATGGCGCGCATACGTGTAACTTATTTATATACAGATAGCTGCGAGTGCAGAAAAGCTACATGATTTAGTTTATATTCGCAACCCGTTTACATCGTAAAGGGGTCGCTTTTACGGCGTAAAGGGCGAACGCGATTGTGCCGTAAAGGCAAAAACACTACGAAACAGAGGTCCCGTTAACGTTGTTTATATACAAAAAGTATACATAATTTGCCAGAAATGAATACCTTTGCAACCATATTTTTCACAGCACACAAATGTGGCTGATATGAAACCACGGGAACTGGGAGTTATTAAAAATCGGCTTATTATCATCATTTCAATTAATGAATAGAGAAAACATACACCACACCTGCATGCCGCTGCATCAGGGTAAACCTTTCGGCACCGCTGATAACAAGCGTCCTGCCGACAGGCACACAGGCGGGCAACAACAGCGATGCTACGAAAGAAGACTGGAACGAAGAAAACGAAAAACACGGGCAGCATAGGGCGTTGGAGGCGACGAGTTCAGCGGCAACAACTGGTAGCATGCGGCCGGTGCATGACGCTGCCCACACCATCGAAACAACACCCGTATATCACACCAAACAACATCGTATACCACGCAAAACAACACCAAAAAGCACAAAGCAACATATGAAATATATATCACCTGGACATATTGCTATTACACTTTTACGGCTATGCTTCTGCTGCTGGCAGGCATGACGGCTACAGTACATCGCAGCAGCATAACGACGACGACGCCCCGTCACAGGGCAGCAACAGCAACTGCGGCATTACCTTCAGCATAGCCCCTGAGCCATGGGAGGCTGAACAAAACACGGGGTTTGCTGCCACAGAGGCATCGGCAGCAGGCACACGACAGGGCGCAGAGCCGGTAGTTGTAAACCTTACACCGATGTATCGGCCTGCATAAGACTACAGCTCGACAGCAGCAACAACCGGCACAGAAAGGCCGACACGCGCGCCGCCACACGCAAAACCGTTAGAGGCGGGCGTATACCATTGTTGCCTATCAGGGCACTCGATGCCGCCTATGAAGAAAGCTGAACTGAAAGCCGTATGGAATGGCACCACTTTTTACTGCTGACAACGAGCAGGCAAAGATGCGGCTCTGACCCTCGGTACTTACACATTTATATGCTTTAACTGACCAGATTGAGGAGAAGAACGGCAGGCTGACACTGGCCGCCTACTGACCGCGAGCAAGGCAGCTTACAGACAACGACGACTACGCCAGCTACATGAACACCCTCGCACCCCACTACGACAACGCACTCGCAGGACGGGCTACGGCTACCGTAACCAACCACACCATCAGGGTACATTTTGTGCTGAGCCATCCGTGGGCACGCGTAAAATTTTCGGTAACGGGGATATATTTAAAGAGCAATGCCGTCGACACCGACTATCGTTCGGGAGGCACACCGCAGAAAATATCGTACAACGCCCAGCTGACGGCACGGTAACCATGACACCCCAACAGGGCGGAGGGGCCGCAGCCACAGTGCCAACACTGAGCGCACACGAGCTTAACCCGCTTACGCTAACACCGGTAAGCTATACCGAAAACGACGTAAACCTCACGTCGGGAGCCGAAAAACTGAACAACAAACGCGTGCTGAAGCTCGACAATTTTGTGGAATATCCGGCATCGAACTTAATCAACTGGATGAACGGATACATGAATAAGTTTCAGGAATACCAGAGCGGCTACCTCTATTTCGCTGCAGGAACGCGTCTGAAACAGTACGAATGGAGCAACGGCCCCGTCAGTCTGTACCGACAGCCCAGCTCCATACGACAAGCTCTATGAGGCCGTACGCAATGCACTTCCCGGAAACACTAAGGCCAACAGCAGCTATAAGGTAACGATTCTGCGTCGTACAACTTCCGCTATCTCTTCAACGACGGTACCATTGGTACGCTTGCCGAGAACAACAACTGGGCGCAGAAGGTGCCCTGTAGCCATCGTAACGAGCATGAAAAACGCGTACGGCCATGTCACTCTATCAGACGGGAGGACGCGAACCTTTCTTTCGTCACCGATCCGTCAGGACACTTTTAACCGCCGCTACTTTTACAGAAGCAACTGGCTCAGGAAATGGAGAATACCTGAGCGGTTATCGTACCGACATACGACCCCGCCTACACCGCCGGCGGCACTACTGCACACGCATACACACCAACCTGACGGCCTTTTACAAGGCCGCCCATTATCAGCATTCCAAGGTAACGGCGGCGTGGATGCTGCACCCGTCGGTTGATGTAAACGACAGTATAGGGCAAGTGGTATCTGCCCTCGGTGAGCGAATGGCTGAACGTTTACCGCGTCATCGGGCACGGTACAGGATACAATATAGCAGCGAAACAACAAACAGGACCGGTGTTCAACAACTGGGTTGAATGGCGAAGCACGCTACTCGACATCGGCTTCCAGGCAGGCAGGAAGCCAGCTTCCGCCAGCATGGAACTACCAATGGAGCTGTAACGAAATTGAGCGTACCAAGCCCAACAACGACCGTGCTGCCTTAGTAGGATGGCATGGTAACAGCGATTTTATCTTCTGGAGGGACAATTACAACAATGGTGTCATCATACCGTTCATCCATTTCGACAAAACCGTGCCGAAACATCAACCCCAATAACACGGGACAGCATCATGCCACCTGTTGGTTACAGAAAAAACGGCCCCTGCTCATGGCAGAGGCCGTTTTTGTTGTACACAGGAAAAGACATGGGTTACTTCATGACAACCTTCCTGCCGCCAACGATATACAAGCCTTTTCCCGACGGTTTGGCAACGCGCTGACCGCTGAGGGTATAAACAGCACTAGCGGTAACGGCGCGGGACGACGACGTAACGCCCTTACACCCTGTAAGCACAGCAAAGAGCTTTAAGCTGCGGATGAGTACCTGTAAAGGTCCATACGTTGCTGTCCCAGCCCAGCACCGTGCCGTGGCAGCAGGCGTACCGGCAGCCAGTTGGCCATGATACTGCACCCCCTCGGTTAAAGGTAGCATCGCGCGTAGGGCTGAAAACGGTGGTACCGTGCATCATCTTTGACACCGGCCAAAGCATAGTTATTGGTGAAGCGGCCGGCTGTAACGCATGCAGGATAGACTTGTCCGCATACGGCTCCCACATGGTCGTTATTGCCCACAAGCGTGCGGGCGTTGCTGATACAGCCCTGCATGTAGTTGCCCCAGCGGTTTTCAGACTTGCCGAGAATGCCGCCAACGGTACACCCGGTGCCGATACCGAACCGCAGAAATAGCTGTTTTCGATAATACAATTGCGCTCGGCGTTGGGCGTTTTCATGTTCTTGCCGTCATATTGGTAGCCTGCAATGCCGCCTGTACCGAGGTCACCAGCAGTAGCCGACGTTACATTTACATCGACAAGACAGTTGCTAACCTTACCGAAACGCATGTTACCGGCCAGTCCGCCAACCTGAAAGCCTGTGGCCGTACACGTTACTTTGCCCTGTACATAAACGTTATCGACCTCACCCCATATACCGCTCGTGCCGAGATAACCGGCTATGATGCCTATAGGTGAGGAACTGTTGTCGCCCGATACATCGGCATTGACAAAGGCTATCATTCTTATTGTGCCGAACATAACACCCGCAAAGCTGGCATAATGCCTGATGGCAGGTAAAATTACGTATTACATGACCCTTGCCATCAAAGCTGACCTTGTTCTTATACGGGCTTTCGGCATTGAAAGGCTTCCAGTTTACGCCAGCCATATCAACATCGGCGGGCCAGCTCAAAGAACACAGTGGTGCCGCTTTCGTTGAGTACAGTTTTCATGTTTTGAAGCTCAGCAGCATTGGAAATAAGGTAAGGCGAGGCCTCGGTACCGTTGCCCGAGGTAAAGCTATCGGCGAAACCCATGCCGCACGACAGCATAAAGCCCACAGCAAGTAAAGATCATAAATGTTTTATATTGATTAGGTTTATATGTAGTAACGCTCACTGTTTTTCTGTTCTGAGGGAAAAAGCCCCTGCGACAAGGCTTTTCCGTTATGGTATAGTGTATTGACGGGAGAGTTTTTGTTCGGGATGGCGTCATTCCGCCATTCCGCCCCTGCTATCTCACCTTTTCGATGATAAGATGAGCCTCACGGGGACGCTGTCCGTAATGGTTATACTTACGGTTATCCGTAGGATAGTTTACGACATGTGTTCAGTGAATCGCCGCGCCCTTTGACGCACATGGTAGTCGATCCTCCGCCATCCATATTGAGGGCATAGCGCGGATTGAAATACTTGATAATGAAACGGGTAAGCTCATCGGCAGTCATTCCCTCGGCCTTACCCGCCCAACGTCCGTCGACGGTGATGAGCAGCAGGTCGCCGTCGCCCGTGAGGGCTACGGCAGTACGCGGATGCCGCACTCTGATGGCGGTCTTGCCTTCATCAATCGAGCGTATCGGCCCGGTTGACAGCCTGTTCATGTCGACGAAAGAGGAGCCGATGTTCTGTAATCTTCAATTAACGACGGTGCACTGATATGATATTCACGGCCTTGCTGTATTTATAGTTGGCCGTTGCCTGTGCAGGGTTCGTGCGTGAAGAGAGTCTTATCTTCACCTCGCCGTCGGCATAGCCCAGAATTGCGCCTTCATGCTTCCAGGCACGCAGATGTGAAGCAGGAACGGTTACCTCGCCCATGTTGCTGCCTCCAATGCGAATATAGGGTAGCATCAAGCTCGCATAGTTGGCGTTGACGCCACCCACAACATTGACCTGCCTGCTGGAAAAGCCACACTAATCTGACCCACCCTGTCAAAGTATTTTAGACCCAGTAAAACGATTTATTATTGACCCACTAAATGCCCACGGGTCCGGTGGGTCATTTTATTTCGCCATTACTTGGTAATATTCTTTTGCTTTATCTTTCTAAGACTCTCTCAGTTAGTTCTATTTGATAAGGAGGTATGCACAATTCCCATCTAGTACAGCATCTGCCACGGTAGGGTCGCCTATTGCATCATACCAGTTGTCTACAGGAAGTTGAGAAGATATGATAATCGACTTCCCTTTCATGCCTATCTTCTATAATATCAGTGATATAGGACGCTCTTTTTGCATCTACAGGTACAAGGAAGGCATCATCGAGGATTAACAAGCGACATCGCTCTATCTTCTTTAGCTCTGTTTCTAACGTTCCTTTGTTCTTGGCAACCTTAGGTGTCCCCAGCAGCTTTGACATGTTAGCATACATCGTTCTAATACCATTTTTACAAGCATGATAGCCTATAGCTGTAGCGATAAAACTTTACCAGTTCCTGATGAACCAGTAATAAATATATTGCGTCCTTGCTTGATAAAAATCAAGTGAGAGTATTCTCTCCATTTTGTTTTGCTAAGGTTGCGATTGATATTATAATCTATTTGCTCAGGATAGGTTTTATATCTAAACTCTGCTGATTTTATGAGTCTTTCAATGGCTGCTGCAGAACGATAGTCCCATTCTCGAGATAAGAGCCAAGATAAAAAGGCATCTGGTGTCATCTGTATCTGCAATTGTGGTTGATTTAGACTTTCTTCAAAGGCAGTTGCCATACCCGTAAGCCTCATTCTATGCATTAAATCAAGAGATAACTGATTCTTATCCATTTCTTGCACAATAGGTGCTGTCTTATTATTATTTAGTTCCATAGTTGTTTTACTTTTAATTGTTTGCTATTATTGGATAATTGCTTTGAGAAATAATCCTGCCTCGTATGTTCTTATGAGTTTTTGGTTTATATTCAGGAGATAGCTCCATATTATCTCTCATCCATAGATATATAGGGAGCATCATCACCCTTCTGTAGTATATCCTTTATCTCATTATAGCCATAGCGTCGTCCTTCCGAGGCACAGTTACAAGCTGCTACTAGACGAGCCGCTACGCCATACTTCTTCTCAGCGACATGATACCACGGCAAGAGCGGAAGGCTTTTTGGTGGATATTTCATCTGCGTAGCGACTTCGCTTTGAGATAAAGCAGAAGGATGTTGTCTATTTTGCCTGCCTGTTGATATATTTCCTCCAAATCCTTTTCAGCTACTGCGATGACCCGGAAGATTATGTGCATCTTTCTGTGAGTAGGTATAGGGAGTATCATCTCGCTGATGGATGGTAACTAACTTTAACCCATAGTAGATTTGAACATTGTCATTATCGTAAATAAGCTCCATACGTTTGCCGATATACTCTGTTGGAACACTATAACTATGCTTTCTTAGCATAACGAAGCCATTAGGCATGACAGTAGCGAGACTTTCTAGACTTCATCTGATAGCGAGCGGTAGGAAGAGGACGAAGAAAAATCTTTTTCCATTTTCCTCAAATAGTTCTTGACGAGATCCTTGCCCACTCAATCTACGGCTGTTAAATGCTTCTAAAGATGTGCGTATAGCAACATTAAGTGATTCTAGATTATGGAAAATTTGCCCTTCAATATCTACATATACCGACCGATACATTAGCTTTACAGCATTCTCAACCAGTGCCTTGTCCTTGGGACGGCGCACCCTAGCTGGATAAACAGCCATGTCATAAAATTCAGCCATAGCAGCGAAGTCGTCATTGATAACAGGCTCATTACGATCACTGCGGATAACGGCTGATTTTTAAGTTGTCAGCACAACAGCCTTTGGGTACACCACCAAAAGAAATGAGAGCATTCTCGCAAGCAACGATAAGGTCTTCCTTCTTCTGCGACCACACTGCCTCGCAATAGGTGTAATGACTGCATGGAAGGGTAGCCACAAAAACCTCTACCTTCCGCACCTCACCCGTCTGTTCTTCGACTATCTCTAGCTTATCACCTGCATAATCAATATACATCTGATCGCCAGCAAGGTGCTCTACATGTCCTACGGCTCGTGTTTGACATCTGTAGGCATGGATTGCGTGTTTGAAAGTAGAATACTGGTAACCATTAGGATGAGTTTTGAGATACTCCGTGTGAAGAGATAAGATAGAAACACCCTTCTTGCTAAAGCTGTTTCACATAATCAGGAACAAGTGCCTCTAACTCCAACTTGCGAGCAGAAGGCGGACGGTTACGAGAATGCCCATCTGAAAACAAGTCCGCCAGCTTATCATCTGAAAGCGACAGAATTTGCTCCATGGACAAGCCACTTTCTTGGAATTTACGGACATACTTGCGGAGGGTGTTACGAGATATATGGAAAGTACTAGAAATACTTCTTATTCCCATACCAGATGCGTAACAGCGCAATAAATTCTTTAATTTTGTCATATAAATAATAGTTTTATGTTTTTAATGCCGGCCAGGGCAGTAACATCAAAACTACAAAATGACCCTAAAAACTAGCGTTTCAAAGGGTCATTCTTATTTTTGAGTGAGGTGGGTCTCATTATTTTAACCTTACTGGGCTCTAAAAATACTTGCCGGTGGGTCAGATTAGTGTGGCTTTTTCCAGTCGCCTACGCAGGGAGTTTTGTCAACACATACCTCAACCGTGACGGCAGCCGCTTTTACAGATACGCTCAGGTTGCGAAACTAAAAACTTCGTAGCAGAAATAGCACAAACCGCGATTGCCGATTAGCCCAATCGATGATGATGCCCGGTTATACCAAACTGAATAATAACGGTGAAAAATAGAAACTACCCCCGACTGGAGCGTAACCATGACCGGATACCGGGGTTATTAAATATAATATGGACGGCACTTTCTACGAGGTAACCAACCACAGCAGCAATGCCGTGCCCGTTATTCGCTATGCTCGAAAATTCTGCTCAATGAGGCGAAGCCAAAGCCGAACTGGGCCAGATGACAAGCGGTATGGAACAAAAACCATACGTCTTCTTCGCGAACGTGCCGGCGTGAATGGACGATGTTCCGACAACGGCCGACCCTTATCTTGTAAGCTATTATAACAATAAGGTAACTGATATGTGGCTTGAAATTCGCCGCGAACGTGCTGTTGAACTGTTCTTTGAAGGGAGGGCTACGTTACGACGATCTCATGCGCTGGAAACAGGGCGAAATGCTGACCAAAAAGCTGGGATCTATTTATATTGGTGCAAAAACACCGCCGTTGATACCAATGGCGACGGCAGCTAAACGACCTTATTGTTGTCGACAAGATGCCCGCCAGCCGCAACCCAACCACATATGTTGATTTAAAGCAAGACACGTTTCTATACCTTTGGGACGGGCGTCTGTATGTTGCCAACAACAATGTGGGAAGATAGAAGTATACGCACCCCATTCCAACAGCAGCACGGGTGAAAGAACCCCAATCTCGCACAGAATGATGGCTAGGGAATAATCCTGCAAAGAAACACGTTTGATTAAACATATAGAGTAAATGAATATGAAAATACATCGCATCATCAAATGTGGAGTGTTTATTATAACACTGTTATCGCTGCTGGTTTCGTGCAGCGATAACAACGAGCCGTTCTTCTTGGAAGCGACGACCAGCTCAGTTTCTCGTCTTCGGGCGCCGACAACAGGTTTACCGTGTGTGCTTCGGGTGCATGGGGAGATTACAACCGATGCCGACTGGCTCACGTTTAGCAAAAAGCAAGGGCGAGGTGACGGTCAAACGCGTGAACAAATTATGGTTACAGCGGCCCGTAATACTTCTGCTGACGCAGTTACATTTATGTTAACGGCAGCCGGCAAAACCCTTTCACCGTTACCTGTCAGCAGGAGGAAGGACATCCCTTCGAAACTGGGAACTGCTCTCTTTCGGCTTCGTTAGAGATTGGAAAACCGGCTGCAGGCGTAATGATTAACATTCCATACGAATATGGTTACAAGGATATGAACCTCACCGTACATACCGTATTGAGCGGTACTGGCGCTGCAGGCTTGCAGGTTAACGACCAGAATATCACCCTCGATACGGCTACCGGAATGCTCTCTCTGCCTGTCACGGGCCGTCCAACCAGCGCTGGGAACCTCGTTATCACGGTTAGCACCAACCAGGTGACTCTGATCCCGCTGTGTTAAATGCTGTGGTTAACGCTCGCATTATTCTTGAAGAGCACTTCAACCTCTGCATCTACGGTGGCGATTTTGTTGCCGATCAGCCCGGAACAATGCCTGCATGGGTTAGAGATGGCGAAGGAAAGAATGTTCCACCAGACCCACTTGGCACATTACAGACGCGCACACTCAAGCAGGATGGTTCTATCGACCTCTTTGCTACCATGGCTCATTCGTACCTCGTTTCGAAGGGACTTGCCGATTGGCAGGGTGCGAAGGTGTACGAACGCCCGGGCTATCTGAAGCTCGGTACGGCAAGTGCGGCAGGCAAGATAACCACACCTGCATTCACTGCGCTTGGTACCGACCAGTGCGACGTGCTTGCAACGCTAGGGTTGCTGAATGGGTTGAGGAAGAAGGTGGCGGTCTGGCCATCAGCTTTAGAAGGCTCAGGAACACTCTCTACCAGCAAGTATGCGTGTACAAACATGCACGTGCAGCAGCCGGAAGCGAGTGGGAAGAGGTGCAGTTTGTCATCACAGGCGCAGCTGCCGACACACATATTGTATTCACAACCAAAGGCAACAAGCGCTTCGCTATCGACGACATTGTTGTATCAGTTAAATAAATAAACCCATATGAAATTCAATATTAAGAATATTTTTCGCTGTTAATGCCGTCCCTTGTTTCTTTTCTCATGCGCTGTCGTGGGTCGGGAGGCGATTCGCCGCGCCCTCCTCTCCCGGTAGTGGCGCAGGGGGCAGCTCTGCTGAAACATTTAAGCCCGATGCCGGCAACGATCTCTACGGGCAAATTACCGATAATCACGGACAGGGCACTGGCAGGAGTGGTAGATGAGCGACGGCTATCAGAACGTGGTTACCAACGCCAAAGGCTGGTACCAGATGAAGCGTAATGCCAAAGCGTTGTATGTAAACTATTCTATTCCAAAAAGGCTTTAAGGCCAACGCATCAACGTTTTACAAAACGCCGAGCGCAACCACAAAGCAGTACGACTTTAAAGCGTGGAAGCTGGCTACTGACGACGAAACCCAGCTTCGACCTGCTCGTGATGGCCGACCCGCAGGCAAAGAGCAACAGCGACGTTCAGCGCTGCACCGAGACAATGCCCGATATTAAGAAAACCGTGAAGTCAGCAGCTGCCTGTTTACGGCCTGCCTCGGGCGATGGGTTGACGAGGGACACCCTGAGCTTACAAACTCTGATGAAGGTGCTGATGCAGTCGACCTCTATGCCCGTTTTTGTGACCATCGGTAACCACGATAAAGTAAGCGGCAAGACGGGCGACGACGCATCACGAAAGCCTATCGCGATTGCTTTCGGGTCCACTTAACCATCTCGTTCAACCGTGGCAACGTCCACTTAATCTGTCTCGACAATGTTCTCTACACGTCTGCTAAAGAATTACAAGGGGCGGTATCTACCGACGAGGTTCTAACGGATGAAAGAGTGACCTGCAGTATGTGACAAAAAGACAAGATGGCTATCGTTTTCACCATATCATGGCGTGAGACAAACAACAAAGAACCGCGTGGAAATGCTGAAGCTCTCGACGGTTATGCTAACATTTTAGCCGCTGTCGGGACACACCCATTACCAGGACTTCCACGGTAGCAACGCCTGACAACTTTCGCTGAACGCATTCATGGCGCAGCGTGTGCGCGTGGTGGCACCGAATATTTGTGCGAGGAACACCCAACGGCTCATCAAAATGCACGAGATTAACGGCACAAACGTTGTGAACAACTATTATAAGAGCACCACTATGCGAGCAAGAGCTCTCCAGATACGTCAGTGCACCGGCGACAAGTCATGCGGGCGGTTCTGCGGTACCTCGATACGGATTGGGCAGCGATTACATCGTGGCCAACGTGGAACATACGATACAGACTCGGCAGGTTAAGGTGCACGAAGACGATATTTCAGCGGTATATGACGACGATGGCTTGCGCCATTCTTTAATAATGATGCGGTCGCAGGGTTTATCACATCGGAACGCTGGATCGCAATCCAGTTAATCATAGCAGATTTCGAAGCACAGCTTTGTTTATGCTCAAGAATCCGGGCGCACGCGTGAAGATTGTCGCCGTCGACAGCTACGAAACCAGTACGAACAAACCCAGGTTTACTGAAACACTTGAGCCGGCTTACATCTATAAACAACCGGTCATGCATAAAGCCGAACAGTAACTGCGACGGCAGTTATCCCAGAGTTTTCGCGTAACAGACATGGGGCCATTCTCAGCATGCCCTGTACCTGCTACGCCTTTCTTTCTACAAATACTAAAACTGCTTTCCTGCGCCTTTGCCACGACGTTCATTCCCGACAACGGGCATACATGATACACCTCCGGTTATATTTTTGCAAACTAACTGACGATTTTTGTAAAACCAACCGAAGTCGTTTTTTGAGCCAGCTTGGAAAATCTTTGCCGACTCAAACTCACGGAAATTAAGAAACAGGCACCTGGAGTTGTTGGGCGCTATTTCGCCAGCCAGCCTGCGCGACACGATAAGGGAAGATGATGCCGCGAACGTAAGCTCAACGGCTCATCGCTATCCACACACCGCGCAAGCCGTAAGTCGAGGCCAGCGTCCGGGCAAGGGTGAGCTCATACACCACATCGACGCCAGATCTGGCGGCTGCCGGCCTGATGGTACGCCGGCACCTACGCACACACTGTAACTCACAATGCTGGCTGCAAAGAACGGTTCATGGCTTCGATGCAAGCACCTGCGTTCCCAGCTCACGGATAGCATCAGCAGGCGACAAAAAGCCTACTGTCTTCAGGAGCAAACACATACACGATCAGCCTCCCATAGCGCTCATTACACCCATGCCAACGCCTATCGTCGTGCGGGCAAAGCTCTGACATAACGCCTTACGGCCCGCACCAAACGTTTGAATCAACAAGCGTCGAAGCGGCGTCACCTATACCGTATCCCGGCATATAGCACAAGCTTTTCGGGCCGTAGGCAAACGAGTTGGCGGCGATAGCACGTTGCCCAACGGCGCAACGATAAGTGTAGATACGCACTCGAGCACTGCCTCATCAGCACCGATTGTATGGCGATGGGCAGTGACATTTTCATTGCATTTCTGATACAGCCCCACACCCATGACAAATTTTGTCGCGTCGAGATTCAGGCCAGAACACGGTTCTTCCGACACGGGCTCGGCGGGTCATCGGGCACCCACCGCCGCGACATAAGCACATAGGTTCCGAGCGCAGCACCCGTTACACTGAGATGCAAAATATAAATAAACAGGTAGTTGAAAGCCACGTCACACACACACTGGCGATGCGCAGGAAAGCTCGAGTGCAGCATATCGCCCGAGCTTTTCAGCATGTCGGCCATCAGATGATAAGTCTACCGCGAAAGGCACGGGTAACCGGAAAACACAAGGAAATATGACGAGGCCATAGGGGGCAATATCGGCGCCTCTAGCCAGAAGGGCAGCGGCTTGTGAACTCGCTACGCCTGCAAGCGCTATGGATAACGCTGAACACAATACCGAAAACAAGCGCATGGCGAAACACCTGACGGGCACGAACAAAATCGCTGGCACCGATAAAATGGGAAACCTGCACCGCAAACCCCACTGCTGCCGCACTCATTACCGAGCCAACAAGCCACAGCGTGCTCTCATTGCTTATCGACGCCGAGGGCGCTGAACCCAGATGGTCACTTTCACGGCGGCATCGATGAAGAACATCATCACCATTGATATTTGGGCTAATAGGACGGAATACTCAGCTCTACGATGAGATTAAGCTTCTCACGTGTGCTCATTTCGTTTCCCGCTACGTGATGCGGGGCTACAGTTTTTCGGTTTTCTTTGCGTCTCAGCATGGCGAAAAGTCACGGTGCAAAGGTAGCTGTTTTTACCCACAGCCAAAAATTACACGCCGATGCCGACGGTTCTCACAAGCGCATACAGAGAAACAAGGCAGTTCCCAGTGCTGAACTGCCTTTACATGTAAATCGCATGTTCTCTCAACGTTTGATCGACTGCGTCACTCTTTGTTGCGCAGAGAGGTATCAATCGTTCAGATTGTTGCGCTCATCCACTTTTGATGGCAGCTACTACGGCTGCACACATTGCGCAAAATGGTTGTCATGTCCAGCATAATGGTTCTCTCTTCCATTCTTTGTAAAAGTTATCCCCGCCTGACGCTGCATGCAGCTGGTCGAAGCAGTAAATCTATCCTTAGAATCTTTCTAATGTCATAAAAACATATCCTCTTATCACAAGAGAACTAGAGTTTGAAATTGGTTACAAATGTTGATATAAAACCCTAAATTTTATTTAAAAGCTCTTTTATTATGATGGTGGAAAATTAGGACGAAAAGGAAAATATTGCAACAGAACAAGACCTTTTTCGCCCTGATGAGCATAAATGATGATAAATCAATTCAATATTTCCATACAATTATTGAAATAAGCCATACCGATGGCTAAGATAAGCGCATGCCGGTATTGCCGTCTGGCAGCCTGCTCCCGCTGTATTTCGCGTGAAACCGCTGCGGTTCGTTACATGTTTGTAATAAAAATATTGCCCTGCACCCTGCAGGAACAGTATTTATAAAATAAGGTATACCTTTTACATGATCAGCTGCCGGCCCCTCTACGGCACGTGGCGGTGAACGGTGGCAGCGACGCGCCACTGCGCGGGCATACGAAAGCACGTTATTTCGAACTTCAATACCGAGAGCCCGGTATGCCCTTCGAGCCTGTTTCGCCATAAGCCAGCGTGTCCGTGATGTAAACCTCCCACGTATCCCACTGTGCATGCTGAAGAGCTGCTTTGCGAGCCGTCAACCAGACCGTGACGGCCGTGTCTACGCCCGACGTTGCCGGTGTAGCGCTGCCTGAAGGCGACGACACGCAAGACCGGCCGGATACGATGTCGATGGCAGCAGCTGACCTGTATAACGCACGCTCACCGAGTCAGTCCCGAGCGGTGCTCCTGACCCTGTTCCTCGCCTGTTTTACGTACACAATATAACTCGGTGTCGACACCGCTGATCGAATCTTGCTTTGTACGGTCTTAGATAGCACGACGTGTAGCCTGCGGTGGCATGGCGCCGCTCGGCATAAAGCCTGTTCCAGAAAAAGTCTGGCTTTTGTTCTTCCAGTCGAGGCTATTCCGCGCATTCTTCGTTTCGGAACAGGCAGTAAACAGCAATGGCATAGCCAGCAGCATGGCAGCCACGAGAGCTTGCGTGCTGCGCACCACACCTCTACCCAGCTTCGAAATTTATTATTGTTTTCATCAGTCTACGTTTTTAACCTTTTAACGCGCCTTTATGCTTTGTCCAGTGTGTCTCGAGCCAATGAGCAATAGTCTTAACTCCTTATGACCCATAACTCCCTTTAACCCTTCTAAGTCTTTTACTTTACTTTTAATTTTTACTTTTCAAAGCCCTTAATCGCTTTTTGGCCATTTTCTTCAGCACCGATCGTGATGCTTGCACGGTCCTCTATGACGCTGCGCAATTGGGGCTACGGGAACCCGCTCCTGCGCCATCGAGTCGCGATAACGCATAGGTTACGTGCTGTCCTCGAGCGTCTCGACCGTCTACCGTTACGCAGAACGGCGTTCCCTATTGCATCCCGCCGACGGTAACGCTTGCCGATGGAATCTTTTTGCCTCGATGTGCGTGGTGAAGTGGAATTCAGCTCATCAACAATCTCCCAGCTTCGGCAGTCGATCTTTGTTCACCAACGGCAGCACGGCATTTGATAGGTGCCAGCGCCTCGGGCAAATGTGGCACCACGCGCTCGAACCGTTCTCTAATTGCTCCTCATCGACAGCTGCGGGCACATCACAGAAAGGGAACATACGGTCAACGCCAATCGACGTTTCAACATCGTACGGAACGTAGGCCCTCGTTGCGTCAGGGTCGAAGTATCGCATCTTTGTGCCCGAGAATTTTTCGTGCGACAGGTCAATCGGTGCGATGCATGTGGCGCTTATCCCACCTTTGAAGCCGAAAGGCATGCGGAATTCGATGTCGGTAGCGGCGTTGGCAGAACGCCAGCTTCGCGGTCGTGATAACGGTAGCTTTTCGATCGCCCATGCCGAGACCCATGCGCATGCCAGACGCGCCTTTTTCCAGCAGTTGAACCACTGCATTTCGGTGCCGGGCTGGCAGAAAACTGCATCTCCATCTGCTCAACTCGCGCATGCGGAATACAAAACTGGCGGGCCAATTTCGTTACGGAAGGCCTTTCCAATCTGTGCGATACCGAAAGGCAGCTTCTGACGCGTTGTCTTTGCACGTTCAGGAAGTTCACAAAAGATGCCTCGGTGGTTTCAGGACGCAGGTAAACCCTGTTCGTTGCAGCTGGCTGCGAACCGAATTCGGTCGAAAAACATGAGGTTAAACTGGCGTACATCGGTCCAGTTTTGGTGCCGCTGATGGGTCAACCATCTCTTCATCAACAATAATTTGCTCTTCAGTTCGTCGAGGTCGGGCCTCGCAGGCTCTGGCATAACGCCTCATGCAGGGCATCGCGTTTGGCCTGATGTTCGAGCACGCGCGGTTTGTGGCGCGGAATTTAGGCCTCATCAAAAGCTGTCGCCAAAACGCCGGCGGCCTTGCTTACCTCTTTGGCTATCTTCTCTTCGTATCGTGCAATCTGGTCCTCAATGGACATCGGCGCGGTATCGTTTCCTTCGGAGTGCGGGTTTATCTCATCAGCGGATCGTTGAAGGCATCGACGTGGCCCGAGGCCTTCCACCGTGGATTCATGGTGAAATAGCGGCATCGATGCCCACGATATCGTTGTGCAGCAGAAACCATCGAGTCCCACCAGTACTAATATTGTTTTTAAGCTCCACGCCAGTCGCGGTAGTCGCAGACTGCCGCCAGTCCGTCGGGGTAAATAGTCCGAACTTGGGAACACGAAACTCGTATTCTTACAGTGACTTACAATCTTCTTGAAACTGTCTTCTGCTATGTCTCTTATCTTGTGAGCGATAGCGAAACAAAACGTGCACCCCACCCTGTTGTTCTTCCTATATTGGTACATCAGGCAAAGATACTCATATTTTTCTATCATTACGGCGTAGACGGTTAATCTTTCAGATTAGTCGGGTTATTTTTCTCTGCCTTTACAGTCATGGTACGCCGCGCGTGCAATCTGTTTTAACTCGGGCCGAAAGTGGTTTTTATCGGTGCGCGCCTGCTGGATATTGTATTTCAGTTGCAGCCTTCATCAGAGCTCTCGGCCCGGAACGCCGAGGGCCGCCCTCAAACACCAGTGCCGAGGTGGCTGCGCGGTCGGTGCCCGTTCAGTATTTCGTTCTAGCACGGGAATATCCCATGCCCGTGCTCTCGGCAACCTGCGCTGTGATATTCCCCTGCTTCGAGTTCGTCTTTCAAACCTCCTCGGGTGGTAGCATAACATAACCTCAAACCCCGCCAGAGTGTGGTATTATTTATAATGAGTTTGACAATTCAAGAATGTTACAAATGGTAATCTGTGGGTTCTTACCTGTAATTTCGCTGAACGAAACTCTATACGATACTGCGGTCGCTTTACCCGCACTGATCTCACGCCCTTTCTGTGCCCCTGCAGCACTTCATAATGCAGAGCAGCAAAGCGAGTACAGGTCTTCTATCAAATCGAGCAGCTCCAAAGAGTTCAGAACTTTATATATTTCCGCACTATCTGCGGTTGGACGATGTTTTTATCTTTGGTTTACCTTCGAAAACAAATCGCGCAAGTAGTTTTGTTCAAAGATTATTTCCATCCTTGTCATCTTCTTTGCTGCAAAATATAATCATTATTTTTGAGTCTTCGCGGTTTATGCGAAGAAAAAGTCAGCACGTATGTTGCCGAAAATCTACCTTTTTCTCGTTCTCTTACTTGTCTCTGCGCAGCCGTTGCGCCACGTAGGTCGGTGCGACGGCCGTCATCAGCGCGCATGACGGCATCACACCCATCGTTCGGCGGCCGTCAGCAGCGTACGGCGAGCCGCACACTGCATTACGCCGCTAACGCGAGGATATACGGGCGGTGGCGCGAGATTGCGAGTGAGTTTTTCGTCGGCATGCTTCTCTAATCAGCGGTACGTGCCCCTAAGTTAGGGGGATGGGGTCGAACAGTGGCTGCGTTTTGTTCGTGTCAGTGCGCCCCTGGGATAGGGGTTGGGCAGTCCGAAGCAGTTGCTTATAAGCTCTTTTGTTCGTACGTGCCCCGTGAAGAATGGCGTCTGAACAATGGCACACGCAGAGTTTGAGACTGTAAACACCATTATTCTCCCCGTGCGACAAAAGGCTGAAGAGGGAAGGTACATATACTGAAAAAGGAAAGAACGTTGTCGGTATTGCATGAAGTGGGTTGTTCAGACTTCAACCTAACAGTGCGCTGTACGGCGGTTCAGGACAGCCTCTAACTTAGCGCGACTCACCTCAACATAGGCCGAACACACCAAGGGGGCAATGAGCAGACCAACAAGCTCCCGATAATTTCTGAATATTAGGAAACATTTTCTGCGTATCTTTGCATACAGCATACAGCGACGTAACTGATAACGGACTAACGCATAGATACCCATGCAGACGGACATTAACAACGACAACGACAAGGATATTCCGCTGACGACGAGAGCTGCAACAGCAGGACGATGACTCGCCATGGACGAACATTCGATTATACCCTGCCGACCGCTTTGACGCATCGGCCGCATAGCATACCCTTTCGAGGGATGTACTAAAAACTGGTTTCTTGATTACGCCTCGTGCGTGATTCTGGAACGCGCCGTGCCCCTATATCGAGGACGGACTGAAGCCTGTTCAGCGGCGCATTCGCACACCATGAAGCGCATGGACGACGGGACGCTACAACAGTAGCCAACGTAGTGGGCGAACGATGAGTCTCACCGCACGGCGACGCATCAATAGGCGATGCCTTAGTGCAGCTGGGGCAGTAGGATTTGCTCATCGACACGCAGGGAAACTGGGGTATCTGCTCACGGGCGACCGCGCAGCGGCGCCGCGTTACATCGAAGCGAGGGCTGTCGAAAATTTGCGCTCGAAACCGTTTCAACCCGGAAAACTACCGATGGCAGCTCTCTTACGACGGCCGAAACAAGGAGCCTGTGACGCTGCCTGTGAAGTTTCCGCTGCGTGCGCAGGGTGCAGAGGTATCGCCGTGGGCTTATCGTCGAGGTCGTTTGCGCATAATCCTGCGAATTAGTGCGAGGCCGCCATCAGCTCATCTGCGCGAGAGGAGTTTCATCTTTACCGACTTCTCACCGGTGGGGCTATTGACGTAGCGAAATACAGCGACGGGCAGCGCGGTGGCGTGGTGCGCGTGAGGGCAAAATTGAGAAACTGGACGCGCGAACGCTTCGTCATCCGCGAGTTCCGTTCTCAAAAACGGCGGCGTCGCTGCAGGAATCGACTGCAAAAGCCATCGAAAAGCGGCAAGATAAAAGCACGCAAGGTAATAGACATGACAGCGCGCTGAGTGGAAATTCAGGTGCAGCTGGCACCGGAGTATCGTCAGATAAAGACCATCGATGCGCTGTATGCGTTTTACCGACTGCGAAATAAACATATCGCCCAACTGCTGCGTGTATCGAAGACGACGGCCGCACCTCCTTTGTCACGGCGACGTGCTGCGCCATCTGGCCCGACCGCAGTACCATGGGCCTGCTGCGCGAACTGCTCATGTCAGAGGGCGAGCTGGAGGAGCAGTTGTTCTTTTGCTTCGCTCGAGCGTATATCATAGAGGAGCGCATGCTACAAGGAAAAACGCTTTCGAACAGGCGTGCCGATCAGAAAGGCCGTTCTGAAATTTCTCGACGAACAATTCGCCCCTGCACAAGGAGAAATCTCATACGTCCTGTAACCGACGATGACTACTTACGGCTGCTCGAAATAAAATACAGCGCATCCTTAAATATAATAAGGACAAGGCCGATAGCCTCCGGCGCCATCAAAGCCGAAATAAGGGCAGTTAAAGCACGACCTGAACCACTATGACCGATGTAACCATTGCGTGGGTACGAACACCTGCGTCTGACCCATGGTGCAGCCCATCCGAGGCTCGACCGAAATTGCAGTTTCTGACACCATCGACACCGCAAAGGTGGCCGAAGCCACACGAAAAACCGTACATCAACAGGCAGGACGGGTTCACTCGGTACCGGCCTCAGAAGTGACGAATTTGTATGCAACTGCTCTCGACCTCGACGATGTAATTATCTTCTATCGCGACGGTAAATACAAGGTCATTCGCGTGGTCGATAAGATATTTCGTGGGCAAAACATCCCTGTGGTTGCAGGTGTTCGAAAAGAACGACAGCCGCACCATCTACAACGTTGTTTACCGCGACGGCAAGGGCGGACCGCTGTTATATCAAAGCGCTTTAACGTGACAAGCATGACCTGCGACCGCGAATACGACCTCACTGAAAAGGCACGCCGGGCTCGCGCGTTCTGTACTTTCACAGCCAACCCCAACGGCGAAGCTGAGGTGATCAAAAAGTGACGCTCGACGCTGACCCTGCGAAGAAAAGCAGAAACTTTTCCTCGAAAAAGACTTCCTGAAATCGCTATTAGGGACGCACGGCACAGGGAAACTTGCTCACCGCAAAAGGCGTTCACCGCTAGTATTGAAGAGCCACGGACGCTCGACGCTGGGCGGACGAAAGGTGTTGAGTACGATGCGACGTGCGTCGACTGAATTATGAGGAGCACGGACGCCTGCCAGCGAGTTCAACGACGGCGACAGCATACTCGTTTATACTGGACAACAGCGACTTCACACAACGAATTTCGACCTCAACAACCATTTTGAAGACAACATCCGCAATGATTGAAAAGGGACGCTGACAAGGTATGGACGGCGGCAATATTCGATGCCGACAACCACACTCACCTATTTGACAACGCTTCCAGATGGAAGCCGCCAAGCGTCCGCAGAATTATGCGGGCGACAATGCGGCGAGCAGGCAGGCCCTTCTCACCGATACCGTCATACCCTCATCTGCTGGTAACGTTCGGCGGTGCCGACGCACACGCGCGCGCTCTGAGGTTACGCAGAGCTTTCGCAGGCGTAAAGGCACTGAAAGCCAAAAGGCGGCACATACAACGTGGCAGGTTCGAACGCATCGAGAGCTTGAACCGCTGCGCAGCCGAGCCGAGCCTTCGGAGATGAGGGCGACGACAACGAGGATACGGAGGAAGAAACCTCGATCCTGATGGCAGGCAGAGCCGCCAATGTGCAATTGACGAGATACGGGACAATTATCATTGTTCCCCAATGAAGATATGCTGAAGTAAAATAAGTGGACTAATCGCGCTATTCGGGCTTGTGGGGCTCTCAGCCCTACAACGGCGTGGGCGCAAGACGACGCAGCCAGACGACAGCACTTCACAAAACATTGAAGAGACTGCTGCAAGGGCCGATGTCGCATTTAAGGCAGCATTTCTCGCCAGGCTTTAAAAGCCACCGAACGCCGCAACATGCTGATAATAGCAGCGGCGTAATAGCCTGATACCTATCTGATCGCCACTGCACGCTATCGCGGCGCGAACTGCGCTACGAGCCAGACTGTGCACAACAGGAAGGAGCGAAACTGGACGCATACGCTCACGCATGGGCTGCGATTGGCACGCGAAACCATGCGTGAACGACGGTGTGCGCCCCTGAAGGCGGCGCATGATCGCTATTCGTGGCAAACGCATAAATTGTCAACCGAACTGTGTGAGATTCGGGGACGGCTCGCGGTTACAGCGGGCGGGAGAGCTGATGCCACCGTAGGGTTTCGCCATCATGCGCCGAAAACAGCAGGCAATCCTGCGCAATTAGAGGCCGCCCTTGCCTTCACCCTCACTGCCGTGGCTGCTGACTGGCGTTTCTTCGTCGTCAACCCAGAGCATCGTGCCAAATCACGCTGGCGTGCGCTACGAACTCGCCATTCCGCTCGTGGGCGTGATGTTTTCGCCCGCCTTTGGCCAAAGTTATACGAGATATTCTCACGTGGACGACCGCGACCTGTACCTGTGTACGAGATGCGTCTGGCAACGCGCCCTCCGCTTCGACGACAACGCCTGCTTTTCAACTGCAACCGCTCAAAACGCCGCACAGCATCAGTTTACGAGGGCCGATTTACGGCGACGCCAGGTAAACGTGACACGTAACACCGGTGACGCCCGTATACAAAATGCCGCGTTCCATTGCTGGCAATGGGGAAATCTCAGACGCGGCTGAGGCTGCCTACAGCGAGAGCCGCTGTAATCGGTCACCCACATGCTGCTCACACGTTGCTGCACTGGCCGTCGGCATGTATCACTGGAAACAGCTGAGTGTAACGATTCGCCACGAGGCAATTTTGAGGCACTCGGAAGATGATAAGACTTGAGCACATTGTTTTCTTTACGAGAAAAACGAGCAAAGCTGGGGACAGCATTCACCGTGCGTATGCGCACCGCGCTCAACGACGCATACGCGACCGACAGGCAATTGTTTGAGGTTCTGGACAGCATGCTGGCGAGGCTACGCAGCGACGGCCACGTTAATCTTCCTCGATCCTTCAACGTGGCATCGCTACTGGGCCTACGAAAGCTACCCTCTAATCTACAGCGATGACGCCTGCCATTGACGCTATCTTGGCAC